>Ga0209035_10000386_pt1 | contig 17328 bp, 13 predicted proteins | sample MarorgKNORR_S2LV_6_FD_188220 | JGI IMG/M metagenome (GOLD analysis project Ga0209035, IMG submission 188220) | Marine microbial communities from the Southern Atlantic Ocean, analyzing organic carbon cycling - AAIW_A/KNORR_S2/LV (SPAdes) (version 2) | ecosystem: Environmental > Aquatic > Marine... | reverse complement strand
ATGATGGATCAGAATTACCAAATCCAGGTGTATCTATCGCAACTACACTTTTATGTATTGTTGCTGTTTCTGATAAAAAATTCTCATAGACGACACTCGAATAAGGACTCATATGAAAACAAAACAATGATTCATTGGTGTCAATATTAGCTAAAGATTGTCGATAATGAAGTTGGCCATAAAGGCCATTAGAATAGTTCTTTTTACTCATTATTACTTAACAAACAAGGAAATATAATTTCAACTTGATTTGTCATTAGGTACCTAGATTTAGGCATGTAGTCACCCATAGTATTTTCCAACTCTTTTTGCAATAACACACTTTGTATTGAATGTTTAAAACTTTTCTCTGCAAGCATATGTCGAAATTGGACAATAGTGACGTCCTCATCAAACATGCCATCACCATCTTTAGCCATAGGCAACCATCCAAAACCACACTCTTTTATTGCATTTCTAGGTCTATCTTCTTCTCTACTCACAGCAATAGTATATGTTCCATCTGAGGCTAATGGGATTTCCTCATCATAGAGACAATCATTAACCCGAGTATTAACGAAGCTTTGGTTGGAACAAACAGACCAATAACGAAGCTCTCCAGATGTCATTAACTCATTGCCTTCAATAGTTTTTGGCACAACAGGAGCTTTACCTCTTATAATTAGTACTTTTCCATGCTTCCGATTCACAATGGTTCGTATGTAATGATTGTCTGGGTTTGGGTAAAAACCTCCCCCACTTCTTGGTGCATTAGGATCAATTTCGCCAGTATACATACCTATAAGACTTTGCCGATCCAGTTGGATAAACCATTTGGGTGGATTGTATGCTGGCCATGTCTCAGGCTTATCTTTTTGTGTAATAAGTTTCCTATATTGTCCTGGTGGAATGCCAAGAGCTCCTAAAGAGACGGTTAATTGTTGACTGGAGTTTAATAAATTGCATGCTGAGTCTCCACGAAACTGATTGCCATTAGACAGTGTCAACACAGGAGTTGGGAGTTGCACCCCACCATCAGGTTCTTTCTCACTATCAGGCAGATAAATCCTGTACACAATTGCTTGCTGTCCATTTCCATAACCGGGTGCATGCAGTTTGTTCTCACTATCAATGTTAACTATCACACCAACTTTTCTTTTCTCCTTAGGTGCCTCATTCAAAACTGTTACTTTATAATCTCTTTCATTCTCATATCTCTTATTTCCTGATATAAATGGATTAACAGATTCAGAATTGATTAGATAATCTGCTAATGACTCAATGGGCCTGCCTTGTTCATCATAACTAATGAAAGACATATACCTAGAGTGAGGATAGTTACCTTCAATGGTTAACTCTGCATCATTGGGTATTGTGAAAACAGCAGCCCAATAGAAAACATTTGCATCGGGATAAGCTAGATTGAGATATGGATCGGCACTCGCTGGCCCTATTGACCAAAAACAATTACGAGGTCCAGGGATAGGATCTTCAGCCGCAGTAGACAGGTCCACTGAAATAAAAATAATAAATAAAATAAGCAGAAATTTAGCTTTCATTAGTATCACCTAGTTTTTTAAAACTATCAGCAAAGGCTTGTTGGCGTTTATCTTTCCACTGAGAGTATTCTTCATACATTTGAGATGACTTAATTGCTACCTCTTCTTTAGTAAGACCTTCGTGATACCACTCATGGAATTGTTCACTTAATATTATTTTGTCAAATTTCATAGGATACCTTTCTTAATGGATTATTTAATCATAGCAAAAGCTTGTGTATTTATTTCTGAATAGATTTTATTGCAATCAATAAGGACTGCATTGTTGCTGTGTTATGCAATGAATGCCGCCACCGCCAATTGCAATATCACATATTTGAACTTGGACCACTGTTCTATTTGGATAAATTTCTTGATATTTTTCAACAGCTGCATAATCTCTTTCATGATTGTATCCAGGAACAATAATCGCATCATTGGCTAAATATGAATTAACATAGGATCTGCATTCATCAAATTCTGTGCTTAAATAATCGCCCTCATCAATGAAATCTATTTCTAACGTTCTTCCTTTGGCATCTTTAATGTTTTTTAATGCTTCTAGATTATTCATTCCAACTTTATAGTGAGGATCATTTTTATTAGGATTGATTTCTAAAAGGATTCGACCAGGTTCTATAAAAGCAGTAATTCCATCTATATGTCCATCAGTTCCTGTTTCATTTGGATCGCCTGGAATCCAAATTACTTTTTGAACTCCCAATGTTCTACATAATTCTTGCTCAACATCTTGTTTAGTCAAAGATGGGTTTCGATTACTATTCAAAAAACACGATTCTGTAGTAATGACTGTTCCTTCACCATCAACTGTAATACCACCTCCTTCTGCCTTCATTGACGACTTGAACTCTTCAACCCCTATTAGATCTAATATCCTACTTCCCATGAGTGCATCCTGATCATAGGGTGTAAATTCTTCTCCCCAAGCATTAAATTCCCAAGTAGAAGCAGCTAAAAGTCCTGAGTCATTGATCAGAAAGTTTGGTCCTGAATCTCTCGCCCAAGAGTCATCAATGGACATAGGTATAATTTCAATTGAATCGTTTAGATATATTTTAGCCTCTTCAACCAATGATTGAAGCACTAACATTTTTACTGTTTCAAATTTTGATATAGTGTTTGCAACATCTGCATAAGCCTTATTTGTTGCATTAATGTTAGGCCATAGATCAAATCGAGCAGGCCATGCCATCCAGCAGCATGTATGATCATGCCATTCACCTGGCATATAGAAACCTTGGTCTCTAGGGTCTTTATGTTGTAGATTAGTCATGCATTTTTTTTAATTTAATTGAAATTATAATAAATAATGCAGCAATGATATAAATTAGCATTGACACTTGCAAGAGAGCGTCATAATTGTTGTTTTCACCAATAAGCTTTGCAGCTAAAGCGGCTCCTAATGCTCCTCCAATAGTTGCAAATGAATTACCAGCTGCTAATGCACTACCCTTTTTATCTATATTGGCAAGATGACTTTGAATGTAAGGCAGTACTAACGCCCAACCAAAACCCATCAAACACATTCTAATCGCGTAAGTTAAATAGGTTTTTGAGAAAAGGAAAAGACTCATTCCAAGAACACAAACAGAAATACCAAATAATATAGGAATCACTAAGCCATATTTTTTGCCCAAAGTGATACAAATGATAGATCCTGGAATTCCTAAAAGTGATGATATCAGCATAATATTGCTTAAAGATTGATTATCAATCGCAATTGAAACCCCAATTCTTTCAATGTAAGTGAACTGTGCTACACCAGACATTTCATGAATACCAAAACCAATAATTGCTAAGAAAGCTATACCACTAAACAATACCTTTAGTTCTGATGTTAAGCCACTTTCAGCATTATTATTAGCTTGATGATTGGGCAGTTTTCGTATCATGGATAATGCAATAAAATTGAAGAGTGCCAATAACAAGAATAAGCCTTGTGCGCCAAGGTAATCAGAATAGAGGATCATAAAATACAAGCCTAGACCACTAACCAAATATTGCATCAAAACAAACAGACCAAAACCTCTCTCATAGTTTTGAAATGAAGCGATCGATGTGTATACAGCTATGTTTGCTATGGTGGTAAACATACCAATAAATAACCTTATGATTAAAAAAGAAAAGTCAGGACTTGCTATAAATGAACAATAGATTTCTAAAATAAAGGCAAATATCAGAGTGATAAAAGCTAGTTTCTTTAAATCTAATTTATGAATAAATGAAGAGATAATGAGCAATGTTGCCGCAGATCCAATAGATTGATACGCCAATGCCCAACCAGCATACTGTTCACTGAAATTGGCATGATCGACTAAAATACCCACCATTGCTGGACCAAATAAAATACCAGGCATGGTTAAGCAGCCAATTATTGAAAATGTAAAGAAGTTCTGAAAGTTTTTTAAATTCATCAATATATTATAAGTTAGAATATTTCATTAATATAAATATAGTTCACTAATAAATAGGATTTTTTATGAGCAAAGTTAAAGTTGCAGCTACTCAAATGTCATGCACTGACAATGAAAGAGATAATATTGATAAAGCAATTAATCTAATTAAGAAATCAGCAGAACAAGGAGCTCAGATTATCCTCATACAGGAACTATTTGAATCAGTTTATTTTTGTTGTACCAGTGACTCTAAGCATTTTGAACTTGCTAAACCTTTTAAGAATAATCCACTGTTAATAGAGATGTCCAAACTTGCCAAAGAGCTCTCAGTGGTATTACCAATTAGTTTTTTTGAACGTGATAATAATACTTACTACAACTCGCTTGCTATGATAGATGCTGATGGAAATATATTAGATTATTATCGTAAATCACATATCCCTGAAGGCCCTGGATATGAAGAAAAGTTTTATTTTCACCCAGGAAATACTGGATTCAAAGTATTTGAAACTGCATATGCAAAAATTGGTGCAGGTATTTGTTGGGATCAATGGTTTCCAGAAGTGGCTAGAATTATGACACTAAAAGGTGCAGAGCTATTATTTTATCCTACTGCCATAGGAAGTGAACCTGATTATCCTCAGTTAGACTCCAGAGATTCTTGGCAAATTGTTATGCAAGGTCATTCTGCTGCAAACTGCATACCTGTAGTTGCTTCCAATAGAATAGGCACTGAAGATAATGAAAAGTTTAGTCAAACATTTTATGGTTCTTCTTTTATAACGGATGAAACTGGCGTAAAGGTAGGTGAATGTGGACGTGAAAATGAAGAGTTTATCCTTCATGAATTTGATTTAGAAAAGATAAAAGAATACAGAGCCGCATGGGGACTATTCAGAGATAGGCGAACTGATCTATATGGCGATATTCTAAAAGATTAGATTCTAGATTTAACAAATAACATACCTATTTAATCAAATAGGCCACATCATGGTTTTTAAATTTTCTTTCACCAATTTGTTGAAAGCCCATTTGACTATGAAAGTTCAATGAAACCTCATTAACTGGTTTGGTATTGACTTCTGCAGTAACTCTTAAGTTTTCAAGTTTAGCTTTTGAAAAAATGTCACTGTATAGACTACTACCGAGACCTTTTCTCCTGAAGTTATGATCGATAGCAATTCGATCAATGTATAAAAAACTTTTTAAGCCTTGAGTAAAATATTTATAATTTTCTGACCAATATGAGGTTCCTTCCCTAAAACAAATACTAAATCCAATTACATTCTTATCTAGTAATAAAACGGAATGATAACTACTGATGGATACAAGTTCCTTTAACTTATCAATAGACTCTAATGAGCCAACAGCTGGTACATTGTCCTGATTGATCAAATAGATATCATCTAAATTATTCTCATCATATTTACCATTAGTGAAAATATGTAACTGAGTGTTCATATAGAATTTATTATCGAGCTTTGGATCAATATGTTAGAAAGCAATAGAATTAGGGTCCTGGTGTACCAAGATCATTCTCTATTGACTCTTCATGATCCTCAACCACTTGATACAAAGGAAAATCAACCCAGGTATCATTTAAGTAATTGAGCTCAGGAACCTCTTCTTTTGGATCGACAAGTAAATTATAAACGGTTGGATAAGCCATATTCTTAACCCCATAGCCGTCTTCGTCCATTTCTTTAAGCAGTAATTTCCAGTTTCTCCATTTAGCACCAAATAACTCATTTCCTATATAAATAACCATGGATTCTCTTGCTGACTTCTGTGATTTACCTTTCAGAAAGTCAGACTGATCAACACCATCTATTACTCTATCTTTAGGAACTTCAGCTTCGATAAAACTAGCGATAGTTGGGAAGAGATCTATCTGATGGAATAATTCATTCGATACTTGCTTCGTAGGTATTTTTCCAGGCCAACGAATTAAAAAAGGCACTCTTAAGGAACCCTCATAAGGAGAGAACATTCCACTTCGCCAAGGTCCAGTAAAACCAAACGATCTCGGTACACCCTCACGACCGTTATCAGAAGTGAAAATAAATATAGTGTCTTCTTTCAAGCCTAGCTCCTCTAATGTTGCTAATAACTCTCCAACATAGACATCGGTTTGTGCCAAGACATCAGCAAAACTACCATTTCCAGTTGTGCCATAAAAATCTGGATGCGGGTCCACAGGTTCATGAGTTTGTGTATAAGGAAGATAAGCAAAAAATGGTTTATCTTCATTGGCCTTACGCTTTATAAAATCAATCGCATGATCAGTGATGTCTCGGTCTATTGTTGCTCTTTTAGCACGATCAAATACTTCCAGCTCTATTGGTTCTTGTCCTTTAAATGAAGACATGACATGCGTAAATACAGCATCCGGATGACTGCCTGGTGTAAAACTATTACTATCCGGCCAAAATGCTCTATCGGAGGATCTAGGGATCCCATTCCACTCATCAAACCCTTGATCTGTTGGATATCGACCCTTGGTATCACCCAAATGCCATTTTCCAAATATGCCAGTTGCATAACCATTGTCTGAAAGCATTTCTGCTAAGGTAATCTCCCACTTTGTTATTCCATACCAAACACCTCTGGGAGGACCTTCTTCTCTCTGACGAGTTCTAATACCATAACGTCCTGTCATTAAAGCCGATCGAGAAGGCGTGCATTCTGCTTCAACATTGTAATTTGTTAACTGAAAACCTTCAGCTGCAATACTATCGATATTAGGGGTTGGAGCACCACGAAGAACACCTCCGCCATAAACTCCGATTTCTCCGTATCCAAAGTTATCCATTAAGACTAATACTATATTGGGTTTTTTATTACTCTGAGTTGCAGCTTCAATGGGATTGATGCAAACAAATAAAATGGATAAACAAATGGTTATGCTATTAATTGTAATTGATTTTTTCATACTAATAGATTACATATTTTATTCTACTTTCTACAGCACTATATTTTCTTAATAAGTTTTTTTGTAGAGCAGATCAATCCCATCTTGATCGTATTATTTATGAATGGGAAAATATCTTCCTTCAGCAATCGTTCCAATGACTTCAATATCTTTGATTTTTCTTGGATCTACTTTCATGGGATTTTCAGAAAGTATGGTCAGATTTGCTAACTTTCCCTTAACAATGCTTCCAACTTCATCTTCAAGACCTAAGATATAAGCAGCATCTATGGTTACCGCTCGAAGCGCTGACTCTGGTGATATTCTCTGGTTAGGTCCTGCAACCTTATCTGCAAAATTAATTCTATTTACTGCAGAATGCATCAACAATAATGGTGATGCAGGTGCCATGGGCATATCAGAATGAAGTCCTATTGGGATTCCTGCACGATTAACATCTCCAAGTCTAACCATCTCTTGTGAACGTTCAGCACCCACTCCCACTCTACTGTATAAATCGGAAAGTGTTGTCACGTAGTATGGATTAGCACTAACTAAAGCTCCAAGTTCTTTAATTCTTTGAACTTGATCAAAGTTTGAGTAACCAAAATGAACAATTGTTGTCCTGTGATCTTCTCGTGGGTTACGTATAATATTCTCTTCCAAAACATCCAAAAGAACTTTCAGACCACCATCTCCATTTTGATGAATGTGTATTTGGTAGTTTTCATCCCAGAATTCTTTAAACACATCACGGAATAAGTTTTCTTGCATCAACCAAGCACCTTGATGTCCATCCAGATAGCCTTCACTCATGATCATGTTTTGTGAAAACATAGCACCATCGGTAAATAATTTAATGTGTTGTGGTAAATACTCTAATTTCCCTTGACCCCAATCGAGTAATTTTCTGGATTGATCAACCAACTCATTAACCGGATATTTTTCAGATAAAGTTAGAGCACTTGGAAAATAAAAAGATCTAAACGGTGTGTCTGTATCACCAAATACAAAGTTTTTTGCATCTTGTATGGGTTTCACATTACTGGATCCTGGGTTTGCAATAAGCGTTACTCCATTTTCATGCAAATGTTTTTCCGTTGCTTGTAGACCAGCAATTAATCGTTGTGGAGACGCTAGAAATGAAGTTGTGACAGGAATAACAGAGACCAAGCCTTGCTCTGAGAAATGACCATTCTCAAAGTCAGAAAATGCCTTTGCTTCTTCGTCTAGGTTATCAATCCATTCTTTAGTAATTCCAAAATATTTAAGAGCAGAAGTGTTCATGATGAACTCATGGAAAGATCTATGAATGATAAGAATTGGTTTCTTATTAGATATTTTATCCAAATCTTCTCTGGATAGTTTTCCATGAAAATAATGATGAAAACCCCAAGATACGAAAGGTTCATTTGCTTCAAATTGTTCTACCGCATTTGTCAATCTTTTCAAATAGGATTTTCTATCTGTGACGCCTTTGGATTCTTTGTTAGGCAGAACCCAATCTTCAATAGCTATAATCTCTGATTGCATCGTTATTGCAGCCAAGAATGGGTGAACATGGTGTTCAATAAATCCAGGAACAATGATCTTATCTTTGAATCTTTTATCTAATGTTGATTTGGGGTATTTAATCTGTAATTGTTTGAAAGACCCTGTGTCTTTGATTCGATCGTTTTCAATAACGATTGCATTTTGAAACCTCTCCTCATGTTCTAGTGAAATAATTTCCTTTGCTTGAAGTATTACTAAATTAGATTCATTCCCTTCTACAATAGTTAAAGGGAGAAAAAGAAAAAGAAAAAAAACAACAAATAAATACAATAAATACTCCTCTTTATTAAAAAGTTTGTGGCGGAGAGTGAGGGATTCGAACCCCCGTATGCGTTTCCACATAACTACCTTTCCAAGCCTGCGCAATCATCCACTATGCCATCTCTTCGATATTGATCCAATTTATTAATTTACAAGCTCGATCCCTGACTCAATATCTTTGGAGGGCTCTTCCTGACGGCTTCAGAGTCACCGAGCGAAGCAAGATCGGGTTCCAGAGTGACATTTGGGGATGTATCCTTATCGCGGATTCCCCTTCTGGTAAAGTCAATTGGCCGATGTGCTGGGTTTGAAAGGTCTGCAGGCCACCAGTGGATTTAACAGTGAGAGGTTTTTGCCCGTCGTTCGCTATCAACAGGAAACCGGCAGGCTCCTCCGCGGCGACCTCTGCATAAACATCGAACGTACCGGGCTTATCGACTCTTACAAGCCAGTCCACACGGCTGTGGAAATCTGTCCACCCGTCCAGGTAGGAAGCAGAGTTGTCGTCTTGCCTCAATTCCAGTCTGCCCCCATACCCGGGGTTATGGATATGGGCATCATCCATTGCCAACACTAGGACGCCTTCCGCGTCTTGTCTAGGCAATATCCTCTCCACGTCGAGTTTGCCGGTGATCTTCAATACGATTACCGTGTCAATCTCGTCAAGTGGTTGTTCCGGGAGATGTAACACGACACCTTCCTGTGTTTTGTCGACTTGAATCTGTTGCTGGAAGTCCGCCATGAAGAAGGCGCCACTCACCTCGCTGCTCAGACCGTCCACTCTGAGCAAGCCATCCTCAGGCCAGTCAAACACATGCAAGTAAAGCTCTGTCGCATTGGGATATTCCTTCTTGGTGGCCCGCCCCCAAGTCAGGCGAATAAAAGGGCTGGCGGTGGTGCCATAGATCGACGAAGAATTCACGCTCATCCATTCACCGACGTCTTTCAACCGCTCGATACTTGCCTGCGGAATCTCTCCATTGGCCATCGGCCCAACATTCAGAAGATAATTGCCACCCTTACTGGCAGAGTCGACGAGATTGCGAATTAACTGCTCACTAGACTTCCAATCATCATCATAGGACTTGTAACCCCAGGTGGTGTTCATCGTCATGCAGGCTTCCCAGTCATAATCGAGACCGGTGGGCGGCACATTTTGCTCCGGGGTTCTCAGATCGCCATCATGTCCATACAACAAGCGGTTATTCACAATTATTCCAGGCTGAAGCTCGACCAGGCCGTCAAACATAGCAGCCCGTGCCGGTGTCATATCGATCGGCGTATCCCACCAAAGTATCGATATCTCTCCATAGTTAGTAAACAACTCCTTGACTTGGGGTACGGCAATATCATGGAGATAGTCGTCCATACTCCCTTTCTGGGCGGAGTCCCATCCATGCCCATCCCAAAACGAGCCACCAGGATGCACCCAGTCCTGCGCTTGGGAGTAATAAAACCCAAGCTTGATGTCATGTTTGTGAGCAGCTTCGGCCAGGGGCTTAAGAAGATCTTTGCCATACGGCGTCGCCTCCACAATATCCCAGTCACTGGCCGCAGTATCGAACAGGGCAAAACCGTCATGGTGCTTGGCGGTGATGACGATGTATTTCATGCCAGCATCCTTGGCCATGAGTACCCAAGCTTCAGGATCGTAATCTACCGGGTTGAATTGCTTAGCATACTGCTGATATTCCGCTACCGGAATCTGTCCATAATGCATGATCCATTCGCCAATATTCTCTATTTGCACGCCTTTGTGGATCCCGGCCGGAACGGAGTAGACACCCCAGTGTATAAAAAGTCCGAACCGGGCTTCACGCCACCAGGCCATGCGAGCATCACGCTGCTGTGAGGACTCGTCGTCGTAGGGGCCCTTGTAGGTCTCTAGTGATTTAATCCCTCCCGATTCCATTTCGTTGTATACCCAACCATTAGAAGCAAAGAGCAGTAGCGCTAATATTAGGATTAGTTTCTTCATACCTTAAAAATACTCCCTTTCGTTGCTACTAGTCAATGATGTGCAACCCTGGCGGAGAGAGGGGGATTCGAACCCCCGTTAGGCTATTAACCTAAACCACCTTTCCAAGATGGCGCATTCGACCGCTCTGCCACCTCTCCTCTACACAGAGAGGTATGATACAGTTTCTTTAGTCTCTAATACAGAGTCGAAGTTCTTAGGTCTAGTTGAAGTTACAAATGCTTGATCCTCATATTCTCCAATCAATGTAGCGAGCGAATGACCTACCCTATCTGTAATATTCTCTTAAGGATTCATTTTTATTGAACTAGAAATAGATGTTGATATTATTTATTAATAATTAATATTTATAGTTAAAAAATAATCCATGAACCCAATACCTAAAAAAGATACCTTACTAGAACTGTTTGAATGGCGAGCTAAACAATCTTCTGAAGACGTTGTTTTTAAATTTCATGATAGAGAAATGACCTATGGTGAATATGACTCTAAAGCCAATAGAGTTGCCAATGGCATTACTAAAAATGAATGCATGCCAAATGCCCGTATTGCTATACTTGCAAAAAATTCAGATTACTATGCTGAAGTCCTCTATGGAACAATCAAATCAAGAACTGCCTTAGTCGGTATTAACTGGAGACTCGCACCACCCGAAGTTGTCTTTGTAATCAATGATTCAAAAAGTGAGATTCTTTTCGTTGGTGCTGATTTTTATCAACTAATAGAGAGCATTGAAGATCAAATACCTTCGATTAAAAAGATTGTGGCTATGGATGAAGACCATCCTAGATGGGAAAGCTATGCATCCTGGCGAGATGGTCAAAGTGAAGACAATCCAAACCTAGTGGGTGAATATGAAGACGATGTGATACAACTCTATACATCGGGAACAACAGGTCATCCAAAAGGCGTTAGGATGACCAATAAAAATCTCTTGGCATCAACGCCAATGGTTGAAAAAAGATGGGGTGCTGATTGGCATGAAAAATCAGTAAATTTTGTTCTCTCCCCTCTCTTTCATGTTGCAGGTTCAAACATTGTGATCATGGGTGTAGTCTTTGGATGTAAAAACATCATTATTCCAGAACCCGATCCAACAAAAATTCTTGAATTGATTGAAAGCGAAAAAATAGAAACTGCATTTATGGTGCCTGCCTTAATTCTATTCCTCTTACAGCATCCCAATTGCTCTAAAACCGATTTCTCCTCATTAAGACAAATTGTCTATGGAGCATCTCCCATTGCTCAAGATACTTTACTCAAGGCTGTGGAAGTAATGCAATGCGACTTCTGGCAAGTCTATGGACTGACAGAGTCTACGGGAATAGGAACCACATTAAATCCTGCTGATCATAATATTGACCTTGGGAAACTGAGGTCATGCGGTAAAGTCTACCCTGGTGTTGAAATTAAAATTGTGGATGAATCTAACAACAGTCTTCCGAACAATGAAGTCGGAGAGATACTGATTAAATCAGACGTTATTATGAAAGGTTATTGGAATAGACCTGAGGCTAATGAAGACGCTATCATTGATGGCTGGTTTTATACCGGTGATGCGGGTTATCTAGATGAAGACGGTTTTTTATATATTCATGACAGAGTCAAGGATATGATTATCTCGGGGGGTGAGAACATATACCCAGCTGAAATCGAAAATGCATTGATGTCTCATCCTGATATAGCAGACGCTGCAGCTGTAGGAATACCCGATGACAAATGGGGCGAAACAGTTAAGGGGTTTGTGATTTTAAAGCAAGATTCAAACATTACAGAAAAAGAAATCATTACTTACACCAAGGAACAAATTGCTGCATACAAGTGTCCTTCTTCGATTGATTTTATTACAGAGATGCCTCGTAACCCCTCAGGAAAGATCTTAAGAAGAGAACTAAGAGCACCCTTTTGGAAGGACGCTGATCGAAATGTTTCATAAAAGGAATGACTATGTCTTATAAAACCCTGCTCGTTGAAAAAAATAAATCCGTTGCAACAATCAGTTTTAATCGTCCTCAGAAACTGAATGCATTTGATAAAGAAATGGTGCTTGAGTCTCAAGATATTATTGAGTCAGTAACCCACGATGATGCTATTAAAGTTGTAATCATTACAGGCATCGGTAAAGGGTTTTCAGCTGGTGCAGATCTGAGTGATCCAAGTGGTATGGATGATCATAGCAATGATCGTCTAGTCTATGAGGGACTTGTTAACGGTTATATGCCAAGTTTGGTGAATATTATGAATATGCCTAAACCTGTCATTGCAGCTGTCAATGGACCGGCGGCTGGAATTGGCAGTGCGTTTGCTTTGGCCTGTGATTTGATGGTGATGTCAGATAATGCCTATCTTAAACAAGCTTTCGTTAATATAGCATTGATTCCGGATGGCGGGCTCAATTGGTTATTGACCAAATCGATCGGTTATAAACTAGCCTATGAAATGGCAATTGAGGGTGAGAACATTCTGGCCTCTAAATGTTTGGATTTAGGTCTAACCAATAAAGTTGTTAAATCCGAAGAACTAATGACCGTTACGATGGATTGGGCTGAATCCTTATCCAGAAAATCCTCACAGTCATTGAGAGAAACAAAGAGACTTATGAGAGCTGCAATGACATCCTCATACGAAGAGGTCTTTAAACTTGAGGCCGAAGCAAATAATTCACTGCATAGTTCGGAGGATAGTCTGGAGGCTGTGCAAGCTTTTTTTGAAAAAAGAGAACCTAACTTTAAGTAAGTAAAGTATTTTTAATTTGCTTTTAGAGCTTTGAGAACATCGGCTGCTAAATCTAACTCCCCTGAGTATAATATTGGAGCAATGCGTTCGCCTGAGTTCCCATATCGATTCAGTATTTCCATAGCGAGTTTTTGTGGTGATTCAGATATCACAGCAAAAGTATTCAAAATCTCATCGTCTATTGCATTACCCATTTGTTGCCACTTACCTTCTTTTGATAAACGATTGAGTTCGCTGCTTAAGCCTTCATAACCATGCTGTTCAAGTACAGCTTTGTAGTTCGGTGTGGATGCATAGAATGCTACTTGATCCCTACAAGCCCTAACTGCTTTTTTATGCGATTCCTCAGTAGCACCAATTCCAGTCATAACTGAAATTGATAAATCAAATGCATCTCTTTGTTTATTGACGGATGACAGTGCTTCATCAATGAGTGGTAGAGTGACGTTATTCAGATAAGTTGGAGTGTTGAATGGATGTGCTAATAAACCGTCAGCACTTCTGGCTACAGCCTTAGTCATAAGTGGTCCAACTGCAGCTACATATATTTTAGGGATACCGTGTGGATTGGGTCCAGGATTAAACAATGGAGTCATCAAAGTATGCGTGTAAAATTCACCACGATGTTCAAGTCTAGATTCATTTTGCCAAGCATTCAATATGGCTTTAATTGCATTCACCATATCTTCCATTCGTGCTGCTGGTTTAGACCATGGCATAGAAAATCGTTTCGTTATATGAGGTCGTATTTGAGAACCTAGACCCAATACGAATCTTCCTTTTGATAATAACTGTAAATCATAAGCAATATTAGCCAGGTTCATTGGGTTTCTGGAAAATGCAACAGCGATTGAAGTCATAAGTTCTATTTTTGAAGTTGTCATTGCTGCAGAAACAAGTGGTAAAAATGGATCATGAGCGCCTTCCCAAGTATAAGCACCATCATAGCCAGCTTTTTCTAAAGCACTGAAGATGGGTCCTCCTTCAGCAGGATTATTAATCATTGTTCCTGAATCAATTTTCATTTAATAGTTCACCTTAAAAAAAAAGAGGCGAAGAATATTCGCCTCTTTTATATTTGATACTTTCAGTTCTTAAAAGTCATAAGTAAGACGTGCTCCTATAACTCTGGTTTCACCTAAATAGATTCCGTGTCCACCAGCTAGTAATGGCGTATCAAAACCACCTGTGGCTATTTTCTCATCTGTTAGATTACGACCATAGATTAACGCAGTAAAATTACCACTGGTTATTCCTATTCTTGCATTAATTCTAGCAGTGCCTTCTTGAGTATCAAGCGGATCTAAATCTCCTGTAGTGATGTAGTCATCAAAAAAGTTATAATCAAGACCAGCATAAAGTGTCATACCATTAGACAATGGTTGAGTGTAATCTACATTCAAAGAACCATTGTAATTACCTGTTCCTAAATCTCGTCCTGTTAGATTCTGATTACCAGTTGAGTAGAAACCTGCACCATTCCAAATGATTCTACAAAATCCGGTAGGATCTGTTACGTTTGGACCGTAATCATTGATAGAAATATTTGCTGCAGAATATGCTCCTGTAGGATCTATGGCTCTAAAGTAAGCCATTTGGTTTTCAGTACATGCAGCTGTATCAAAATCAGCATAAGTACCATCAAGGTAAGCAGCTGCTAATGCAACTCTTAAATTATCGGTAGCTTGCCAAACTAAATCTATTTCAAGTGTATCTACTTCAGAAGATGAGGCATTACCAACAACAAAACCGGTTCCTTGGAATGTAGAAATCTGTTGATCTTTATACTCCGCAGTAGCTATCGCCCAATTTAATTGGAGGTTATCTGCTAGCCTGTGTTTACCACCTATTTCAAAGGATGTTCCAGTTTCAGGATCATATTGAAAAGATGGATCTGGTTCATTGGGTACTGGTACTTTTGCACCATTAACATTTACAAACAATGGGTTTTGATCGTCTGCAGCATTAAACCCACCACTTTTAAACCCTTTACTGAAACTAAAGTAGACCATGTGATCTTCGCCATAACGTTTTTCTATTTGCATAGAGGGCAACCACACTCCTTCTTCGTCTGTAGGTACATTATTAAAATCATGAGCCCATGTATCATAATTACCACCGATAATTGCTGCAAGGAATGGACTTGGGTTACAAGTTTGTATTCCTGAGGTATTCGTTCCTAGACAAGTCTTTGCATTCACATTAGTTGTCTCTTTAATGTATCGAGCGCCCATCTGTATTTCAATGGTTTCACTTACGTCAAACCCTACTTGAGCAAACAGAGCTTTTGAACTCCTGTATTGGTTCCATTCACCTATTCTTGTTCCATGATCAAAGGCACTTTGGAAAGTACATGGAGAAAAAGCAGTTCCAAGGTATTGGTTGAAAATACCTGCGATTTCACAAGTATTATTCATGTAAAGTGGTGCTCCTGGTCCCCAACTTAAGCCTGTGCTAGTCCCAATCGGAAAAGGAAAAGGGTTTACAACACCATTTGGAACTAGAGAAGCTGGAGGAATAGTAAACAAAGCTTTCCAAGGTACAGCACCCATACTATAAAGAATAGGAACGATCCCGCCAACTGTTGAATCAATATCAATTAATCGGTCAATCTCTTGAGTCTGATCGTCCCAATAGGCTCCTACTGTCCATGAGACATCGCTATCAGGAGCAGAGCTGAGTCTGATTTCAACACTCTGTTGTTTATACATTTGCCAATCGTCTCTGGAGACTAATTGCAATGGACCAAAATCTGCATCAATACCATCAACAAAGTCGAATTTAGAATTACCAATTGTCGCTTGTAAATTCATACCATTGGCTATGTCATAGCTAATATTGATTGCAGTATCAGCAGTGTTAGTGTTAGTACCAACAGGATTGATACCTTGTACGATTCCTGCTGCGCCTTTTGCAGGCCCGTAGTTAAGGTCCTCATAAGCGTTACCGTTTCCAACATCGGCAACAAATGCAGGGTAGAACATATTTGCTATCGTAAATGCCAATCCAGCTGTAGGAGTTGGCGGTACAGCCATATCAAATGTATTTTGTACTACTGTAGAACCTATTCTGACGTGAGAACCATCAGTGTGTTTAATGTCGATTCTAAGATCATCATTTGGTTGCCAAGAAGCACTTAATCGTAGTAGTTTTTCATCAGCAGTAGGTCCTGTTGTACCTAGATATAGATTATCAATGTATCCATCATCTTCCCGATCTTTAAATGATAATCTAAGTGCAAATGTATCGCTTACTGGTATATTTAGATGACCATCCAGAATGGCTGCACTATTTTGATCTTCAGCTGCCAGTGAAATTCTTCCACTAAGATCACCACCTATTTCAGCTTTTGCTGAAATGACGTTAACAGCACCAGCTAATGTATTTTTACCAAATAGAACCCCTTGTGGTCCTCTTAACGCTTCAACACGTTCAATATCAAATAGACCGGTTCTATACTGGCGTCCTTTAGCTAAATGGACACCGTCGACAAACAAACCTACAGATTGTTCAAAAGATTGGTTAGATCCTGCTCCAATTCCTCTCATTGAGATTATTGTGGAGATAGCATTTTCAGATACAGCAAAGTTTGGAATGTACTGTGAAATGCCTGTAAAATCATGAAATCCTGCTTCTTGAATTTTGTCACCGCTAATGACACTAACTGAAACAGAAATGTCTTGAAGGCTTTCCTCTTTCTTAGTAGCAGTAACAATAATCTCTTCAAGTTGTGCTTTAGCAGTTGTTGATATTGCAAGTGTAAGACTGACCGTCAAAGCAATTGCAAGTGTTAGTAATCGATTCATTGGGTATACCCTCTTTTTTATATAAATTACGTGTAAATTTAATTACAGATTACAATATTGCCAATATTTTTGAATATAGCAAAGGAATACTGGCTTTATTATTACCAATAGTTGTGTTTTTAAAACAAATTATTCAATATATATAGTG
>Ga0209035_10000380_pt1 | contig 17545 bp, 19 predicted proteins | sample MarorgKNORR_S2LV_6_FD_188220 | JGI IMG/M metagenome (GOLD analysis project Ga0209035, IMG submission 188220) | Marine microbial communities from the Southern Atlantic Ocean, analyzing organic carbon cycling - AAIW_A/KNORR_S2/LV (SPAdes) (version 2) | ecosystem: Environmental > Aquatic > Marine... | reverse complement strand
GTTCATGGCCGCACAAATAGCGTCGGCAATCTGAATTTCCCAACCTTCAAGTTGGCCAGAAGCGCTCTCTGCAGAAAATGGCAGGTAAGGCGCTGGGTCTATGCCAATGCGTACTTCAGCTTGGCTTACACCCGCCACTAATACTAAGGAGGCTGCGGAGCCTAGCAACAAATTTTTAATTTTTTTCATGTTTGACTTTCCTTTTTATTTTAATGGACACTATTTACAAAGGCTCGACAACGAGCGCTTTCAGATTCGTTAAAGACTTGTTGTGGGCTGCCTTGTTCTTCAATTCGGCCCTCGTGTAAAAATATGATTTGGTTCGACACGTCTCGCGCAAAACGCATTTCGTGGGTCACCATAATCATGGTTTTGCCTTCTTCGGCAATGCCACGTATAACTTTTAACACTTCACCAACTAACTCAGGGTCTAAGGCTGAAGTCGGTTCATCAAACAGCATCATCTTTGGTTGCATGGCTAGCGCTCGAGCAATGGCGGCGCGTTGTTGTTGGCCACCGGATAAATGCATTGGATAGGCATCCCGTTTATCCCACAAACCTACACGATTAAGCAACTGTTCGGCTTCGTCGATGGCTTGTGCTTTGTTTATGCCGAGCACATGTACGGGAGCTTCGATAATGTTTTTAATCACCGTTTGGTGCTGCCAAAGGTTAAAGTTTTGGAACACCATGCCCATATTAGTACGCAGGCGTTGGATTTGTTTTTGCCGTTGCGCCGCTAGAATGTGGCCTTGAGCGTTGTACTTAAATTCGATGGCTTCACCGGCGATGCTAATAGCACCCTGGCTGGGCATTTCCAGTAAGTTGAGGCAACGTAAGAAGGTCGATTTTCCAGAGCCACTAGAACCAATAACAGACCATACTTCGCCGTCTTTGGCCTGCATTGAAATACCTTTGAGCACTTCATTGTCACCAAAAGACTTGTGTAGGTCGTCCACATCTAACGCAATGTTGGTTTGTTCTGTTGCGACCATGATGGTGCCTTGTTGTTATTTTTGTTATTGTACGATCGTTCAATAGTATGCAACGACGATCTATTAGTCAACTACCAACATAGGAAAAAAGCCATGCCTAAATATGGGTGCCAATCAATGTCTTTACCGTTACAACGAGTGCTAATGCGAGGCCCCAAAGAGAGCCTGCTGAACGCTGATGCTAAGCAATGGCATTACGGACCAACCTTTGATGCCAAAGTGGCACTCACGCAATACCAAGATTTTAGGGATTTAGTACAGGCATGCGGCACCGAAATTATTGATATGGATGATGCTAACGACGGCTTATCCGATGCCATGTTCACACATGATCCGTCTTTAATGAGCGATCATGGCGCGATTATTCTTAATATGGGCAAACCGTTACGTAAGGCAGAGCCTGCATTACACCAGCAAGCCTATATTAACGCGGGTATTCCTATTTTAGGCCGTGTACAAGCGCCTGGCCAAATTGAAGGCGGAGACTGCATATGGTTGGACCAAAACACCTTGGTGATTGGCCGTGGTTTTCGTTCAAACCAAGCGGGAATAGAGCAATTACAGGTCATGCTGAATCCACATGGCATAGATGTGCTCGGGTTTGACCTGCCCGTTTGGCATGGAGCAGACGCTTGTTTGCATTTAATGTCTGTGATCTCGCCGTTAGCCCCCGACCTTGCTCTAATCCATGCCCCACTGGTGCCGACCGCTTTGTATCAACTGATGCAAGCCAAGGGTATTCAGCTGGTAGAGGCGCCTAATGATGAGTTTATGGCAAGCTGCGGGCTTAATCTCAACGTGCTACCCACCGCACCCAAAGATTGTATTATGATTGACGGTTTTCCCGCCACTAAAGCCGCCATGGAGGCCGCTGGTTGTAAGGTACAAACCTTTGCTGGAGATGCCCTTTGTATCGCTTGTGAAGGTGGACCGACTTGTTTGACACGGCCCATTCTGCGTAGCTAGTTAACGGCCAATAAAAGTCTTCACCGTGATCAAAAAGTTAGATTAACATTTGCAAAAATAGGGGCTTAGGTTTTATCATCAAACGTTTGGAGTTTACCCATGAACATCGCCCGTCATCAAACTAACGAACGCACCAGTAAGGTAGTGGTACACAATAATGTAGCTTACCTATGTGGCCAAGTAGCGGCCGATGCCAATACCGACATTACCGAACAAACCCAGACCATGCTAGCCAAAGTGGATGAGTTGTTGGCTAGTGTGGGTTCTGATTCTGGGCGTATGTTGAGCGCTACCATATACCTTAAAACAATGGATGATTTTGCCGCCATGAACTTGGTCTGGAATGCTTGGGTACCTACGGGCCAAGCGCCAGCACGAGCTTGTGTCCAAGCAGCCATGGCGCGCTCTACCTTGTTGGTAGAGATCTCCGTTACTGCAGCGTGTTAATAACGCGTTACAAGTCGCGGTGCGTGTTGGCCGCGGTATTATTACCAACGCTGTTGATGACTGCGTGGGCCCATGCGTCGACCTATCAGCAAGGCGAATTAGTGGTGGGGCAGGTTGAGCCAGGCGCTCAAGTTTGGCTCAATGGCCAGCCACTACAGGTGTCCAATGCTGGGCTTTATGCCTTTGGATTAGGCCGTAACGCCAAGGCCAATGCAGTTATAACTACGCGCAGCGCTGGGGTGGATACACAACAATCGTTAAACGTACAACAGCGTAGCTATCCACAACAAAAGATTAACGGCTTGCCTGCTAAAAAAGTCACGCCAGACCCTAAGGCCGGGTTGCGCATTGGTGCTGATAATCAAAAAATTGGTGTGGTACGCCGTAGCCAAAGCCAAGCTGAGTGGTTGAATTCGTCGTGGATTATGCCAGTGCAGGGGCGCATCAGTGGCGTTTACGGTTCGCGCCGTATTCTCAACGGCGTGCCAAAAAGCCCGCATAATGGCGTTGATATTGCAGCCGCGGCAGGCACGCCGATTGTGGCGCCTATTACTGGCCAAGTGGCCTTGGTGCACAAGGATATGTTTTATACCGGTAAAACCTTAATGCTTGACCATGGTTTGGGTGTCACCAGCGTGTATGCGCATATGCAGTCGATTAATGTGCAATTGGGGCAACTAGTGCAGCAAGGTGAGGTGCTAGGTACTGTCGGCCAAACTGGCCGTGCTACGGGGCCTCACTTACATTGGGGAGTGACCTGGCAGCGCACCCATGTGGATCCGCTGCTGTTGGTTGATTAGCTGGGTTGCTTATTGGTTAAAACGCTTCCAACGCATGCGGCGCATGAGCTTGTCTTTAACAATAAATTGATGGAACAGTGCGGCACCTATGTGAGCTAACAATACCAGGATCAGCAACTTGGTTAAAATGGTGTGGGCGGTGCGTGTGACAAGGTCATCAAAGCTTTCTGGCATGGCAATGGTTTGGGCAAATAAGCTGGCGAAGTCGGCTTCTATGGCCATGGCCATACCAGTGCCCACAACGCTCAGAATAAGTAGGTAAATAAGCTTGTGAGCTACGCTCGACATCCACGCCATGCGAGAGCCTTGCAGGTTTGCAGACTCAGGTTTGTTGCGTAGTTTAATGTTGATGTATCTTAATATCAGCAACAATCCAATAATCGCACCGAATATGGCATGGCCTTGTAGTGCAGATAGTTTCTCTGGGTCTGAGTTGGGTGTGTGCTCAAGCAATATGGTGCCTTGTAACAACGACATAGTGATCAGTATAGCCATGAGCCAGTGTAATACCACGGCGATGCGGTTGTATTGAGTAGTGGCGTTCATAAAATGGATTCCTTGGTGTCTATAGAGTCTATAATTTGTTGTGTTAAGACCTCTATTTTAATGGGTTGATCGGTCTTTACGGTAATCAATTTACCAATATTTACGGGGCCCAGACTGGCCTCAATTTTGTATTCGGACAATAGGTCATAGCCTAAATTAGCCCGGCTGTTATCTTGGCTGCCTTGTTTTTGCTGACGTATTTGGATGCGCTCAAAGGCAGTTTCTGCTGGGCAGTGGCAATACACTTCGATGATTTGTGCCGCGCTCGTGCGTAGCCATTGCGTGTCGGTGCCTGGCGTGGTGGTGGAAGCTGGGTGGTTCCAAAAGGTGCATAAAACGCCCATGCCTAACCGCTTTGCCACTGCCACAAACACTTGGTCTGCACTCGTGCTTACATGGCGTCGTTGTTCGGCGTTAGTAGAGCGAAAAGCCGCATTGAGCTGTTCAAGAATAGTGTCTTTATCAAGCAAGGGCAGGCCTAAACTGGCCTGCAGTTGGTTTGCAAGGGTGGACTTACCACTGGCGGGTAAGCCACTGATAACAATATAAACGGCGGGTAAGGGCTGCATTAGGACTCCATATGGATTATGGCTTGGTTAACCATTCTCTGCCTTTTAGCATCAATTGCCAATAGATAGTCGGCATGGCTTTAGCTTTGAGCCACCAAGCACTGCGCGTAGGTTGAGTGCCGTCTAATAACCATTTGGGAAAGGTAGGTAGCAACTTGCCGCCATACCCAAACTCTGCAAGCACGATACGACTGCGTGATACCGTAAGAGGGCAGGAGCCGTAGCCGTCGTAGCTTGCGGTTAAGGGTTGTTGGGCCAGCATGCTTAACAAATTTTGCGCCACAACTGGCGCTTGTTTACGCACCGCTGCTGCCGTTTTGGCGTTGGGCGTGTTGGCCCCGTCGCCCAAACCAAACACGTTGGAGAAGTCGGGGTTTTGTAGGCTTTCTTGATTGACCTTGACCCAGCCAGCCGCGTCGCAAATGGGTTGACCTTGCATAAAGTCGTGAGCGGTTTGTGGTGGGCATACGTGCAACATGTCGAAGGCTTTGTTTTCTTGGTCCACGACCACGCCATCTTTGATAAGGTTAAACGTGGCAATTTTATTTGGGCCGTCTACTTTTACCAGTTGGCTGTTAAGCTGTAAGTCGATGCCATAGCCGTTTACGGTATCCATCAGCGCTGGTACGTAAGCCGGTACACCAAAGAGCACGCCGCCAGCGTTGTGAAACGCCACCTTAATATTACTTAGGCTGCCGCGTTGCTGCCACCAATCGGATGATAAATACAGGGCTTTTTGTGGTGCTCCCGCGCACTTAATAGGCATGGGCGGTTGGGTAAAAAGCGCGGTGCCTTGTTGTAACTCTTGTACTAGCTGCCATGTGTAAGGGGCAAGGTCAACGCGATAGTTAGAGGTGACACCATGTTGACCTAAGGTTTCGCTAAGGCCTTCAATGCCGTCAAAGTTGAGTTTCAAGCCCGGCGCCACCACTAAGGCGCGATACTCAATCGTTGCGCCACTCTCTAGTGTGACTCGATTATGTTTGGGCTCAAATTGAACTGCCGCGTCTTTAATCCAAGTTGCGGCTTTAGGCATAACGCTCTGGGTAGAACGTATGGTTTGTTGTTGGCTAAAAATACCGGCGCCAACTAAAGTCCAGCCTGGTTGATAGGCATGGGTTTTAGAGGGTTCTATGATTGCTATCTGAAGTTGGGGTTGGCGTTTCAGCAAGCTGCTTGCAACCGCAATACCTGCAGCCCCTGCACCGACAATGCAGACATCATAGTTGATTTTTGGCATAGTGGGATCCTCTCAAATTGACAAATGTATATTTAGATATATGTTTATAACTATATAGTATAACATAATTTTAGCAAAGGCGAATATAGATGCAAGATGTTTGTGTTTTTTGTGGTTCCAGTGAGGGTCAAGACCCGGTATATATGGCTGCCGCCAAGGCTTTGGGTGATGCCATTAGTCAGCGTGCGCTGGGGTTAGTTTATGGTGGTGCTCAAGTGGGTTTGATGGGCCAAGTTGCTGATGCGGTGTTAGCCGGTGGTCAAAAAGTGGTAGGCATTATTCCACAGTCGTTTGCCCACAAAGTCTCCCATGCAGGATTAACGCAATTACATGTAGTGGATTCTATGCACACCCGCAAGGCCATGATGTTTGAATTGGCGGGCGCATGTATTGCCTTGCCAGGCGGTTTTGGCACCTTAGAAGAGCTGACCGAAGTATTAACTTGGGCACAACTTGAATTTCATCAAAAACCCATTGGATTGCTCAATATTAACGGCTATTATGACGCCCTCTTGGCCTTTTTTGACCAAGCAGTATCGGCTGGTTTTATTAAGCCTAAACACTTACAGTTGTTAATCGTCGATGACGACCCCACAAAGTTATTGCAGCGCTTACAGGAATATACACCACTGGCCTTGAGCAAGTGGTCTGATTAACTAGATTTATTCGAGACCTTGATTATGATCGACACGAAAAAGTTTTACATTAACGGCGCTTGGGTTGCGCCTTTGGCCGCTACAGACTTAGACGTAATAGACCCGTCTACGGAACAAGTTTGTGCCACTATTTCTATCGGTGGCGCAGCCGACACCAACGCTGCAGTTGCAGCCGCTAAATCAGCCTTTGATAGCTGGAGCCAAACCCCTAAGGCTGAGCGATTAGGTTTGTTGCAAAAATTCCTCGAAATCTATCAGGCAAGAGCCGGCGAAATGGGCCAAGCCATTAGCCAAGAAATGGGCGCGCCGATCGACATGGCTAATGCCTCTCAGGTGGGTACAGGCATTTGGCATACTAAAATATTATTACGCGAATTAGAAAAATTTGAATTTGAACGGCCTTTGAGTGATCGTGCTCCCAACGACAAAATCATCTATGAGCCGATTGGTGTGTGCGCTTTGATTACGCCATGGAACTGGCCCATGAATCAAGTGACCTTAAAGGCCATCGCTGCCATGGCTGCGGGCTGCACCATGGTACTTAAGCCGTCTGAAATTTCGCCTTTGTCTGGCTTGGTATTTGCCGACATGATCCACGAAGCAGGCATTCCTGCAGGCGTGTTTAACCTAGTTAATGGTGACGGTGTGGGAGTCGGTTCTCAACTGACAAGCCATGCAGATGTCGACATGGTGTCGTTTACGGGCTCAACCCGTGCCGGAGCCTTAATCTCTAAAAATGCTGCTGACAGTGTCAAACGTGTAGCCTTAGAGCTTGGTGGCAAAGGTGCCAATATCGTGTTTGCAGACGCCGACGAAAAAGCCATTGTACGTGGTGTAAGGCATTGCTTTAACAACACCGGGCAATCGTGTAATGCGCCTACGCGCATGTTGGTAGAACGTAGCATTTATGATCAAGCGGTAGAAACTGCAATTCAGGTGGCTGCTAAAACTAAAGTGGGCCGAGCTGCAGAAGCAGGCAATCACATTGGTCCTGTAGTTTCAGAATTACAATACAACAAAATTCAGAGTCTTATTAAAGTCGGTATCGACGAAGGCGCGCGTGTTATTGCCGGTGGTTTAGGTAAGCCAGAAGGCCTAGAAACAGGGTATTTTGTTAAACCCACCATCTTTGCCGACGTTAACAACGACATGCAAATTGCCCGCGAAGAAGTATTTGGCCCCGTGTTATGTATGATCCCGTTTGACACCGAAGAAGAAGCCTTAGCCATTGCTAACGACACCGTTTATGGGTTGACTAACTATGTACAAACCCAAGACGGCAATAAAGCCAACCGAGTGGCACGTCGCTTGCGTTCTGGTATGGTGGAAATGAACGGTACCTCTCGCGCCGCTGGTGCACCTTTTGGCGGCTATAAGCAGTCTGGCAATGGTCGTGAAGGTGGCGTTTGGGGCCTTGAAGACTTTTTGGAAGTGAAGTCAATAAGTGGCTGGACTAACGACTAAGGTCATTAGGAGAAACAACTATGCTGGCGTTTTTCGGTTTGTTTACCTTAATCAAACCAGGCTCTGATGCTTGGTTATTTATGCATGAAATCATAGTGAAATGAACATTGAATTTTGCATAGACTCTGTTGATGGAGCCATAGCGGCTAAGAAATTTGGTGCCGATCGCGTTGAATTATGCTCAGCATTAGGGGTAGGTGGTTTGACCCCTAGTTTTGGTTTGATAAATCAATGTGCTCAACAAGGCGTTGAAGTCCATGTGATGATTCGACATGTTGAAGGTGGATTTAACTACTCCAAAGAAGACATTTTGATCATGCTAAAAGACATTAGAATGACAAAAGATGCTGGCGGAGCTGGCGTTGTTTTTGGGTGTTTAACGCCTCAAAATGAATTGGATTTTGAAAGTAATGTTGATTTGATTGAAACTGCCAAAAGCTTAGGCCTAACAGTTACGTTTCATAGAGCATTTGATTTTGTTAAAAATCCAACACAAGCATTGGAGAGCCTTATCAATATGGGTGTTGACCGGATACTAACTTCGGGACAACACGACAGAGCCATTAATGGCATTGACAATATAAAGGCCCTCGTAAAACAAGCCAATGGTGCAATAGAAATTATGGCCGGTAGTGGTGTAAATAACACCAATGCAATTGAACTATCAGCAACTGGAATTGATGCATTACACTTTACCATTCACAAATCGAATTCGGCAACAGAAGCCTTAGGAATGGGTGTAAGAACCGTTATTGACGAACAAAAAATCACTTCCATTATCAATCTCTTTTAAATTAATAATGGAAAAATGCCAGTAGCCAATTCTTGATTAACCACCTTATTTTACCAAACCAGCCTAAATATTTAGAACTCCTATATGCTTATTACACTGCCAGATTACCGCCGTATCTATTCCACAATTCACTCGTTATTGGTTGCCGATGCGGTTGATAGCCATCAAGCTAACTTTTTGTTTAGCGTGTACGGCGCACAAATACTCAAACGCCATTACGGTATTGCGGCGCAGCCGGTGGTAGGGTTTGCCGCGTATCACTTAGGTTTGCAAGCTAAAGTGCTGGCCTTTGGAGAGTCTCAAGGCGGCCGCTTAGAAAGCAATGACAGTCAGCACCATGCTTGGGTAGAGGCCGATGGTTGGCTCATCGATTTTATGGCGCCTTTGTTCCCATTGTTGGTTAAACGCGCTGGACAGGACGCTAAAATAGAACCTTGGATGATGCAAAAACCCATGGCGAAAGCCAAAAAGTCACTCACCGACTTGCAACATCAAGGTGATTTTTATGTGTTAGAAAACGACACTTTGGCGAGCCAAAAGATGTCTCAATTAGTCACCCAAAAAGCCCACATTCAGCGTGGCAAGTTAGCGGTAGACTGGTTTGTTAAAGCACCTAAAAAGATGCCATCGCCGTTGAATGTAACCTATGCAGGTAATCAAGACGCAGGTAAAAAGAAACTGGTCACCTATAAGAGTTTCCTTGTCAGCGGCGCTTGGTAAGAGCGTAGTACAGTGACGTCTTACGCCACTCGTCTAGATAAGTTTGTGGGCCAACAGTTAGGCTACAAAAAACGCCAAGTACAGCTGTTGCTGGCTCAGGGTGCGGTGATCTTAGATGACCACACTTGTTACCACGGCGAACAGCTTATTGGCCAGTTTTCGAAAGTAGCGGTTGACCTGGATGGCGAGCTTAAAGTGCTTAGGCACAACAACCCGCTGTATGTCATGCTACATAAACCCGAGGGTGTTGTGAGTGCCACAGTTGATGATCAGCATACGACCGTGTTGGATCTGCTGCCACCGGAGTATCACAGTTTACACATTGCCGGGCGCTTAGACCTGAGCAGTACGGGCCTGTTGTTGTTAACCAACGACGGTCAATGGTCGCGCCAAATTTCGCAGCCGCACACTAAACTTCCTAAGTATTATACCGTTACCGTAGCTAATGCGATTACCCAAGCGCAAGTGGATGGTTTTGCAGAGGGAATTTATTTTGCTTTTGAGGATTTAACTACGGCTCCAGCGCAATTAAATATAACCACAGCGACCACCGCCCAAGTGATATTAAAGGAAGGGCGTTATCATCAAATTAAGCGTATGTTTGGTCATTTTCGTAACCCGGTGCTGAGTATTCACCGGACCCAAGTAGGCCATATTAAACTACCCCAAAGCTTGGCTGCAGGGGATTATCGTGTGGTGTCAGACCCCATGGACTTTTGAACGTAACTTCTTGGTTTGGCCTTTTTGGGTTTTGGTATCTAAACGCCGGGTTTTAGAGCCTTTGGTGGGTTTGGTGGCAATTCTACGTTTCTCTTGCACCATGGCAGCTTGGATGACTAAGGTTAGCTGCTCTAACGCGGTTTGCCGGTTAGCATCCTGACTGCGGCTGGCCTGAGATTTAATGATGATTTTGCCAGAAGCACTAATACGGTGATCTGCCGTATTCAGAAGTTTGTGTTTGACGTAGGGCGGCAGAGACGTTGAGGCACGGATGTCAAAAAACAAATGCACCGCTGTAGAGGTTTTATTAACGTGTTGGCCACCGGCGCCTTGAGCACGGATAAACTGCTGCTCAATTTCGTGGGCGGGAATGGTGATGCGGTTGGATATCTTTAACATACCCTATTATAAAGGCTGTTGGTCTCAATTGGCCAATCAAAAGCGGCTATCGAATGAGGTGTTTTTGTTGGAAGCTTGGGCTGACCTTTGTGATCCAGTAACTTAAGGCGCTGGTGACAACAAAGGCGAACAACAAGCGGAACCAGAGTACCCCCGATAAATGGGCGCCCAATAACAACACCAATAACGTATCTTCGATAAGACTATGGCAAAAACCCAGTAGCGCAAGGGAGGTAAAAATGTCCTTTTTAGAGACATGGCCGGCATGAGCTTCTTTAATCAACAGACCACCACCAAACGACAAACCCAAGGTGATGCCCACCAAGGTGATGGTGGTGGCTTCTTTGCCAATACCCATGAGTTTTAATATAGGTCGTAACATCCATTGGATAACGCGTTCAACGCCGATGGCTTTGAGGATCTTTAAGAAGGTTAACAGCACGATAATGATGATTTGTATCATCACCAGCGCCTTAATTTGTGCCAACCCCCACGGTATTAAACCGGCTGCAATGGGGTCTGGTTGCCACACCATTTGGGCCGGCTCTTGTAGCCACTGGCTTTGATCGTAGAACAGATGTAATAGCCAAGCAAAGGCAAACGCGCCAACCATGCGGATGACAATGGCAGCACGCATTCTCATGCCCGCTAGTTGCGCTATCTTTGCTTCTATGGGTAGGCCATGGGCCATGAGCAATAAACCGCTCAAAACGGTTATTTGAGCGATGGATAGAGGGGTGTCTAAGGGCAGCGAATAGAGTACGATCATACCGCCGTAAATGTTTGTGGCTATGGTGGCAGCCCATACCAACCCCATGCCTTCCGGTAGCCCTAATAGCGCCATGAGCGGGCCCAGCCATTGGCCTAAAAGGGCCACGCCACCAAGCTCTTCTAACACCTTAACAATAACGATCACAGGCACCATGAGTTTAAATAGGGGCCAAGATACAGCCACTATTTCGTCAAACAATTCTCGAAAGAAAAAGTGTATAGGATTCATCTCAAGGGCCTTTGATGGTGCTACATTAGGGACAGGCGATGGTAACTGATTTTAACCTCATTGTCTTTGCATTGACACGGCTTCAAAGAGGCGGCACTATCGCAGCCTTAACGCGATTAAACGGATGTAACTCATGAGCACGGCCTTACTGTTGGCATTGATTCCAACCTTCTTTTTTGTGTCGGTAACACCGGGTATGTGTATGACTCTTGCCCTTACCTTGGGTATGACCGTGGGTATACGCCGTACCCTGTGGATGATGCTAGGTGAATTGATTGGCGTTGGTTTAGTGGCGGTGTTGGTGGTGATCGGCGTTGCTGCGTTGATTGTGCAATACCCTGAGCTATTTGTGGTGTTAAAAATTGTCGGTGGTGGTTACTTGCTTTACCTCGGTATTCAACTGTGGCGCTCACGGGGAAAAATGGCCATTGATCTTAATGGCCGTCCTAAAGATACAGGCCGTGGGCAATTGGCCAGCCAAGGTTTTATCACCGCCGTTGCCAACCCTAAAGGCTGGGCGTTTTTTATTGCCCTTTTGCCGCCGTTTATTGACGCCACACAACCTTTGGCCGCACAAATGGTCACTTTGCTGAGCGTTATACTAACCCTCGAAGCTTTATCCTTGTTGGTGTACGCCTTAGGCGGAAAAAGCCTGAGTAAAGTGTTACAGAAAAGCGGTAACGTGCGTCTCATGAACCGTATTGCCGGTACCATGATGATTGGGGTAGCGGCTTGGTTGGCTTTGGGGTGAACATGCTGAACAGCGACGGCGTAGCTATAAAATTGCAAAAATGGCGCTGGTTAGCACTGTTAAGTGGTCTGGTTATCGTGCTGGCCAGCGTGAGTTACCTAGTGTCCTATCAAACCTTCATTCAAGCGGAGCAACAAAGGACCCAGGATCGAGCGAGTCATTTCCGCAGCCTCTTAGTCGGTGTGCTGAATCAGCATAAGCCGTTACTGAGTGTGCTAACAGAAGACCCCGGTGTTATTGGGGTGTTGTCTGGAGCGCCAGGCAAAAAAAATCACCTTAACCAGCGCTTAGCGCGGTATACCACGACCTCTGGTTTGGAATCTATTTATCTTATGGACCCTGAAGGGGTAACGCGAGCTGCGTCCAATTATCAACATTCGAGTAACTTGTCTTTCATGGGCAAAAATTATGGCTTCAGGCCGTATTTTAAGGCGGCTCTTGCAGGTAATGAAGGCTCCTATTTTGCAGTCGGTGCCACCACGGGTTTACCAGGGCATTTTATATCTAGCCCAGTGCTTGGTAAAAAAGGAGCTGTTATTGGCGTTCTGGCTGCCAAAATTGACGCCGCTGCGCTGTCGGTAATGTGGCAATCGTCTGAAGACCTGGGTTTTATTACCAATGGTAGTGGCGTAATTATCTTGTCTAACAACACCTCATGGTTGTATCAAACCATCGAACCCTTAGCCGCGGCTCAGTTGAAGTTAATTCGTGCACAGAAACAGTTTGCTGGCAAAGTACTGCCACACTTTTCGTGGCAAGTCGTGGACACGTCAATTGTCAGGGTGGAAGGCAAAGACTACCTGTATACCCCTCATGATATTGGCAATGCTGGATGGGTATTACACCTTTTGTCCGATCCTGCTAGGGCTAAGAAAAATGCTGCGTTTGTTGCTTTAGTCGTAAGCGCATTAGTGCTGTTATTGCTCAGTTGGGGGCTAACCGTCAGGTCTAGAGTGATCAAAAATTCACTCGTGAAAAGTGAACACAATCGTCGCCAACTGGTACAAGTAAACGACAATTTAGAGGCCGAGATTAAAGAGCGCCACCGAACTGAAAAACAGCTTTCTTTAGCCCAAAAAAAGCTGGTGCAGGCGAGTCGTATGGCGGCTTTAGGACAGCTGTCGGCGGCAGTAATACATGAATTGGGGCAACCTTTGGCGGCTTTTAAGAATTACCTAGCGGCGGCTGAAATCGATCCTGACGGTGAGGATATGGGGCAGTTATTAAAAAACTTAGATGCGGTGGCCATGCGTATGCAAAACACTACATCTCAATTACGGTTTTTTTCGCGGCCCGATGAAACTAAATTCACCGTCGTAGACCTCCATTTGGTGGTCAACAATGCGATCGAACTTTCACGAGCTCAGTGTGGTGATGCTGTGGTGGATTTGCATTGGAACACAGTGTCGCAGGGGTTAGCCCACGTTATGGGGCAGAGCTTGCGCTTAGAGCAAGTGGTGGTTAACCTATTGATCAATGCCTTTGCAGCAGTTAATGGCGGCGGTCAAGTATGGGTTAGCTTAGACTTTGATCAAGACAACTGGTTGTTGAGAGTGGTCGATGATGGACCTGGGTTTGGCAGTCAGGACCCCGAAGAATTATTTGAGGCCTTCTATACGACTAAGGCCAGTACCAATGGTATGGGTTTGGGGTTGGCCATTAGTGCGGCTATTGTCAACGAACATCAGGGTCAAATTTGGGCGCAAAAGAGTATTCACGGTGGCGCTGAATTTGTCGTCACCATTCCTAGTACCTCGTGAGATTAAGTGAATAATATGTTTTCAGCCTTTAGCGTGTTGATTATCGATGATGATGCGGAAGTAAGACAGTCTTTAGTACACCTGTTTGAACGTGCCAGTTGGCAGGTTAGTCACCTTCCCAACGCGGTTAATGGTGTAAAAAGAATTAGTTCAAGTAACCCAGATGTAGTTATTTCAGACGTTAAAATGCCAGGTATTAGTGGCTTACAGCTGTTTGAAGAAACTCTTTCAAGTGAACTTTCTCCACCATTTATATTTGTATCGGCACATGCGGATGTGACCATGGCTGTCACAGCGATGCAGCAAGGGGCTTATAGTTTTTTAGAAAAACCATTTGATCCAAAACGGCTTTTGATGGCAGCTCAAAACGCTGCTAAGCAGTTTCGTTTACAACGTCAAAACCGTCAGTTACATGCTCAATTAGCTGCCTTGTCTGGGCTAGACCAGTTGCTTGTAGGCAATAACCCAGAGTTGGTAAAAGTTAGGGGCGATATACATCAGTTTGCCCCACTAATGGCACCAGTGATGCTGCACGGCGAGACGGGTTCTGGCAAAGAACTCGCTGCGCGTGCCTTGCACAATTTATCACAGCGCTCCAGCCAGCCATTTGTTACGGTGGATTGCTCGGCCATGGCGAGCGATTATTTTGATGTCATGATGTTTGGTTCGTCTACTCAAGAAACCTGTTATTTACACGCAGCTGAAGGGGGTACGCTATTTTTGGATGAACCTAGTGCCTTGTCTAATGATCAGCAGGCTGCGCTACTGCGGGTGGTGGATACAGGCGAATACCATCAAGCCGATTCAATTGTTGTGAAGAGTGCAAATGTGCGCATCGTCTCAGCTACAAATGGCAACATTGAACAGCAAACGACCACCGGTCAATTACGCGAAGATTTAGCTTTTCGGCTGAATAACTTTTCCATAGTGATGCCCCGTTTACGGGATTTTAGCGACGACATTTATATGTTGTTTAATTATTTTAGTGACCACTATTTCCGCCTTTACGATGTTCCACTAGTGCCACTGGATGCAGATGATATTCGCGTTATTATGGCCCATGGCTGGCCTGGCAATGTAAGAGAGCTAAAGCATCTTGCACAGACGCGAGTGGTGCGTAGCCAGCAAGGTGATAGTTCTGTTTCTTTGGTTATGAGGCAGGTTGACGGGGCCCGAAATAATGCCAACAAATCTATGCTGAGGCCTGCCGTAGCTGCTTTTGAGCGTGCGCTTATCGCTCAGAGTTTGATTGATCATCAAGGTAAAATGGACCTGGTGGCAGAAACCCTTGGTATTGGACGCCGGACTCTAAATGAAAAAATGGTCAAATTGGACTTGGATAAGTCGGACTTCATTTAGGAAGCGGTTTTCCGCATACCTGTTGAGCTGCTACTGGCGATTATCTTCCTATTCAAAAACCCCGTTGGCCACGTAGACTAGCTCTACAATAACAATCAACGGGAATTATTATGTTTAATAAAGCGATTAAAACGGGCATCTGTGCAGCGGTTGCCTTGGCCGTTTCTGGCGAAGTTCTGGCAGAGCAATGGGATGTATCCTTGTGGGGTAAGCGACGTGCTTTTACTGAGCACGTAGAAAAGTTGGCAGAACTTGTAAGTGCCAAAACCAATGGTGACTTCACGCTCAATATTTCTTATGGCGGCTTATCCAAAAACAAAGAAAATTTAGATGGCATCTCTATAGGTGCGTTCCAAATGGCGCAGTTTTGTGCCGGTTATCATCGTGACAAAAACCCTTCAATCACGGTGCTCGAATTGCCTTTCTTAGGCGTTAGTTCCCTTGAACAAGAACGGTCTATTTCTCAAGCAGTGTACCAACACCCAGCTGTGATAAAAGACTTGGCGCGTTGGAATGCCACTATAATCATGCCGTCCCCATTGCCTCAATACAATATTATTGGTGTAGGTGACGCGCCTAAAACTTTGGCTGATTATACCGGTTTGAGTGTTCGGGCTACTGGCGGTATTGGTAAAGCCATGGCTGCAGTGGGTGCCGTACCTACCTCAATGTCGGCGTCGGAAGTGCGTCAATCGCTAGACAGCGGCGTGGTTAAGGCGGTTGCGTTTGCACCCCACGCGCACATGTCCTATGGCACGGTGGAAACCGGCAAGTGGTGGACCACAAACTTAAACCCAGGCACGGTAAATTGCCCTGTGGTTGTTAACACCGATGCACTGGCAGACTTGCCGGCAGCGCATCGTGATGCTTTGCTCAGTTCTGTTGACGAAGCATTGGATCATTACATTACCACCTACAATGGTAAAACCATGGATGCTTGGGGCCCAACACTTGAGGCAAAAGGCATTCAGTCCATCACTTACACCGACTCGGAACTTGCGGCCTTTAAGGCAAAAGTTGCAGGACCCGCTGCTGCAGCTTGGATCGAAGGTAATACGGCTAGAGGGCTTCCTGCTCAAGAGTTGTATGACCTAGTCACTGGTCTTATTGCAAAATAGGAACCCGTAATAGGCAACATGGGCTAACCTGATTTAGTCTATGTTGTCACTGTGGTGGGATGAAGGCTGGACGGAGGCTGTATGGCAGGTGTTGGGCAGGTGATTGAAAATAGTTCCCTTTTAAGCCGCATAGATCAGCAATTACACAAGTTAGAATCAATTCTGGCACTGGTTAGTGGTTTGGCCATATTTAGCCTTATGTTATTAGCTGTAGTGTCGGTTTTTGGAAGGCACTTTTTCAATATGCCTTTACCTGGCTATGTGGATTGGATCGAGCAAGCAATGCCTCTCATTGCGTTTATGGGTATCGCTTACACCCAGCGTAACGGCGGTCATATTCGTATGGATATGCTGGTGGCTCAGCTTAGTGGTAGGGCCTTGTGGCTGTTTGAATGGATCACCAGTTTATGTATTTTGGTATTGATGTTATTGCTGATTTGGGGCTCTTGGTCGCACTTTTCTCGTAGTTTTGACCCGTCCATGCCGTGGTGGAGTCGGGATAGCTCTATGGATATCGCACTGCCTCTTTGGCCTGCCAAATTAATGGTGCCGCTGGCATTTTCTGTGTTGGCCCTGCGTATGATGATTCAACTATGGGGTTTTGCCCACGCTTTTATCACTAACGCCACAGTGCCTGTGGCAGTGCCCTTAGTTTTAGATGCTGCCACTCAGGCCGCGGCAGAATCTGAATACATTAATGATGAGATACAACCGTCATGAGCAGTATGGAAATTGGTATTATTGTTTCATTGGGCATGCTGGCCATGGTCATTATTGGTATGCGGGTTGCCTTTGCTGCAGCCTTGGCAGGTATGGTGGGTTTGATCTGGATTTTTTGGGCCAAAAAAGGTTTTGATCCCAGTGCTTTTTGGTGGGCTTTAGGGGTGGCTACCAAAACTGCAGGACAGGTGCCCCATTCTAAAATCTCGGCCCAAGCGCTTTCCCTTATTCCCACATTTATATTAATAGGTTACCTTGCTTATCATGCGGGGTTAACCAAAGCATTATTCGAAGCTGCAAAACGTTGGGTGGGGTGGCTGCCCGGCGGCATGGCAGTGGCTACGGTATTCTCTACTGCAGGTTTTGCTGCGGTGTCAGGTGCTTCTGTAGCCACCTCTGCTGTATTCGCCCGTATCGCCATTCCAGAAATGCTCAAAGTGGGTTATGACAAACGTTTTGCTGCTGGGGTTGTTGCTGCCGGTGGTACCTTGGCTTCGTTAATACCGCCCTCTGCAATATTGG
>Ga0209035_10000379_pt1 | contig 17562 bp, 17 predicted proteins | sample MarorgKNORR_S2LV_6_FD_188220 | JGI IMG/M metagenome (GOLD analysis project Ga0209035, IMG submission 188220) | Marine microbial communities from the Southern Atlantic Ocean, analyzing organic carbon cycling - AAIW_A/KNORR_S2/LV (SPAdes) (version 2) | ecosystem: Environmental > Aquatic > Marine... | reverse complement strand
TAAGCCCATTTGCGCCGATGGTACTGCCGTAAGGTGGGAGAGTAGGTCGCTGCCTTTCTTTACTATTGAAAATAATTCAATAGCATAATCCTCAATCTAAAATAGATTGAGGATTTTTTTTGATTTAAAATAAAATACTATTCAAAATTTACGTTATAATAGATATTTATTATTTCTTTGTTTTAACTTATGAAAATATCCAAAATCATTTTATTTTTTTTCCTTTGTAATGTGTCAATCAAAGCGCAGGTAGGTGGAGAACGTGTATATGAATTTTTGAATATCTCTACTTCTGCAAGACAAATTGCTTTGGGTGGTAAGGTTTTAACGCTTATAGATGATGTAAATCAACCTCTTTGGAACCCTTCTGTTATAAATGCTGATTTAGACAACCAACTGGCGGTTAATTATACGAGCTATTTGGCAGGAATCAGTATTGGGTCAGTTTCTTATTCAAAAATGATTAGTAGACATTTTGGTACCATGCACGCAGGGATTACCTATTTGAATTATGGAACTTTAATTGCTGCCGATGAAAAAGGAAATGAAACAGGGACTTTTAATGCGAGTGATGTTTCTTTATCAGTAGGGTATGCATATAATTTTCCTAGGACCAATTTTTATATGGGAGCAAATGTAAAAATAATCAATGCGACGATTGCTAATTTTTCTTCAATGGGTGTGGCAGCTGATATAGGGATTTTATATCAAAACTCATATCAACCTTTTTTAATTACATTGGTGGTTAGAAATATAGGAACACAGCTAAAATCATTTAATGGTGTTGTTGAGCGTTTGCCTTTAGATGTTGCTTTAGGAGGTTCTTATCAATTAGAACATGTACCTCTAAAATGGCATATAACATTAGATCATTTACAGCAATGGGATATATCTGTTAGTAACCCATCAAATCAAGTGACAGATATTGAAGGAAATACAACGAAAGAATCTATTTCGTTTTTAAATAATGCAATGCGTCATTTTAGCATTGGAGCAGAATTATTTCCTGAAAGCGCCATCAATTTAAGAGTCGGTTATAATTTTAGAAAATCCGCAGAATTACAATTGCAGAATGTTCGAACTTTTGGAGGGGTTTCGTTTGGTTTTGGCTTAAAAATGAATACATTTAAACTTAATTATTCTTATTCAAAAATTCATACGGCTTCTAATGTGAGTACGTTTAGTTTGCAAATAGATTTAGATAAAAAATAAATGAACACGAAAATTACCATAGCAATAGACGGGGTTTCATCCACAGGAAAAAGCACAGTAGCGAAGCAGTTGGCAGAAAAATTGAGCTATATTTACGTAGATACGGGAGCTATGTATAGGGCTGTAACATTGTACGCAATGCAACATCAATACGTTGGAAAGAATTTTTTACATACTTCTGAATTAATTTCTGATTTGGGTAAAATAAACTTGACCTTTCAATTCAATGAAAAGTTAGGCTTTGCAGAAATGTATTTGAATGGTGAAAATATTGAGCAAGAAATTAGAAGCTTAGATGTTTCAAACTTGGTGAGTAAAATTGCTACCATTTCTGAGGTTCGTGAGAAATTAGTTGCCGAACAGCAACTTATGGGGAAAGATAAAGGAATTGTGATGGATGGTAGAGATATAGGAACCGTTGTTTTTAAAGATGCCGCGTTGAAAATATTTATGACAGCTTCTGCAGACACCCGTGCTACAAGGAGGTATAAAGAATTGACCGCGCGTGGAGATGACGTAAGTTATGATGCTATTTTAAAGAATGTTACTGAACGAGATTTGATGGATACAACGAGAGCAGATTCTCCATTAGTAAAAGCGGATGATGCTATTGAGGTTGATAATTCAAACTTGACATTGGAAGGGCAATTTGAATTGATCTTACAACTTGTTAAAGAAAAATTGAGATGATTAAAGAGCTATTAAATGAGTAGTTGTTGCTTAACAGTTCTTAAGGAATGTTCAAATACTTATGCGTTTGTAATGAAATTTTCCACTTTGGATTTTTCATAACATAGTCTACAATGATAGGAATCATTTTTTCTCTTTTACTCCATTCTGGCTGTAAAAACAGTTTACATTTTGACCCAACTTTAGCAGCTTGTTCTTCAGCAAATTGAAAATCATTTAGATTGTGAATGATCATTTTCAATTCGTCAGCTTCAGGATATACTTCTGTTAGCGGTAATTTCGTTTTTTTAGGAGACAAACAAAACCAATTCCATTTTCCAGAAAAAGAGTACGCTCCAGATGTTTCAATATGTGTTTTGAGATTGTTCTTTTGCAATTGCTGCGTAAGGTAATCTAAATTCCACATCAACGGCTCTCCGCCAGTTACAACCACAGTGTCAGCGTATTTTAGAGCGTTAGAAACCATCAAGTCTGTTTTTGTTGCTGGATGAAGATCTGCATCCCAACTTTCTTTCACATCACACCAATGACAGCCTACGTCACAGCCTCCAATTCGAATAAAATAAGCTGCAGTTCCAGTATGTGCGCCTTCACCTTGAATGGTATAAAACTCTTCCATCAATGGAAGCATTTCACCTTTGTTTATAAAGTCTTGAATCTCTTTTTTCATGAGAAGGCAAAGGTACTGAATCTGAAATAATTTTCTCAAATATTACTAAAATTATAGCGTATAGTTTTTTTCTTCTTAAGTGCTTTCTTACAGCTAGATAAGTCTATTGCTATGAGTTTAGTCATATTAATCACTGTTTTTTTTGCCGTATGATTTAAAGATTGTTTATTTTTATCAGAAATTAGATAAGAAAAAGAAAACTTTAGCGTTTCGTTAATACTTAAAACTATGGAAAGAATGAATAAGAATGTATACAAACTGTTTTTTATAAGTCTTTTTTCAATGCTCTTAATTCAGTGTGGAAATGGAAATAAATTTACAATAGCCAAAGGGAAAGTAGGAAGTCTTACAACAAAGACAACCATTGTTGAATTGGATAAAGTTTTTTCGAAAGACTCAATCGTTAAAAATTTAAGCGAAGGATCTTTGGGAAACAATTACTTTCAGGATGATGATGCATATTTAATCTTTGAAAAAGGAGGAAAGCATTTATTAACCATTACTCCAAAAGAACAACACGATTCTTTGTCAACAATAAAAAGCGTACAAATCTTTGACAATCGTTTTAAAACAAGTTTAGGTTTGTCATTGACTTCTTCTTTTGAAGAGATCAATTTGAACAACAAAATTACCAAAGTAGAAACGTCATTAAGTTCTGCAACCTTATTTATAGATGATTTGAATGTTACTATTTCTTTGGATAAAGAAGAATTGGGCATAAGAAATTTTAGCACACAGAAAATCAGCTTAGAGCAAATACCAGATTTGGCGAAGATAAAAACCTACATTATTTGGTTTAATTAATTCTCTTTGAAAAAATTCACACACCATTTACCGGTAGAAATGAGTCTTAACTTTTCTTTTTTGTCAGATAAAAAGGAAGGTACATCAATAAAAAATAAGGAATAACAATTAGTTCTACAACAAATATATAATACGGCCAATCCCCCATTAAATCTAGCATGGTTGCCACTTCTGGCTTGCTATTTGTGTAAAAGTAGTTAGACCCTAAAAGATAATTAACCAAAAACATTGCCGCTAGGTACACTTGCATTCCTATAAAAGATTTGAACACGCTTTTTAGCGTAGGAATCATTTTGTAGACAAAAGTAGCATACAATAAATACACAACTAAACCTGCATGTACTAACCAATACCTTATAAATGGAAAGTTTAAGAAGTTATAGTCGCTTGGAGTAATGGTAGATTGAAATGTACCTGTAAGCACTAAAAAAAAGAATATTTCGTAGTATAAAAAATTTCTAGTTAGCGACAGTAGTGGGATTATAAGAGCAATTAGACTGCATAGATGCAATGGCAAATCTTCTTTGACATCAAAGTCATTTGAATAAATTTTAATGCCAACGGACATGATTACAACAAGTGAAATTGTAAAAGCAAAGATATTACCTGTAAGTACTTGTGTTTTCTCAGGCTGTTTTTTTGCCCATTTTATTAAGGTAATTCCAAATATGACAATGAATAATAATATAAGTAAGTGTTGTATTGTGTAGGGTTCAAAGTTTTGGTTCTCTTTCAGAAAAAAATCTTGCATTGGTAAGTTGTTTGTTGCAAGATAAGAAAATTATTAACTTCTATTTTTAGCAGCTAATAAAGTGTTTTTCAGTAGCATTGCAATGGTCATTGGGCCAACTCCTCCCGGAACAGGTGTAATAAAAGCTGCTTTTTTAGAGACGCTTTCAAAATGAACGTCACCAGCTAATCGGTATCCGTTTTTCTTGGTATCATCTTTCACACGTGTAATTCCAACGTCAATTATAGTAACACCTTTTTTAACCATGTCTGCAGTTAAAAACTCTGGAATTCCCAAAGCAGCAACAATAATGTCTGCTTGTAGCGTCAATTCTTTCAAGTTCTTAGTTCTACTGTGTGCAACAGTTACAGTGGCATTTCCAGTATTTCTTTTTTGACTTAGTAAAATACTCATTGGTCTTCCAACAATATGACTTCGCCCAATAACAACAACACGTTTTCCTGAAGTTTCTACATTGTATCTTTCCAGTAATTCTAGAATTCCGAATGGAGTTGCAGGTAAAAATGCAGGCAAGTTCAATGCCATTTTACCCACATTTATGGGGTGAAATCCATCAACATCTTTGGCAGGGTTTACTGCCATCAAGACTTTTTGTTCATCAATGTGTTTTGGAAGTGGTAGCTGAACAATAAAACCGTCAATTTCGGTATTTGTGTTCAATAGTTCTATTTCGTTCAACAACGATTCTTCTGTAGTGTTTTCAGGTAAATCAACTAAGGTAGATTCAAACCCAGCTTTAGAACAGGCTTTTACTTTAGCATTTACATAGGTCATGCTTGCACCATCGCTACCTACTAAAATTGCTGCTAAATGCGGAACTTTCATTCCGTTTTTTTTCAATTGCAGTACTTCAATTGCAATTTCTTCTTTAATGTCTGCTGCTGTTTTTTTACCGTCTAGTAGTGTCATGCTTTAAAGTTTTCAGTACCTGTGTACTATTTTCCCATTCCTTGCATCATTTGCATCATTTTCTTTCCACCCCCACCTTGCATCATTTTCATCATTTTACTCATTTGGTTGAATTGTTTCATCAATTGATTTACTTCTTGAACAGAAGTTCCAGAGCCTTTTGCAATTCTCTTTTTCCTACTTGCGTTGATAGAAGTTGGTGTGCTTCTTTCTGTAGGTGTCATTGAATGTATAATGGCTTCAATTCCTTTAAACGCATCATCATCAATATCAACATCTTTCATTGCTTTTCCAACTCCAGGAACCATGCCCATCAAATCTTTCATGTTTCCCATTTTTTTGATTTGCTGAATCTGACTTAAAAAATCGTCGAAACCAAATTGGTTCTTTGCAATTTTCTTCTGTAGTTTTCGGGCTTCTTCCTCATCAAATTGATCTTGAGCACGTTCTACAAGAGAAACGACATCTCCCATTCCCAAAATACGATTCGCCATACGATCCGGATGAAAAACATCAATTGCTTCCATTTTTTCTCCAGTACCAATAAATTTTATGGGTTTGTTGACTACTGTTTTTATGGTCAATGCAGCCCCACCACGCGTATCACCATCTAATTTTGTAAGAACAACTCCTTCAAAATTTAGAATATCATTAAATGCTTTTGCTGTATTTACGGCATCCTGACCTGTCATTGAATCAACTACAAATAATGTTTCTTGTGGATTTACTGCTTTGTGAATATTAGAAATTTCATTCATCATTTCTTTATCCACTGCTAAACGACCAGCAGTATCAATGATCACCACATTTTTGCCTGTTGCTTTGGCATGTTTGATAGCGTTTTGAGAAATTTTAACAGGATTTTTATTTTCAGGTTCTGCATATACTTCAACACCAATCTGTTCTCCAACTACTTGTAGCTGATTAATTGCTGCTGGACGATATACATCACAACCCACTAATAACACTTCTTTGGATTTTTTTGTTTTTAAAAAATTTGCCAATTTCCCAGAAAAAGTAGTTTTACCAGAACCTTGTAAACCAGACATTAGTATCACCGTTAGCGAACCTTTTAAGTTCAGTCCAACAGCTTCTCCACCCATCAAATCGGTTAATTCGTCTTTTACCAACTTGACCATTAATTGCCCAGGATTTAACGTTGTCAATACGTTTTCTCCCAATGCTTTTTCTTGAACTCTTTTGGTAAAGTCTTTGGCGATTTTAAAATTCACATCGGCATCTAGCAATGCTCTACGAACCTCTTTTAAGGTCTCTGCAACATTAACCTCTGTAATTCTACCGTGACCTTTGAGCGTGTGTAAGGCTTTATCTAATTTATCACTTAAATTATTAAACATGTGTTTTGTCTTCTTTTTTGGAAGGACAAATATACAGATTTTTGATGGTAGATTTTAGAGCTTAGAGTTCAAATTTTTAATTTTTTTTAGGAATAAATAACAAAGCTGCTCCGTTGATGCAATGTCTTTTCCCTGTAGTTTCTTTAGGACCGTCATCAAAAGAATGTCCCAAATGACCACCACACGTTGCACATTTTAATTCGGTACGCGCGTAGCCAATTTTATAATCTACATCCAAAGAAACATTTCCTTTGATGGCTCTATCAAAAGCAGGCCAACCTGAATGTGAGTCGTATTTGTATTCTGATGCATATAAAGGAGTTTTACATGCAGCGCATACATATATTCCATCAGCATAGTTTTTGTTTAATAGACTAGAAAAAGGATTTTCTGTGCCTGATTTTCGCAATACATAGAATTGTAGTGCTGTTAATTCTAATTTCCATTGCAGTTCCGTTTTGACTATTGTATTAGTGTTTTTGCTTTGAGCAGTTGTGCTAAACGTACAGATTACAATAAGACTTAGAAAGAGGTAAGGTTTTTTTAGTTGTTTCATTTGATAAAATTAAAATGGAATGCATTGTTTTTGTCGCGTCAAAGTTTGTCAGCTTACATAACAGTTGAGTAAGATACGCTATTCATAAACATTCAAATTGTCGAAAAGATAATTTATAGTACCTTGGCGTACCTAAACAAACTTAAATACCTTTCTCATGCTTAAAATCGGTGATAAAAAACTAATCAACGCTTGGTCTTTTTATGACTGGGCAAACTCTGTTTACTCATTGGTGATTAGCACCGCTATTTTCCCATTGTATTTCGGGGCCATTATAAACGGTAAGACTGCTACTTTTTTAGGAACAGAATGGGAGCATTTGACATCTTTGTACAGTTATGCTTTGTCATTTTCATTTTTGATTGTCGCTTTTATCTCTCCAATTTTATCTGCCATTGCAGATTACACAGGAAACAAAAAAAAATTCATGCAATTTTTCTGTTATATGGGTGCTGTTTCTGTGATGTGTTTGTATTTTTTTGAAGGCATTGAAACTCTTTGGGTTGGTATTGTGTTTAGCGTGTTGGCAAGTATTGGTTTTTGGGGAAGCTTGGTTTTTTACAACGCCTATTTACCAGAAGTGGCGCGCCCAGATCAGCAAGATGCTGTGAGTGCAAAAGGGTTTATTTATGGATATGCAGGTTCTATTATTTTGTTAATTATCAACTTGGTGATGGTGATGAAACCTGAGATGTTTGGAATTGATTCAGGAATGGCGTCTCGAATTTCTTTTGTGATGGTTGGACTTTGGTGGATGGGCTTCGCGCAGGTTACTTTTAGAAGATTACCCAACAACGTATATCATAAAAAGCCAAAAAAAGATTATATATGGAAAGGTTTTAGAGAGCTAAAAATTGTAGGAAAAGAAATCAATGAGTATCGGACCTTGAAAAAATTTTTGATCTCCTTTTTCTTGTTGAGTGTGGGAGTGCAAACCATTATTTTAATGGCGGCTATTTTTGGTTCTGATGAGCTAGGTATCGACTCCACAAATTTAATTATTACCATATTATTGGTGCAGGTCGTTGCTATTGTTGGCGCGGCGATCTTTTCTAGAATTTCAAAAAGACTAGGAAATATAAAAGCTTTAAAAATCACGATCATTGCTTGGATGTTGGTTTGTTTTGCAGGTTTTTTGCTTGATAGAGAGCAAGAAAATGTGGCGTATTACTTTTATGGGCTGGGAGGAATGATCGGTTTGGTACAAGGCGCTATACAGTCATTGACGCGTTCTACATATTCAAAGCTATTGCCAGAAGATACTGAAGACCATGCCACGTATTTTAGTTTTTATGATGTAACAGAAAAAATCGCGATTGTATCAGGGACATTTGTTTATGGTTTGTTGTATGCTATTACAGACTCTATGCAATGGTCTGTATTGTGTTTAGCAATTTTCTTTTTTGCCTCTTTCGTTGTTCTTAGTACGATGAAAAAAACGAAGTATGTACAATAGTCTTGTTTATACAAGTAGATTCTACAAGCGTGTTTCGATCCAGCTTTTTAATTCGTAAAAATTTTGAGGAGAAATACCATGACCAATAGGATACTCGGTATATGTGTTTTGTAGGTTATGTGCTTTTAAAAACACAGGCGCTTTTCGAGCCCAGTCTACAGGCAATACTTGGTCTGATGTCCCATGAGAGATGAAATAATCAGAAACAATATTTAATTCAGAAACATTTGTTGACGCTAGCGCTTCATTGATATATCCGCTAAGAGCTAATATATGTTGTACTTTGTTTGGGTAGTTGAAGCTAAAAGCATAGCTGAGTATAGCGCCTTGGCTAAACCCTAATAAAAAAGTATTGTTTGTGTCTGTGTTGTATCTTTCTTTTATCGTGTCAATAAAGTCTGCGATTTTTGTCAAAGACACTCTAGCTTCGTCCAAATCAGAAAATTTTTCATTATTCCCGTCAAGGTTAATTGCGTACCAAGCATGTCCACCAAAAGACATGTCATAGGGCGCTCTTGCGCTCACAATTAGCAATTCGTCTGGTAATTCGTCTGCAAATGAAAAAAGATCTAATTCGTTGCTTCCGTAGCCGTGTAGTAAGATTAAAAGAGGTGGATGTGTCAGTTGTTTTTTAGGTTGACGAACAACATAATGCAATTCAGAATTCATTCTTTTTTGTTGATTTTTAGTGGAGAATTAATTGACTTTTCGCGAAAATTCCGTAAGCCTTTCCCTTCAATTCTTTTCCTATAAATACACTGTTCTTTGATGTAGATAAGATGTTTTCTGTGTCAAATGTGTACGAACTGTTTGGGTTGAAGAAGGTAAGGTCTGCAATTTCTCCTTCCTTGATGTTTGTTTGCTTGATGTTGAAGCGCTCTCTTGGTTTTGTAGTCAGACAAGAGATGATGTCTTCTAGTGAAAGTACAGAGTTTACAGCTCCGAAAAGACTTTCAAGTCCGATGGTTCCGTTTTTAGCAGCGCTAAATTCTACCTTTTTATGTTCGATGTCAATAGGATTGTGATCAGAGGTAATCATATCAATACTGCCATCTCTGATTCCTTTGATAAGCGACTTGCAGTCTTTGTTTGTTCTAAGCGGAGGTGTTACCTTTAAGTTTGCGTCAAAGGTCACTAGTTCGTCATCTGTAAGTAGTAAATGATGTGCACTAACGCTGCAGGTTACATTCAGCCCTTTCTTCTTTGCTTCTTTAATCAGAGCGACAGATTTTGTAGTGCTGATGGTCGGAATGTGTAATTTTCCACCTGTATATTCTAATAAAAACAGATCTCTTGCAATTTGTATGTGTTCTGCCAAATCCGGAATTCCACTCAGTCCGAGTTTTGTGCTGTTTTCTCCTTCGTTTGCCAATCCTTCTCCTGCGATGGATGTATTTTTAGGAAAACTAAGAATCAATCCGTCAAAGTTTTGAGCATATAACAGTGTGATTTTCATCAAATTGTCATTGTGAATCGACTTGTTGTAATCTCCAAAAGCAATGGCTCCAGATTGTTTCATATCAAACAATTCAGCCATTTCTTTGCCTTCACTTTTTTGTGTAAGTGCTGCTATTGGGTATAAGCTCGTGGCAGTGCCGTTTGCCTTGTTTTTTAAAAATTCTACGGCAGATTTATTATCTACAACAGGTTGTGTATTGGCGTTGACACCCACAGCTGTGAATCCGCTTTTTGCAGCGGTAGCAAGTCCGTTGGTTATGGTTTCTCTTTCTTCAAAACCAGGTTCTCCAAAAGAAACGCTCGTGTCGAACCATCCGCAAGAAACATGTAGGTTGTCTAGCGATACAAGGGTGTATTCTGGTTTTGTTGGAATGGAATCTTTGATTTTTGTAATTACACCATTGGTAATTAACAGGTCTTTTTTTTGATTATGAAATGGACTAGAACTGTCAATAATGGTAGCTGATTGTATAAGCGTACTCATGGTTTAAAGAATTTTAAAATCAGAATTTCAAAGAACAAAGATACAATGGCTAATGCTAAAAACCATTTCCAAAGGCAAGTAACTTTGTTTTTTTTATAAATTTCTTTTAATGTTTCTTGAATTGAGTCTGAAAAAATAAGATATTTTTTAGCTTTTAGCAGGTTTTTAAAGGTCTAAAAACTGAAGTAAATTTTCTTGATTATTGTAATTAAAAGGAGTGATTTTTGTTACGTTCTCGTTAAAATTTAGTGTAATTTTTCTATTGAATTTTTGTTGATTTTGAGACAGGAAATAAGATGCTTTTGTTTCGTTTTTTTTTCAATTAAAATAGCTTGCTTTATGGCGAGTGTATTGCTGTTGAAAAGTGCAATTGGAATGTTCTTTTTTGTATCTCTTTGATTTCTTGTAAGAACATCAATTGTAATATCATTGTTTGTTTTGAGACATTGTGAAAACTTGCTCAATAGATGCGTTGTTTTTTGTTCTGATTTGAGATGAACAAATGAAGTTTTCAATATTACATTTGTAAAGTAGATAAGATTATTTTTTGTAATTTATTGAAAGTCAGATATTAAAATTGTTTTATATAAAGTTTTTATTTCTGTATTTTTAGACTGCTTATTTGAAGTAAAATATTTTTTAAAGAGCGAGGGGTTGCTTCAGTTTGTAGTTTTAAGAGTATATTTTCGAGTTCAAAGTCATTTATATTTTTATAAAAAGAAGAATTTGTTGGCAAATGACAGTTCATTTTTTCAGAACTATTTTCTATAAGGTCTTTGATTTCGTTTTGCAATAAGCTCCCTTTTTTTTCTTTTGAAGTTGTGCTTAATGAGTTGTCTAAATAGATAAAAATAGGTTGCTTTTTTTTGTTGCTAAAATAAGGCTTTGAAAAAGCAAAAATTAAGTCTGTAAAAAGCAAGATTCTAGTCACCAAAATAAGTCACTTTTTTAGCTGTGAATCCTTACGAGTTTTAAGCATTATTTTTCTAAAAAAGAGACATTTGTAAAACTTTTTTTTGAACTTTTGCAATTGAGATAAATGCCCAGGAGTCTTTAAAATATAAAATTTCAGGGTATTTGAACTGCATCCAACAAGAATGAATTTCAAATATAGACAAGGTAAAGTGAGTGTACGTGTATATTAAAAGAATTCAAAGGACATCAATATGCCGTTAAAGCAAGCGTGTAAGGCGATGGCCCATAAAAGCCCAAAGCGAACACGAGTATATCCTAAGTAAAAACCTAAAAAGACCTGTGGCGCCACTAAAAAAGGGCTAAATAGAAGTATTCTCAGTGTTAGTTCATAGTTTGTGATGTGTATGAATCCAAAAAGAAGTGTAGATGTATATATAGCAATTTTAAAAAATCGTTGTTTTTTAAACAGTGTCAAAGGAGCTCTGAAAATTGCTTCTTCCAATATAGGAGCAACAGCAACCGTTAAGAAAAACACAAAAGAGAAAGAGTACTTCTCCATAATGTCTTCCATGGCGTGACTTTCTATAGAAATCATATCGGTTACAGTTAAAACCCCAATAGGAATAGCGAGTAAAAAGCTACTGATAAAGCTAATAGTCAAGATTTTTCCGAATTTACGTAGCCGGTAGTTGAAATTTGGATTGGGGTCTTTTTCTAAAGTAGGATTCTTTATAAAGTATATAATTTCTCTAAACGTTTCTGTCATATTAACCAATTACGCCATCTTTCATTACTAATTTCCTGTCGGCCATATTTGCTAAGGACTCGTTATGCGTAACAATCACAAAGGTTTGTCCGTATTCATCTCGAAGTTTAAAAAATAATTCGTGTAATTTTTTTGCTGCTTCAGAATCCAGATTTCCACTGGGCTCATCGGCTAAAATTACTGAAGGGTCATTGATTAAAGCTCTTGCTACGGCAACGCGTTGTTGTTCTCCTCCAGAAAGTTGGTTGGGTTTGTGATGAGTTCGGCTTTCCAGTCCTAAAAAAGTCAAAATTTCTAAGGCTTTTTTCTCTGTTTCTTTTTTGTCTTTGTTAGCAATAAATGCAGGAATGCATACATTTTCTAGTGCCGTAAATTCTGGCAACAACTGATGGAATTGAAAAATAAATCCGATATGGCGGTTCCTAAACGTTGAAACCTCTTTGTCGGTATTGTTTTTAAGTGAGACGTTATTGACACGTAATTCAAATTCTTTGTCGTTTTGAGGCTTGTCTAAAGCGCCTAAAATTTGTAACAATGTTGTTTTTCCGACTCCAGAAGGGCCAACAATAGCGACAATTTCTCCTTTTTTAATATGAAGACTTAGTCCTTTTAAAACGGCTACCTCTCCGTAGTATTTGTGGATGTTTTTAGCTTGAATCATGCGGTATCTTTCTGTAAAACGAAAGTATTAAAAATAAGTTGATTATTATCAAAAAGGCAAGATAGGTTTTCTTTTTATGAGGGATTTTGTATTGAGAATGTGTTCTATGAATGCAATTATGATTTGAGTTTATAGTTTGTAAAACTATAAAGTATCTGTAATGTAAGAATATGATATTTTTATGAAAATCTTTTATTTTAATTTGTACTTTTGTGGTTGTTAAAAAACATTCTTAAAATGAATTTACACGAATATCAAGGAAAAGAAATTTTAAACAGTTTTGGCGTTAAGATTCAACGTGGAATTGTTGCAACAAACCATAAAGATGCTGTTGATGCAGCAAAACAATTAACCGTAGAGACAGGTACCAGTTGGTATGTGGTAAAAGCACAAGTTCATGCAGGTGGACGTGGAAAAGGAGGCGGTGTAAAGCTAGCAAAAAGTTTGGCAGAAGTAGAGACAATTTCTAATGATATTATTGGAATGATGTTGGTAACACCACAAACCTCTGCAGAAGGTAAAAAAGTAAATCAAGTATTGATTTGTGAAGATGTATATTATCCTGGTGATAATGAGCCAGAAGAATATTATATGTCGGTTTTATTAAATAGAAACACAGGTAGAAATATGATCATGTACTCTACAGAAGGAGGGATGGATATTGAAACTGTTGCAGAAGAAACTCCGCATTTAATTTTTACAGAAGAAATTGACCCAACCATGGGACTTTTGCCTTTTCAAGCACGTAAGATTGCTTTTAATTTAGGCTTGTCAGGTGGCGCATTAAAAGAGATGGTGAAATTTGTCTCTGCGTTGTATACCGCTTATATAAAATCAGATTCATCCATGTTTGAAATCAATCCAGTATTGAAAACTTCAGACGATAAAATTTTAGCAGTTGATGCAAAAGTTACTTTGGATGAAAATGCGTTGTATCGTCATAAAGATTATGCAGTAATGCGTGATTTACGTGAAGAAAATCCGATTGAAGTAGAAGCAAAAGCAGCAGGGCTAAACTATGTAGATTTAGATGGTAACGTTGGATGTATGGTGAACGGAGCTGGTTTGGCAATGGGAACGATGGACTTGATCAAGCAAGCAGGAGGTGAGCCAGCAAACTTTTTAGATGTTGGAGGTACCGCAGACGCACAACGTGTTGAAACAGCTTTTAGAATTATTTTAAAAGATGACAATGTAAAAGCTATTTTGGTAAATATCTTTGGAGGTATTGTACGTTGTGATAGAGTTGCGCAAGGTATTGTAGATGCATATACAAACATGGGAGACGCAATTAAAGTTCCTATCATTGTACGTTTACAAGGAACCAACGCGAAAGAAGCAAAAATATTAATAGAGAATAGCGGAATGAAAATTATTTCTGTGACCGAGTTTCAAGAAGCAGCAGATAAAGTACAAGAAGTACTGGCTTAGTTTGTTTTCTGATATATAGATACTAAAAACGCCTCACATTTGTGAGGCGTTTTTTAATGCTTTTTAGGTGCTTATTTTCGATACACCCATATCGTATGATCAAATTCATCTTCTAAGGTTATCAAGTAGTTGTAGGCTTCGTTAAGCGTTGCAAAAGAGTTCAAACTAACCAAGTAATTTCCATTGCGACTTCGTATGATAGAAATTTTCTTTCCGTCAGCAGGTAAATTTTTTTCAAAAGCAGTGGCATTCTGTTCAATTTTATAGCTACCCGCAATGATCTGATAAGGCAAACTAGATGCGTCCTTTTTAACAACTAATTTTTCAAGGCTTCCTGCAATCTCTCTGATTTTTAATAAAGGGTACTTTTCGTTTGGTTTTAAAGCGCTTGCAGTTGCATAAGCTGTTTTTGCTTTGGCATATTCTTTGTTTTCTAAAAAGAGATCTGCTTCAGAAATTTTGTTGGTATACTTAAATTCAAGCTTTTTTAGAATGATTTTTTCAATTTTATTAATTTTTTCTAAAGGATATTTTTCTTCTTTTTTTAGTTCCAACGCTTTTGTATAATGCGTTTTTGCTTCGTCATATTTTTGTTCTTCAAATAACTTGTCTGCAGTAGTAATGGCAGTGTTGTATGCTTTATCATCACCACAAGAAGAAATAAGAAGGGTTATGGATAAAGAAGCAAATAATAAATATATAAACTTCTTAGCTGTGAATGTGTTTTTCATAATATGGAGTTTTAAAAGAGAATGAGAGGACAATTTACGAATTTAACTTGTGCTTTGTTTGAGAAAGCTGTACTTTTTTTTAAAGGTTATAGCACCTTTTTTAAGGTAGCAATTTCATCTCTAAATTGAGCAGCAGCCAAAAAATCCAATGCTTTGGCAGCTTCTTCCATATGTTTACGTTTTGTACGGATACGTTTTTCAATTTCTGGTTTCGGCAAATATTCCAAACCTACTTCTGCCGCTTTTTGCAATGCATTGTTATATTGATATGAAGCCACCGCAGTTTTTGTCAATGAATCATCAATGGCTTTGTTAATTTGTGAGGGTGTAATATTGTTTTTGAGATTGTATTCGAGTTGTTTCTCGCGTCTTCTATCGGTCTCATCTATAGTTAATTGCATGCTTTTAGTTATTTTATCTGCATACATAATGGCTTTTCCTTCTATATTTCTAGCAGCTCTACCAATGGTTTGTGTTAGTGAACGGTGACTCCGTAAAAAACCTTCTTTATCAGCATCTAAAATAGCAACCAAAGAAACTTCAGGTAAATCCAATCCTTCACGTAATAAGTTGACACCAATTAAAACATCGAAGACGCCTTTGCGTAAATCACGCATAATCTCTACACGCTCTAGTGTGTCAACATCTGAATGAATATAACGACAGCGAATGGCAACTCTTGTTAAATATTTGGTCAATTCCTCTGCCATTCGTTTGGTCAACGTAGTTACCAAGGTTCGCTGATCCTTTTCTACACGAACTTGAATTTCTTCTATCAAATCATCAATTTGATTCAAGCTCGGCCGTACTTCTATGATTGGATCTAACAAACCTGTTGGTCTAATAATTTGTTCAACAAAGAGTCCTTCTGTTTTTTTTAATTCATAATCCGCAGGAGTAGCACTTACATAGATGACCTGATTTTGAATGGCTTCTAATTCTTCAAATTTCAGAGGCCTGTTGTCCATTGCAGCAATCAATCGAAAACCATATTCAACCAAGTTTTCTTTTCTGCTTCTATCACCACCATACATCGCATGTGTTTGCGGAATGGTTACATGGCTTTCATCAACAACCATCAGATAATCCTCTGGAAAGTAGTCTAACAAACAAAAAGGGCGTGTTCCTGGTTCACGTCCGTCTAAATACCGAGAATAGTTTTCGATTCCTGAGCAATAGCCTAATTCACGAATCATTTCTAAATCAAACTCCGTTCGCTCTTTTAAGCGTTTTGCCTCTAAATGTTTACCAATTTCTTTAAAATAATCAACTTGTTTGACCATATCATCTTGTATCAAGTGAATGGCATTTTGCAATACATCTGGTGAGGTTACAAACAAATTCGCTGGGTAAATAGTTAGTTGCTTAAACTTTTCTATAACTTGATTGCTTTCTAGATCAAAGCTTTCAATTTCTTCAATTTCATCGCCAAAAAAGTGTACGCGATATCCATTGTCTCCATACGAGGGATAAATGGTAACCACATCTCCTTTTACCTTAAAAGCTCCACTTTTAATATCAAATTCAGTTCTGGAATACAAGCTTGTTACCAGTTGATGTAAAAATGTGGTTCTGGAAATAAGTTGTCCAACTTCAATCGGGATGACATTCTTTTTAAATTCAACAGGATTTCCGATTCCGTATAGACAAGAGACAGAAGCCACTACCAAGACATCTCTTCTTCCAGAAAGTAGGGAAGAGGTAGTGCTCAATCGAAGTCGCTCAATATCTTCATTGATGGACAAGTCTTTTTCGATATAAACTCCAGAGGTAGGAATATAGGCTTCAGGTTGGTAATAATCGTAATAAGAAACAAAATACTCCACAGCATTGTTGGGAAAAAATTGTTTAAATTCTGAATACAATTGTGCTGCTAACGTTTTATTATGCGCCAATACCAAGGTTGGTCTGTCAATTTTCTCAACAACATTAGCAACGGTAAATGTTTTTCCAGAGCCTGTTACGCCCAACAAGGTTTGGTATTTTTCACCCGCTAAAATCCCCTCATAAAGTTGCTTGATGGCTTCTGGTTGATCCCCAGTTGGCTTGAATTTTGAGTGTAGTTGGAACTTCATATAACAAAAATACAGATACTTTTAAAATTATTTCCTTAGCAAGCTAAAATTTCCTTTTCTATTTCTGATGTTTCCTTTGTTGTCTATTAGCATTGCATTGAACCAATAATCATTAGAAGGTTGTTTTTTACCTAAATAGGTTCCGTCCCATTGTGTTCCTACCGGAATATCAGCAACTACTTTTCCATACCTGTTAAAGATATAAATTTTACTGGTGGGAAAGAAGGTGGTATTGACTCCTTGTAAAGACCATGTATCGTTGTATCCATCATTGTTGGGTGTAAAGAATTTAGGAAAGGTAACTACAGGTACTTCCAGACTAGCAACACCACAACCATTTTTATCTCTGACAAGAATGGTGTAAATACCACCTTGTAAGCCGTCAAATAAGGGTTCGTCTTGGTAGTCTTCGAGAATGAATCCGTTGCTATCTGCCAAGGCAAATTCATAGTCTCCAATACCAAGGTTGTTGTCGGTATTATCTATGGCAATAGAGTTATTGTCAGAATCATCGATGATGGTCACATCTTCTTCTGTAATGGTGGCAATGATAGATTCGTTTACTTGAATGGTTCTTGTTCTGCTACATCCTGTTCCGTTGGTGGTTGTTGCTGTAACGGTGTACAAACCTCCCA
>Ga0209035_10000378_pt1 | contig 17585 bp, 11 predicted proteins | sample MarorgKNORR_S2LV_6_FD_188220 | JGI IMG/M metagenome (GOLD analysis project Ga0209035, IMG submission 188220) | Marine microbial communities from the Southern Atlantic Ocean, analyzing organic carbon cycling - AAIW_A/KNORR_S2/LV (SPAdes) (version 2) | ecosystem: Environmental > Aquatic > Marine... | reverse complement strand
TGCCTGATGCCAATGTGAGGATTGATGAGTTGGTTAAAAACGGCGAGTCGTTTGGCCAGTGGCAGTTTAAAACTCGGCGCCAAGCAGATCAGGTCAATGTGCATGATTTAGAAGCTTTTATTCGCCATGCTCACCTGCAAGGTAATCTAATCTGGAGCAAAGTTGACGGCCTACATCAAACACAGTTCACAGGCCGTGTATCGACCAGTGATATCGCCAACATGTTGATTGATTGGGGCTACGGCGCCAGCGTGTCTGCTCAAACGGCGGCCATTGAAGTGCAGATAGAATGGCCCCATTCACCGTTAGCTTTTGCCCTAAAAGAAGTGGCTGGTGACATAGGACTACGCCTCAAGCAAGGCCGTTTTGCGGAATCTCTGGATGGCGCTGGAGGGCTTAAAATTCTTGCCTTAATGGATATGACTCGACTCATGAACCGAGTGAAGCTGGACTTCTCAGACGTGATTAAGCCAGGGTTTAGTTTTGACAGTATCAACGCCCATTACCGCTTCAATCAAGGTGTGGCACAGACGGTGGCACCGTTAGCACTTAAGTCTTCGTCCCTCAACCTCACTATGAACGGTTGGATTGATTTTAAGCAACGTCTAGTCGATAACAACTTGGTCGTCACCTTGCCGGTGGCCGATAAGTTGCCGTTAGCCGCACTGATAGCCGGTTTGCCGCAACTAAGTGGGGTGATATATATTGCTAATAAACTCATTGGCGACGAACTAGCCACCTTTACCAGTGCCCGTTACCAAGTCTCAGGATCATTAGATCAACCTCAAGTTGAGTTAGTCAAAATATTTGATAAAGACTACCAAAACCAATCTGTTCAGGAGCGCCTTGAAAATGCCATCTCTATCGACTAACCACAATCAAGCCATTAACCTACAAGGCCCAGGGTTGGCCGTAGCGGTGGTGCAGTTGGTGAGTAAACTCAAGGTTGACGACAACCTTGAGCAGGCGGCAATACAAATAGCTAGCGCTGCTGAATTGGGTGCTAAATTGATTATGTTGCCCGAGAGTTTTGCCGTGTTTGGCGACCCTCAAATGGTGGCTTATGGCGCCGCTGCCGCCGCGCCTAATCGTGGTTTGCGGTTATGGTTGTCGCAGCAAGCACAGCTGAACAACGTGTGGATTATCGGCGGTACCATTCCTTGCCAAGAGGGCATTAGAGACTTGAAAAAAGTGCGCTCTGCCTGTTTTGTCTATGATAATGCAGGCCAAGAAGTGGCTCGTTACGATAAAATACATATGTTTGATGTAGACATTGAAGATAGCCACGGCAGCTACCGTGAGTCGGATACCTTTGAAGCCGGTAACCAGTTGGTTGTGGTAGACACACCGGTAGGCAAGGTGGGGTTAACCATCTGTTATGATTTGCGGTTTGCAGAAATCCACGCTCAGTTAGTCGACCGAGGCGCGCAGATTATTGTTAATGGCGCAGCTTTTACCAAAACCACAGGCCAAGCCCACTGGCACACCCTTTTACGCGCACGCGCCATAGAAACGCAGTGTTATGTGTTAGCTGCATCCCATGGTGGCCAGCATGACCACCGTCAAACCTATGGTCATTCAATGATCGTAGACCCATGGGGCACAGTCCTGGTTGAGCTAGAAGAGGGTGCTGGCTTAGCCATGGCTAAGGTTGATTTGGAACGTGTACAAACCATTAGACAAGCCTTTCCCTTACAATCGCAACGCCGACTCTAGCGACCTTAGTTAATCGTCCTTAATTAAAAATTTAAAACTCCTGCCAGTCGTCGTCTTTGTTGCCCGAAGACGCACTTGGCGTTGGCTTAGCGGACGGTGTTGTGATTTCAGCTAACGCTTGTGCACCAAATACTTCTTCGGCAGATTTTAGGGGTGCCACAGTAGGAGTGCTAATGCCCTAGTTATTCACCTTAAAGAAGGAAATCTGTTGTTTCAGTGCTTTAGTCTGATCGCTCAAGGAGTAGCTGGAAGCAGACGACTCTTCAACCAAAGCCACGTTCTGTTGGTTAACGTTTTCTAATTGCCCTACGGCAGAGTTGATTTGGTTAACCACGGTGGTTTGTTGGCTGGTGGCAGTCGCAATTTCCGTCACGATGTCACTTACCTTGGTGATGGATTCGCTAATCGAGGCCAAAGATTCTCCAGTTTGGTTAACCAAACTGCGACCTTCTTGTACTTTGCTCGAACTGTCTTCAATTAACCCCTTAATGTCCTTGGCAGCGTCAGCCGCACGTTGGGCAAGGGTACGCACTTCACCCGCGACTACCGCGAATCCACGGCCATGCTCACCGGCTCTTGCGGCTTCTACAGAAGCGTTAAGGGCTAATAGGTTAGTCTGGAAGGCAATGCCGTCAATCAAGGTGATGATGGACACGATTTTGCCACTTGACTGTTCAATGTCACTCATGGCTTGTACAGCTTTGTTCACTACCTCAACGCCGCTACTTGAATCGGTCCGTGTACCTTCTACCAGACCACTGGCTTCATTAGCGCGGTTGGTATTGTGCTCAATAGTGGCTGCCATTTCTTCCATACTGGAAGACGTCTCTTCTAGCGAAGCGCTTTGTTCGCTGGTACGTTGCGACAAATCATCGGAACCACGGCTTATGGCCGAGGTGTTGGAGGCGACGCTGTCGATGGCATTAAGTACGGCGGGTACGGTTTTTTCCATGTTCTCAACTGAGCTGTTGAGGGCGGTTTTAAGGTCATCTAAACGGCCGTTGTAATTACCCGTGATCCGTTGGGTTAGATTACCATAAGCCATTTTTTCTGCCATGGCCGTGGTTTCGGTTAAGGCTTCGCCAATGGCTTGTTCCATGGTCTCCATGGTATGAATCAACGTGCTGCGGAAGTTGTTCTCCACTTCTACGCCATCTAGGCGATAACTAAAGTTGCCGGTAGCAATGGCGTTAAGCACTTGCTTAAGGGCATGCATGGTTTGTTCAACACTGTCGGCGGAGTTATTGACACCGGCCTGAAGCTGGGCTAAATCGCCTTTAAAGTCGAGCTCGATGCGGTTATCAAACTGGCCTTGGGCAACGTCGGTGACCACTTTGTTAGTGGCGTCGATGGCTTGCTGAAGCGACTCAAGGTGTTGGTTAACGACTCCTGCCATTTGGCCGATTTCATCTTTCGAGGTGATGTCGGTGTTACGCAGCGAAAAATCACCCGATTCGTCGAGTTTAGCAAATAGGCTAGACAAAGACCGAATGGGTCGACTGATTGAGCCGGAGATGAAGTAGGCAAAGATCAAAATAAGGATGATGCCTGCGATCGCCACGCCCAGCATGATGTTTTTTAGACCTTCAATAGAAGCAAAGGCTTCGGCTTCGTCAATTTCGGCCATCAAGGCCCATTGAGTGCCTAAAATATCAACCGCAGTGTAGGCCGAAAGTACTGGGTTACCGTTGTAGTCGATAATAATATCGGATCCGGTTTCGCCGGTAAATACGGCTTTGATGGCGTCGGAATCGACGCTACCTAATTGTGGGTTAGCAAAAGAGGCGTTGACCGTATGGTTGACTGGGTCAAGGAACGAATCCGAACGCATGAGGAAGTCTGCACCCACTAAGTATGATTAGCCGGTGTCACCCATGCCAGAGCGCTCGCCCATGACTTCGTTAATACCGTCTAGAGGGATCTGTAGAGCAACCACCATTTCTACTTCACCGTCGGCATTTTTAATGGGCTCGGCGATAAAGCTTGCAGGGTTACCATTACTCGGCGCATAGGGTTCAAAGTCGACAAAACCAAACTCGCCTGTTTGACTCACTTGACGGAATAATTCACCCAGGTTTGAATCGGCATAAGCCCCCGTGATTAAGTTGGTTTGATAGTCTGCTTCTTTAGCAGCGGTATAATAAATATAGCCATCGGGATTGATAAGGAAAATGTCGTAGTAGCCATACTTTTCAATATAGTTGTTGTAATAGTCTTTGGCGGCGCCGTCTATATGAGGCACAAACGCTTCGGCTACGTCGATTTCCGACAGTAAGGCCCAACGTAAACCGAGTACGTCAAATGGCGAATAAGCGGACAATACCGGGTTGTTATTATAGTCAATGATGACCTTACGGCCGGTTTCGCCGGCTAACGCTAAGTCTACGGCTTCGGTACGCGCTGTACCTAACGTTGGGTTGCGGAATGAAGCCACAACCGTGTGGTTGACGGGGTCTAGGTATGAATCTGAGCGCATCAGGTAATCTTGACCTACCAGGTAAGTTTCACCGGTTTCACCTAAACCTGCTCTTTCACTCATAACGTTGGTTATGCGGTCTAAGGGCAGTTGGAAAATTAATACGCCAGTGCGTTCATCACCTTCAAAGATAGGCGATGCAATAAAACTTGCAGGGGCTTCGTAGGAAGGACGGTATTGAGCAAAATCGACAAAGGTCACTTGGCCTTTATTTAGTTTTGCGGCATCACGAAACACTTGGCCAAAGTTAGTGTCGGCATAAGGCCCGTCGATCAATGATGTAGAGTAGTCCAGTTCTTTAAATACCGAATAGACGATGTCGCCACTGTCAATGTCGACTAAGAAAATATCGTAGTAGCCAAACTTTTCAAGGAAGGTGCGCATAGGTGGGTGGAACGACTCGTGAATATTACTGTAATACTAATCGTCACCCGGGTGGTCTAACTGCTCTTTGCTGCCTAGGGGGTTAGGGTTGTTGCTGATGTATGCGTATTGTAAGGCGATGCTGTCATCGTCAAACTCAAGCATATACTCGGTGTCAGGAGTACTGCCGTTTTGGTTGTTATATTCGTTGGAAAAATCGTTATTGTAATAAGCAGCAAGCTGTTTACGTGCCTGCTTTAGCTTAGCCGCGCTGTAGCCATTTTCTGTGCCAAAATCGCCAAAAATGGCGCTGAAGTCACGCATGCCATCAATAATCATTTGGTTTTCTGCGGTAGTGATAACTTGGTCACGCACCGTATCCAAATACAATTGGATGGCGTTTTTCTTGTTGTCTCGAACGGCAACCAGTTTGTTCATGGCTTCTTGACGTATGGTGCCGGAAGTTTCGCGTAGTACGTCCATATCGTCTTTGGTGGACTTAAAATAGCTTTCGATTTGAGCTTTTTTAATGCCCCGCACAGCTTCTAGCTGATTAAATGACTGCTGTTCCAGCGCCTTAGTCGCACTGTCGAGCGCAGTGATACCCAATACTGCAAAGGGAATGATACCCACCAATAAAAAAGCAGTGATTATTTTTTTGCTGATACTAAGGTTAGTAAACCAATTCAACATGGCGAGGACGCCCCGGTGGACGAGGATTATTATTCTGCAGATTACAGATTGCAGATTACACTTGAAGGCCGTGCATGGCTAGTGTGTTGGCAGGAGGAAGATAAATATACTGAGTGAATTGCAACACAAGGTTACTGGCTGCTATAAAGCGGCCTGTTGCTGTAACCTTGTGTGTTGTTTTTGTATCTTGTTAGAAGCTTACATTAGCTTAGTTACGTATTGGGCTACCTTGGTCCAGCATACTTATAATCCTAGCTTGGGTATCACTGGAACGGGCTAAGCGCAAAAATGCCTCGCGTTCGGCATCAAATAAATCCTGTTCGCTCATCATGGTGTTGGCTTTTACTTTTCCGCCGGTGAAGATGCGCGCTAGCTCGGTGCCTACGACTACATCGTGAGACGTAATTTTACCTTGGTCTTCGGCTTCAAATAACCAATCCATCATTTCACGGTAGGTGTCTTCGCCTGCCATGGGTAACGGCTTACGCGGTTTGGCTTTTTGTACTTTATTCAGTTGGTCTAGGGCTTGTTGCAAAATGCGGTCGCGGTTCATCATGTACTGATCTTCCGGATAGAGCATGGCTTGCTCGGTGGCCTCAAGGGGCGACTTAGCTGTCCAGCCGTAACCAACAATCATAAATGCCTTCCAGGCGGCGGCCTTAATGTCATCCAGTACCTCATACCAACGGTAGAGGTATTCTTTACAACCACCGCCGCCGGGTACTACACCAACACTGGCTTCAACCAAACCCATGACCGAGTTGGCATGACAAATAACATGATCGGCGGCTAGCACGGCCTCAAAACCTCCGCCGATCGACATGCCTACAGGTGCAGCGATGACTGGCAGTGGGCAGGTGTTCATGGCATGCATGGTTTGCTGAAAATCATTGAGGAAGTCGTCCATACCCTGGTAATCGTCCGCTTCGAAGAAACCACGAAAGGCGCTCAAATTAACACCACACGAAAAATGCTGGGTGTCGTTGTGTAGCACCACGCCACGTAAGTTACGCGCTTGGGCTTGCGTCAAGGCGTCTTTAATAACCGCCATAGAGTCGGCATCTAGCGCATTAGCTTTGGAATGAAACTCTACAATGGCGGCTGAGTCGTATTGGTACCAACTGGCCTTTTTATTGCTGAATACAGGGACCAGCGTTTGTTTTAGTTCTGAAAAACGTAATACGCCTTGCGGGCGTGCTAGCGCGGCATAGTCGCCCGATTGGGTAAGGCTCATCAATTGATCATTGGCGACTTGATAGAAACCTTGTTGGCGCGCAGCGAGAACTAAAATAGGCGCTACTTCGCGACCTTCGTTTTGCATACGCTGCACTACGCGTTGGGCTCCCAATTGATCTAACAGTTCAAAGGGCCCATAAATCCAGTTGTAGCCTAACTTCATCGCGTCGTCGATGGGCACCACATTGGGACCTATTTCTGGAATGAGTGAGGCGGCATAGTTCAAGGTGCTAGACAATACCTGCCAGGCGAACTGGCCATAGACGCTGTCATCATCCAGTAACACAGCCACACCCTCGGCTTCGGCTTGTTGCGCCAAAGCTAACTGTAAGCGCTCACTGACTTGGTATTCACCAGTGGCCAAATCGAGCACTAGGCGACCATCTTCGGTCTCTTTATAGAAGCCTTGGCCACCTTTGTTACCGGTTTGACCATTGGCAATCATTTGCGTCATCAAAGGTACGGGTTTAGCGTATTGATGAAATTCATCGTCAGCCGGCAAAATTTGCTCTAGGCTGTTGGCAACGTCGGCCATTAAGTCGATGCCAATTAAATCGTATAAACCAAATACGCCGGTTTTTGGAATGCCCATGGGGCGGCCAAATAGCGCATCGGCTTCGGCAGGCGACAGGCCCAATTTAAAGGCCGTATGTAAGGCGCATTGAATGGCAAATACGCCCACGCGGTTGCCCAAAAATCCAGGCGTATCTTCACATACCACCACACCTTTACCAAGGTTGCTTTCGCAAAACTGGTCTAGGGTTGTAATCACATCGTCACGGGTGTGCTCGCCGCGCACTAGCTCAAGTAAACGCATAAACCGCACTGGGTTAAAGAAGTGGGTGATGGCAAAGCGTTCACAAAAAGACTGCGGTAGGTCCTGCGTTAACAAACTGATAGGAATGGTCGAGGTGTTAGAGGTGACGATCGTCTGTGGGCCAGTAATGGCTTCAATGCGGCGGTAAAGGGCTTGTTTAATGTCTAAGCGCTCGACCACGGCTTCGGCAATCCAGTCACAATCGGCTAACTGCTCAAAGTCGTCAGTGGTGTTGCCACAATGGATTAATTGTCCTGCGTCGTTACTCATTAAACCCGGCGAATTAAGGTTTTGTAGACGTTTAAAACCCCGTTCAGCTAAGGCGTTAATGCTGTCAGTTTTGCTGGGTAGGTCTAATAACCAAACTTCAACACCGGCATTAGCCACTTGGCCTGCGATGCCTGCACCCATGGTGCCTGCGCCAATAACGGCTACTTTTTTGATGGAGGACTTGGGTGCAGCTTTGTTGGCGATGAGTTTGGCCATGGTTATTTCTCTAATGTCTGAATAAATGTTTTCATGATGCTAAGGCTTTGTTTGGGGGCTTCCATAGGCAACATATGGCCCGTGTCTGCAATAACTTGGGCGTGAGTGCCAAGATCTTGTGCTAACTTGAAACCTTCTTTTTTGGGGGTCATACGGTCTTGCGCGGCAAGGATTACACAGCTAGCACAGCCCTCGCTAGCCAGTTGCTGGGCGCGTTTGGAGCCGGCCGTATAGGCGTTACATGCGGCTAGGTCGATGGCCAACGGATTATTGGCCATGATGCGCTGGCCAATGCCTATGGGCTGCATGCCCGGCACCGCACTGGCGCCATATTGGTGTCGGTTACCAAAGCCCCATTGCAGCATCATTTGGGCCGCTAAAGCGGGATCTTTTTGCGCTGTTTCAATCAGGGCAGGGTTAACGGGTATGGCGCTAGCCGTTGCCATGGCAGTGACGGAAAGCAGGCGTTTTGATAATAAAACTGCCGCTTCTAAGGCCACCAAAAAGCCTTGTGAATGGCCAATTAAGTGTACATTGCTCACTTTAGCTGCGTCTAAAGCGCGTACTAACCAAGCGCCCATGGCCTCAATGCTGGTTAAGGCCTCGCCTGCAGATAAGCTATGGGCAGGCATGTCTGGAGCGAACACGCTATAGCCATGAAAGGCAAACCAGCGGGCTTGCAAGGCCCATCCGCGGTGGTCCGTGCCCGAGCCATGCAGTAAAACCACGGTAGGTAAGTTGGGGTTAAAGGGCTTGCCACCGGTGGCTACAAAGGTGTGTTGATTATCCACTGTAATATACATGTCTAGGTCCCCGTCTGTGCGAGTTGCGCCGTAGCCACTTTTGCGGCAGCGCGTAAACCTAAACCAAAGTCGGCTTGAATATCTTTAACGGTTTCGATGCCCACCGACACGCGGATTAAATCGGCACTGATACCGGCGGCCACTAAATCAGTTTCGCTTAAGCGGGAATGCGTGGTGCTACCCGGATGTAATACCAAGGTGCGCGAGTCGCCCACATTGGCAAGATTAGAGGACAGCTGCAAGGCATTAATAAATGCGGCACCGGCGTCTCGGCCGCCTTTTACACCAAAGGTGAGCATAGAACCTGCGCCCTTGGGAAATAAGGTTTTGGTATGGGCATCGGCATTAATGTCCGGATGGTTGACCCAAGCCACAGCGTCTTGCTGTTGGAGCCAAGCTACCATGGCTTGGGCATTGGTGACGTGTTGTTGCATACGTAGGTTGAGGGTTTCTAAACCTTGTAATAATAAGAAGGCGTTGTGGGGCGTCATGGCAGCACCAATGTCGCGCATTGATTCACAGCGAATACGCATAGCCAAGGCCGCGGGCCCAAACTCTTCCCAAAAGTTCATCCCATGGAAGGGTTCATAGGGTTGCGTTAGGGTAGGGAAGCGGCCGCTTTTTAACCAATCAAAATTACCACCGTCAATGACTACGCCGCCAACGGCGACGCCATGCCCGCCAATCCATTTGGTTACCGAGTGCACCACTACGTCGGCACCGTGTTGGATGGGGTTATTTAAATAGGGTGTGGCAAAAGTTGCATCCACCACTACCGGGATGCCCTGTTGGTGAGCAGTGTCAGCAATGGCGGGCAAGTTAGATACAGCAAGGCCAGGGTTGCCAATAGACTCGCAAAATACCAGCTTAGTATTGTCTTGAATGGCACCCGCTAAGGCGTCTTGGTCGTTGATATCAACGAAGGTGCAATCAATGTTGAAACGTTTAAGGGTGTGCTTGAGTAGGGTGACGGTAGAACCGTAAATTTGCGCGGCACTAACAATGTGATCACCGGCGGAACATAAGCTAAAAAAGGTGACAAACAAAGCGCTCATACCCGAGGCCGTACAAATGGCTCCCGCACCGCCTTCTAAGGCAGCTAATCGTTGCTCTAGTACAGCCACCGTTGGGTTAGTAATGCGGCTATAAATATGCCCACCCTGTTCAACGTTAAATAATGCAGAGGCTTCGTCTACACTGTCGAACACGTAAGATGTGGTTTGGTAAATTGGCACAGCACGGGAGCCATGATCAGATTCAGGTTGATAACCGCTGTGCAGGGCAATGGTGTCGGCCCCTAAAAAAGAAGATTTGCTCATGCTTATGACTCGTATAAATGGCGTTATGCTGGTGTTTTTGGCGTTAAACCTAGGGTGTTAAAGTTAAACGGCAAACTCGTGATCTGGCCGGTAACGATGCCTTGGCTAGTATTTACATCAAGTGTAAGACTAGTGCCTAAATTAGCTAAAGAACACAAGACAAATGCCAAGTGTACGCCATATTTTGGCGAATAGGCTTGACTGCTAATCTCACCTACAACTTCACCATTAACATAGACGTTTAAGTCGCTGATTTCGCAGGCCTGGTTGATGACTAAGCCCTTTAGCTGACGTTCGGGGGTGAGTTGGCGCAAGGCCGGTAATGACAAACTTTCGATTTCGGCTTCTAAATCTACGTACTGATCTAAGCCACACTCAAGCGGCGTGGTGTCATAACCCATGTCATTACCTAGAGACAATAAGCCACTTTCTACGCGCTCAATAAGGTTGGGGCAACCTGGACCTACGTTAAGGTCTTGGCCTTGGGCAAATAGTTCGTCCCATAAGGGGCCTGCTAGGCTTGCGTCATTAACGTAAATTTCAAAGCCGCCTTGTTTGCTCCATCCAGAACGAGCCACTTGCATGCTTACGCCTTGGTAAACCATGGGTTTAATGTTGAAGAACTTAATGTTACGCACATCTTCGCCAAATACGCGGGCCATTAAATTTTCGGCTTTAGGGCCTTGCACGGCAAGGGGCCAAATGTCCGGCTCCGTTACACTCACGTCAAGGTTAAAGCCCGTGGCTAGACCTTGGGCCCATAACATTACGTCGGTGTCGGCGATGGACAGCCACCACTCATTGTCGCTAAGTTTAATAGCAATGGGGTCGTTGACGATGCCGCCTTGTGGGTTGCACAAGGGCACATAAAAACAGCGGCCAATGCGTGCCTTAGATAAGTCGCGGGGGGTCATCAGCTGAATTAGGCGATAGGCATCGGGACCACTAATCGCCACCTGCTTTTCACAGGACACGTCCCACACTTGTACGTGTTCGCACAAGTGCCAATAGTCTGCTTCAAAACCGCGGAAATTGGTGGCCAATAAGGTGTGGTTGTACACGGTGTAGGCTTGTACACCTGCGGCTTCCACACGGCTCGTAAACGGGGTGGAGCGTGTGCGACGAGAAATAGATAGTTGTGGCGTCATGATATTACGACCGAGTAAAGACTATAGTTGAATGTAAGTGGGCGCAATATACGCCCACAATAAACGCTGGTAAATAGCCAAGTATGCATAGACACTTTTTATTCAGGTGAGTCATTTACTCGCACTAACGGCAGGCTTCGAGACCTAAAGCTTCAAAATCAAATGGCAAGCTAGTGAGCGTGCCCTTGGCTTTACCTTGGTCAGTATTCACTTCTACGGTGGTTGCCCCTTTCAATGCCGCTAGATCACACATAACAAAGGCCAAGCGACGCATGTATTTAGGTGAATAGGCTTGGCTACGAATCTCACCAATTTTCTGTTCACCGACAAACACATCTAAATCACTCAAATTACGGTGATACTCAAGCACTAAACCCATTAAATGTTTAGTGGGTTTGCGCTCGCGCAAGGCGGGTAAACTTAAACTTTGAACGTCGGCATCTAGGTCTACATACTTGTCCAGACCAATTTCAAAGGGTGTGGTTTCGTGGCCCATGTCATTACCAAACGATAATAGTCCACTTTCTATCCGTTCAATCAAGTTAGGGCAACCTGCCCGAACATCCAGATCTTGGCCTTTGGCGAACAACTCATCCCACAGTTGGGTACCGATACCTGGGTTATTCACAAAAACTTCATAGCCGGTTTGTTTACTCCAGCCTGAGCGCGCCACTTTCATCCGTTGGCCATTGTAGATAAACGGCTCAATGGCAAAAAATCCGAGGTCTTTTATTGCATCACCAAATATGCGACACATCAGTTCTTCGGCTTTTGGGCCTTGCACCGCTAGGGGGAAAATGTCAGGTTCTCTCACTTCAACATCTAACCCAAAACCAATAGCTAAACCTTTGGCCCAAAGCAATACGTCGGAATCTGCAACTGATAAACGCCAATGACGGTCATTCACCTTGATGGCCACTGCATCATTCATCATGTTGCCGTTTTCATCACACATAGGGAGGTAGTAACAGCGGCCAACTTTGGCGTTAGTTAAGTCGCGCGGTGTCATGTACTGGGCGAGCTCATTGGCGCCTGGGCCCATTAATGTAACCTGCTTTTCGCAGCTTACATCCCATACTTGTACGTTTTCGCACAAATGCCAATAATCCACTTCTATACCACGAAATGACGTGGCCAGCAGAGTATGGTTGTAAACCGTATAACCTGTGGCTCCTGCTGCCTCTACGCGGCTACTAAAAGGCGTACGACGTGTACGACGAGACATGGATAAATGTGGGCGCATGCAAATGGCTCCGTTGCATTATAAGATGGCACCATTCTGCCTTCTATTGGCCTAGGCATCAAGAGGGCGTAGGTAACGATTGCGACGTGGGCCTGCCCCATGAGCAGCGAGTGCTTTGGCTAGGCTACGCTCCTTGGCAATTGCTTCTGCATTGCCCTACTAAGCTACATCCATGTAGCGATCGCAATGATCTAATAGTCAGGCTGCGTAGGCTTGCTCATCAAGGCTTAAGCTTCTCAATTCAGCGGCAACCAAGGTCTTGGCTTTAGCCATGGAATCAGCTCGTACATAACCGTAGCCTCGCACTTTGTCGAAGTGCTTAATGCTAGTTAATATTTGAGTTGTATTAGTGGTGTCTAGATGCTCTAGCAGGCTGTCAATTTGCTCCACATAGTAACTCACAAAGGCTCTTTCAGCTTGGCGTTCGCTGTGGTAGCTGTAAGGGTCGATGGCCGTGCCACGGATGCCCTTTAGTAGGCTCAATGGTTTCATTAATTTGAGTATCCAGTTCCCCATACGGTACTTATTAGGCTGGTTTAAGTTTTTATTCCAACCCGCAAAACCTAGCGGCGAAAGGTTAAGTGACAATTGATAATTACCGCTAAATTCCTTATCCAGTTGCGCCTTAAAGGTAGGCTGGCTGAACAGTCGAGCCACTTCGTACTCATCCTTAACGGCTAACAGCTTAAAGTAACTGCTGGCTAAGGCTTGTTTAAGTGCCTGGCTGTCATGGGTGGTGAGTTTGCTGTCGATAAGCTGCTGCCAGCGGCCTAGTTGGTGAGCGTATAGGTCGGCTAAGGCCTGATTTTGGTAGATCACTAGGCGCTCCTTACGGTCGCTCAAAATATTCTCGTAACTGGGCGCAGAAGGTCTTATTTGTAATACTTGTGTCTGCTCTACACCGCTATGGGCTAACTGGCGGCCTAGGTGCAAGGCACGTAGGTTAGCATCTATGGCTACACCGTTTAGCTGCACCGCCTGCTCAAGAGCCGCAACAGACACCGGCACTAAGCCTTGTTGTACGGCAAAACCTAACAGCATCACGTTGGCAAAAATAGTATCGCCCATTTGTTGTAATGCCAGCTTGTGAAAGTCTAGCTGGTGGCGTTGAGGAGATACGTGAGCCGCAATCAGGTCTAAGCACTCATCTTGCTTAAATTCAAAATCGGCATCCTGCACAAAATTAGATACGGGGATAAGATGGCTACTAATCACGGCTTCGGTGGTTTTATTACACAGACCTAACACGCTGGGCGCTACGGTAACCACCGCATCAGCCGCCAAGAGCAAGTCCGCCCGACCTTCAACAATACGAGGGGTAGTGACTTGTTCTGGGGTGGCTGCTAAACGCACATGGCTTAAAACTGCACCGCCTTTTTGTGCCAACCCAGAAAAATCTAGGGTCATAAAGGCGTTGCCGTCTAAATGTGCGGCCATACCCAACAAGGCGCCAATGGTGAGTACCCCAGTGCCGCCAACGCCGGTTACGGCAATATTGAAGGGTTGCTCTAAACTCACATGAGCCGCAGGTTCGGGCATCGCCAGTAACTCTTGTGACTGGGCTTTGGGTTTACGCACTTGTGCACCCTCAACGGTGATGAAAGAGGGGCAAAAACCTTTGACGCAAGACAAGTCAGCATTGCAGCTGGATTGATTTATTTTGCGTTTACGGCCTAAGTCTGTGTCTAAGGGTTCGATGGCGACGCAGTTTGACTGCACCGAGCAATCTCCACAGCCTTCACAGATTTCTGGGTGAATCCAAGCTCGGGTTTTAATGGCTTCAACTTTGCCTTGTTTACGTAACCGGCGTTTTTCCGTTGCGCAGGTTTGTTGGAATACAATCACACTTAAACCTTGCTGTTGGCGCAAACGTAGCATGATGGGTTCTAACTCGTCGCGATGCCCAAGGTAAGTGCCTTTCGCTAGCTGCGACTGCTTAAATTCGCTTGGGTTGTCGGCCAAAACGATAATCTCTTGCACGCCTTCGTGGTACAGCTGATGGGTGATTTGTGGCATGGTTAAAATGCCATCCACGCTTTGGCCGCCGGTCATGGCAACGGCGTCGTTATAAAGAATTTTGTAGGTAATGTTAGCGCCAGCAGCTAATGATTGGCGAATGGCTAAGGAACCAGAGTGAAAATAGGTGCCGTCGCCAAGGTTAACAAACTGGTGGGCTTCGTCGGTAAAGTGGGCGCAGCCGGCCCACATAGTGCCCTCGCCACCCATTTGGCTAAAAGTTTCGGTATTTCTGTCCATCCACTGCACCATAAAGTGACAGCCAATGCCTACTGCAGCACGGCTGCCCTCAGGTACTTTAGTGGAGGTGTTGTGAGGGCAGCCGGCGCAGAAGTAGGGTGTGCGGCTAACCGGTGCCAACATCTGCGAACTGGCCGCATGTTGGGCGTCGATACGCGCTATTTGAGCGGTTAAGTGAACTTTTGTGTCAGTGTCTATATCGAGCTTGAGTAACCGCTGAGCGATTACCTTTGCCACCATGGGCACATCAAGTTCTTTGTCTAAGGGTAATACGCTCTGGTCTAACTCATCAAACTTACCGATGATCCGTGGGCGATCATGGGTGCCCCAGTTGAATAGTTGTTGTTTGATTTGGTTTTCGATCATTTCACGGCGTTCTTCAACGATGAGAATTTCTTCTAAGCCTTCAGAAAATTCTCGAATACCCTGCGGTTCAAGGGGCCAAGGCATACCTACTTTATATACGCTGACACCCATTTGGGCGGCTTGTTCGTCAGTGAGGCCAAGCTCGTGAATCGCTTGGCGAGTTTCTTCGTAGGATTTACCAGAAGCAACAATGCCAAAGCGCGGCTTAGGTGAGGCTAGGGTAACGCGGTTAAAGCCGTTGGCGCGAGCAAAAGCTAGGGCCGCATAACCTTTATGATTTTGCAGGCGCGAATCTTGCTGCATACGATCATCGGGCCAGCGCAGGTTAAGACCGTCGGTAGGAATGTCAAAATCGTCCGGTATAACAAACTCTACGTCTTCGTGTTCTAAATTCACGGCAGCGGTGGTTTCCACGGTTTCCGAAATTACCTTAAAACCCACCCAACAACCGCTGTAACGAGACATGGCAATACCGGCTAATCCCATCCAAATGTATTCGTGAATCGATGAGGGGTAGAGTACTGGCATAGTGGATGACATGAAGGCATGGTCTGATTGGTGTGGCACAGTGGAAGATTTTGCACCATGGTCGTCGCCAGCGACACACAAAACACCACCGTGGGGTGCGGAACCTGCGGCGTTGGCGTGTTTAAACACATCACCACAGCGGTCTACTCCTGGTCCTTTGCCATACCACATGCCCACTAAGCCATCGAATTTGGCCTCTTTAGATAAATGTAATTGCTGTGATCCCCACACCATGGTGGCCGCCAATTCTTCATTGACGCCTGGCTGAAAACGGATATTGTGTTGGTCTAAATAAGCCTGTGCTTGGTGTAAGGTTTTGTCTAACAAACCCAGTGGAGAACCACGGTAACCACTGATGAAGCCACCGGTATTTAAACCTGCCGCTTTATCGCGTCGCACTTGCGCCATGGGAATGCGTGCCAAGGCTTGCACGCCGCTCATATAAACTTGGCCAGATTCTTGGCGGTAGCATTCAAACAGATCTTTGGGCTGGTGGGCGAGTGGTGTCGTCATGGGGAAAATCTCACGCAGTAATTGAGGGTGTAGTGGCCCAGTATGCCGCATATAGAGTGAAATTAATTTGCGTATGTATACAGAAATGAGCAATAATTGAGTATAATTTTTCGAATTATAGTATTTAAGTAGGATAAATATCCTATAAAGGTAAAATATGAAGTTAGATGTCTTCGATATTAAGATATTGCAGCAATTGCAAAAAGATGCCAGCCAGTCGGTGCAAGTGGTTGCTGATTTGGTGGGTTTATCTCACACGCCCTGTTGGCGACGCATCAAAAAACTACAAGACAGTGGCATTATCAGTGCCAGTGTGGCGTTAGTAGACGCAAAAAAAGTAGGGTTAGGTGTGGTGGTGTTTGTCACGGTCAAACTCAAGAGCCACGATGAGCAATTGTTAATGCAGTTTGAAAGCGCAGCCGTCGCCATGGATGAAGTGATGCAATGCTACATCATGTCTGGCGACGTGGATTATTTGTTGCGTGTGGTGGTGCAATCCATAGAGCAATATGAACAAACCCTAAAACGTAAGTTGGTAAATCTGCCCGGTGTTGCAGGGCTTAATTCTAGTTTTGCCTTGAGAGAACTCAAGAACCAACACTTGTTACCATGGCAGTTGGTGTCTAGCTAGCGCTCATCCCTTGTAGCGTAACGCAAGCAAGCCGCCAATGATGATGCAAACCAGGGTAACTATGGCGTTGACGGCAAGTACGGAAATACCCGATAAACCTGCCCCTACAGAACAGCCGCTAGCAATCACTGAGCCCAACCCCATGAGGGTGCCCGCAACTAAGTAGCGGCTCATTGGGTGCTGCGTATCGAAGCCTTGTAGCTTGAAGTCGCGACGCAGCAAACTAATGAGGGCAGAACCTACAAAACAGCCCACTAACAGTCCAGCGCCAAGCCGTACAAAAGGCGCGTCTAGGGAAAATATAGTGATCAGGTTTTGGGCTGCAGGCGCGCTAAAGGTAATGCTTTGCGGCAACATTGCGCCAAAGCTATGGTAGGCCACAAAACTGGTGGCGTTCCATCCCGCAGCAATGGCTAAACCCACAAACAATGCCCCGGTCAGCTGAGGCCAGGCGCGTTGCTTGATGAGAGGGGCCGCACTCAGGCCAACAATCACCAGGCCGACGATGGCATAGTGTGATTGTGCCAACGGCAATACGTCATACAGCTGGCTGGTGGGCCAATCTAAACGCCATAAATCCTGCGCTTGGTTACGCAACGATGTGAGCTGGCCGCCATAAGCGAGCTGAGCGGTGAGGGCAAAGGTGACAAAGGTAAACAGCGAGCGGAGGTTGCCCGAAGCAATCAAAACGAATTGCCTAGAGCTACAACCACGGCTTAAGACCATGCCAAATCCGAACATCAGGCCACCAATGATAGGCCCGCTGAGGCTGGCGTCCGCAGCAATGATTTGCGCCTCGCTAATGTCGCTGGCGTCGCCTTGCAATAGCAGTTGAGTGGTCAGTAGGGATACGCCTAAGCCTAGCAACCAAGTATAGCTAGAGGGGCCCATGTTAAATTGCGACACATCGATGACTAATTTGCGCAGGCAAAAGTGACTTAGGGTGGCGCCCACACCAAAGGTTAAACCCAAAACCAAGCCTAGATATAGT
>Ga0209035_10000376_pt1 | contig 17625 bp, 16 predicted proteins | sample MarorgKNORR_S2LV_6_FD_188220 | JGI IMG/M metagenome (GOLD analysis project Ga0209035, IMG submission 188220) | Marine microbial communities from the Southern Atlantic Ocean, analyzing organic carbon cycling - AAIW_A/KNORR_S2/LV (SPAdes) (version 2) | ecosystem: Environmental > Aquatic > Marine... | reverse complement strand
TGATGAAACACTTGATGCTCAAATAGTTAAAGCTGTTGAAAAAGCTGCTGAGCAAATGTCAGAAGGTCTTGTAGCTAGCAGCATGCTTACTGATGATGGGATAATTGATCCTAGGGACACAAGAGATGTTTTAGGCTTTTGCCTTTCAATCGTCTGTAACTCTTCTATTGATGGTGCAACTGAGTATGGGGTATTTAGACTATGAGCTTTGATTCAATTCTTATTGCAAATCGCGGGGAAATTGCCTGTCGGATTATGCAGACTGCTCAAAATATGGGGATTAAGTGCATAGCTGTCTATGTAGATGCTGATTCAGATGCTCCATTTGTTAAAATGGCAGATGAGGCCGTCAGGCTTTCTTCAAACTATATGGATAGTGAGTCTATTATTTTAGCTGCAAAGCAAACTGGTGCTCAGGCAGTGCATCCTGGTTATGGCTTTCTATCTGAAAATGCTGCGTTTGCTAGAAAGGTAAAAACCAACAAACTGGTTTGGATTGGGCCTTCTCCTCATGTCATAAAAGTAATGGGGGACAAGCTAAAAGCAAAAGAATTGGCTGAAAAATCAGGAGTGCCTACTTTGCCAATGGCTTCAGATGTCAAGGATGCTAAAAATCTTGGGTACCCTCTTCTGGTTAAAGCTGCTGCAGGTGGTGGTGGAAAAGGGATGCGCATTGTCGATAGTCCAAAAGAGCTAAAAGAAGCAATTGTGAGTGCAAAACGAGAGGCTTTGTCAGGTTTTGGAGACGATAGAATCTTTATTGAGAGATATGTAAAAAAATCCCGTCATATTGAAATCCAAATTTTAGGCGATGAATATGGAAATATTGTTCATTTGGGAGAGCGAGAATGCTCAATACAAAGAAGGCACCAAAAAATTATTGAAGAGTCTCCATCACCAAGGGTTGATCCATTCCTTCGAGAGCAAATGGGAGAAGCTGCAATTAAACTTGCAAAAAGAATTAAGTATTTTTCTGCGGGTACAGTTGAGTTCTTGATGGATGATAAAACTGGAGAATTCTGGTTCTTAGAAGTAAATACCCGTTTACAAGTAGAGCATCCTGTAACAGAGGAAGTTACTGGAATTGATTTGGTCTATGAGCAAATTAAAATTGCCAGAGGTGATGAGCTTGAATTCACACAAGAGGATATTCACTGGCATGGACATGCAATTGAAGCAAGATTATATGCAGAAGATCCAGGAAATAGTTTTTTGCCGGAGATAGGCACTCTGCTTGCATATGATACTACTATGGCTAGTGACATCAGATGGGACTCGGGCGTAGAGCAAGGCTACAAAGTTGGTACAGATTTTGACCCAATGCTGTCAAAAGTAATTGCTTGGGCACCAAATAGAATAGATGCTGCAAATAAGCTAGCTCGTGGTCTTGAAAAAGCTCACTTTGGAGGGGTAAAAACTAATCGTGATTTTTTAATATCTTGCTTAAGAAATGAAAGTTTTATAAATGGTAAAACTACAACTGATTTTATTGCTAGAGAAAAACCAAGCAGTGAACAAGAGTTATCTGAAAATCAGCTCCTCGAATCTTCAGTAGCAATTGCTTTATGGACAGCAATGCAGAATAGAGCTTCTGATCCAGTCACTAGTTTTATGCCATCAAATTGGACAAACGGAAGGATGCCTAATCAAAGGATAAAATTACTAATTCAAAAAAATGAAATTGAAGTGACCTATCGACTACAAAGAAATGGGTTATTTTCAGTCATGGGCTTAATTAGCAAAATCCATGCGTATGATGAATCGGGCATTGATCTTGAGATAGGTTCTCATAGATTTTTTGCTCAAATAACTCGCGCAGATGATCGAATCCTTATTAATATGCCATTTGGTGATCTGGATGCAAAGATTATTAAAAGATTTGCTGAACCAGGAAATGAAGTTCCAGAAGGTGGTTTAGTTGCTCCCATGCCTGGGAAGGTGATTGAAGTAAAAGTAAAAAAAGGCGATAGAGTTAAAGCTGGAGATACCTTGGTTATTATTGAAGCCATGAAAATGGAACATTCAATTAAAGCAATCAAAAATGGAAAAGTCACTAAGCTAATGGTAGTTCTAAATCAACAAGTAGATAACGGCGCCACATTGTTGGTATTAGATAGCTAAGATGAAATCACACACCTCTATTGTAAATACCTCTCCAAGTCTTGGAAAAAGGCATGTCGAAGTGATGGATGAGCTTGAGAGAATGCTGGATCAGGGCGAATCATTTTCAACGATGTCTGAGCTTGCAAAAACTTTAAAAATTTCTCTTAGGACTTTATATGAAATTGCTCCAAGTAAAGAGGAGTTAATTGTTACTACGGTTGATAGGGTTTTAAAAAAACATGGAAAAATTGCCATGGATGCAATTAAAGATCACCCATCTCCAATTAAAAAATTAGAAAGCTTCTTGGTAGTTGCTAATCAAGCTGTTGGACCTAGGTTTGAGAAATTTACATCCTCTTTAAGCAATCTCTCAACTTCAAAATCCATGGTTGACTACCATGAACAATTCATCACTAGTTTTATTAAAAGCCTTTTAGATGAAGCGAAAAGCAAGAATGAAATTAAAGACATAGACACGCAAGCCACTGCAATTCTTTTGGGTGGGTTAGGTAGATACTTTCAAACAAAAAAATTACTTAAGGATTTAAAGCAAACGCCTGAAAAAACTAGCAACTTTTTAACTGAAATAATAATCAGCGGCATCAAATTGGAGAATTAGTGAGCGAAGAAATAATTAGAATCGGAAATTGCAGTGGTTATTACGGAGATAAGTTATCTGCAGCGCAAGAAATGGTTGAGGGTGGCCCGTTAGATGTTCTAACTGGGGACTACTTAGCAGAACTAACAATGACAATTCTTTTCAATCAAAAGATGCAGCGCGGAGAAGATAAAGGATATGTAGGCACCTTTCTTAAACAAGTCAAAGCAGTAGCTGAAACTTGTAAAAACAAGAATATTAAGATCGTTACAAATGCTGGAGGTCTTAACCCCTCCTCCATGGCAAATGAGATAGAAAAGATTCTGGGAGAACTAGGTATTTCATTAAAAGTTGCATACATCACCGGAGATGATTTGATGCCCAGGATGGATGCTCTCACAAAAGATGGAGAATCTTTTTTAAACATTGATAAACAAATACCAATAATGGACTCTGGCTGCCAAACTCTTACAGCTAATGCCTACCTAGGAGCATGGGGAATTAAAGAAGCGTTAGATGCAGGTGCTGACATAGTGGTCTGTCCCAGAGTGACTGATGCGGCCGTTGTAATTGGTCCAGCTGCATGGAAATTTAATTGGAAAAGAAATGATTATGATGCGTTAGCTGGGGCTTTAGCTGCTGGACATATCATTGAGTGCGGATGCCAAGCAACTGGAGGAAATTACTCATTTTTTAAAGAAGTATCTAGTTTTGATAATATGGGTTACCCGATAGCTGAAATTAAATCAGATGGAAGTTTTTATATCACCAAACATCCAAATACAGGTGGGCTAGTTTCAACTGGGACTGTAACAGCTCAATTATTATATGAGATTAGCTCTCCTGCATACCTAAACCCAGATGTAATTGCCCATTTTGATACTTTAAAAATAGAAGAAGACTCGAAAGATAGGGTTTATATTTCTGGATGCAGAGGAAGCTCTCCTACACAATCTCATAAAGTATGTATAAATCTAGCAGGTGGGTATAGAAATGGCATGGAGTTCATTCTTACTGGCTTGGATATTGAAGATAAAGCAAAAACAATAACTGAAGCTTTCTTCAATTCCGTAGGAGGTAAAAATCAATTTGATGAAGTCTCTATATTGCTTGATAGGACTGATAAAGAGGATCCAAACTCTAACGAGGAAGCAATGGCATCGCTAAGAATTGCTGTAAAATCAAAAAATGCTGATTTGGTTGGAAGAATGTTTAGCGCAAAGATGATTGAACTGGCTTTGGCAAACTACCCAGGTTTTTTTACTGGTGGCGGGGTAAGATCAGGTGGACCTGTTTTAGTCTACTGGCCTGCTTTAATAGACAGCAAACATATTAAAGAAACTGTTCATGTTGATGGGAAAGAGATAGAAATTTTACCAACAAATCAATTGGGTCTAGAAGAAATCTATTATCAAAAACAACCTATTGACCTCCAGCCTGCTCCATCTGATGATCCACTAAGAAGACCTCTGGGTGAAATATTTGGAGCAAGATCTGGAGATAAAGGTGGGTGTGCAAATATTGGTGTGTGGGCTAAAACAGAAAATTCCTTTTCATTCTTAAATGAATGCCTGACTGTTGCAAGACTAAAAGAATTAATGCCTGACTTAGCTGCATTTGAAATTGATCGATATGAATTACCTAATATTCTTTCTATAAATTTTTATATTCATGGAATCTTACAAGATGGGGTATCTTCAAATACTAGAAAAGATGGTCAAGCAAAATCTCTTGGGGAATACTTAAGGGCGAAATACGTAGAAATACCTAAGTCATTATTAGAGGAATCAGCATGAATCAAGAAAAATTACTATTAGAAGGTTTAGAATTTCAAGCAACAAAAATTAATATTAAAAATAAAATTTTAACTATTACTTTAAACCGACCTGAGAAAAAAAATGCCTTAAATAACGTCATGATGAATGAGCTGAACTATGCTCTCGCTTATGCTAAGCAAGAAAGCGAAATAAGGGTTGTGATCATTGGTGCTACAGGAGATATTTTCTGTGCGGGCGCAGATCTAAGGAGATCAAAAGATGAATCCAATGTTCCAAAACTGGAAGGTGCAGATGATATTAGTTTTTCTCTTAGACGCTTGCACAAACCTGTTATTTGTAAAATTCAAGGTTCGGTATTGGCTGGAGCTCTATTAATGGTTACAAATGCGACGCATGCAATAGCAGCAAAGGAAGCAAAATTTTCAGCTCCAGAGATTCATAGGGGCCTTTGGCCATTTATGGTAATGGCTGGTTTATTTAGAGTGATGCCTAAAAGAGCTGGGTTAGACTTTATCATGAGAGGTCAATCCATTGATGCAACTAAAGCAGAGCAATGGGGTTTAATCAATCAATCTGTTCCAGCAAATGAACTAGATAAAGTAGTTGATGAATTAGCTGATGAGTTAGCAAGCCTAGCACCTGGAACCATGCAATTTGGTCTAGCAGCATATGAAAAACAAGATGCTTTAGCCTTCGATGAAGCGCTACCATATTTACAAGAGCAAATTGCTAAGTGCTTCCAAGGCGAAGATGCTAAAGAAGGCATATCAGCCTTTCTAGAAAAAAGAAAACCTAACTGGAAATAAGAGAGGAGAATTATGGATTTAGAATACGGCCCTGAGTACCAGGAATTTACTAAGGAAGTTCAGGCTTTCTGCAAAAAATATCATGGTCTGTCTTTTAAAGATGGTCTGAACAATCCATTAGGCGCAAAAGGTGGGTCCGGAGGGCCGGTAATTACTCGCTCAGAATGGCAAAAGGTTTTAATAGAATCTGGGTATTTTGCTCGTTCAGTTCCCAAAGAATATGGAGGCTATGGCGGCGAGGCAGATATCCTTAAAAGCAGAATCATTGCATCAGAATTTTCAAAATCTAAGACCCCTGCTCCTATGGGAGGACAAGGGATTGATATGTTGGTTCCAACGCTCCTTGAAATGGGTACGGAAGAACAGAAACAAGCATATGTTAAACCTACACTCCATGGAGAGATGATTTGGTGTCAAGGATATTCAGAACCAAATGCAGGAAGTGATCTTGCAAGCCTTCAAACAAAAGGAGAGCTTATTAAAGATCAGTGGGTTATCAACGGTCAAAAAATTTGGACTAGTACTGCTCAATACGCTCAAATGTGTTTTTGCCTTGTAAGAACTGAGCCAGATGCTCCTAAACATGCTGGCATTAGTTATTTAATTATTCCTATGGATGCTAAAGGAATCGAAGTTAGACCTCTGGTTGATATGACTTTAAAGGCTGGGTTTAATGAAGTTTTTTTTACTGATGTAAAGATCCCTGCAACTAATATTGTTGGTAAGCGTGGGGAAGGATGGGCTGTAGCTAACGCCACTTTAGGTCATGAAAGAGGTTCGCTCGCCCCACCAGATGCAACGATGAATCGTGTAAATATGTTGATGCATTTAATGAAGAAAGAAACGCTTGATGGGAAAGCGCTAATTGAGCATCCAGTCTACAGAGATAGATTAATGCAAATTCAGGGCAAAGTACTAGCTCAACAATCTCATGCGTTGAGATTGCTTTCTGCAAAATTAAACCCTGGGGTAGACGTTAAGATTGGTAAAATGATTCAAAAGCTTGTTGGAACAGAACTAAGACATGAGCTGGAGGGGCTGGCGATAGATGTAATGGGTGAAATTGGAACTTTATATGAGCAAAGTCCTCATGTGAAGAATGAGGGTACGTGGCAATTTATTTATATGTACTTCCTTGGACTTATTATTGGTGGCGGCACAAGTCAAATTCAAAAAAACATTATCGCTGAAAGAGGCCTTGGCATGCCAAAAGAACCCAAAGTTCAAGGAGGATAAAATGCATTTCGGATTATCAGAAGAACAGTCTTTTTTTAAAGACAATGTAAAGAAATATCTAGAAGATAACGCAACCCTAGATAATATAAGACACATCGCCAATGGTGATGAAAATAATTACAGCAAAGAGATTCATGATGGGTTATTAAACTTAGGTATAAATGGTTTATTGGTCCCCGAAGAATTTGGTGGCTTAGGATTAGACCTCTTGTTTGCTGCAGTTGTTTCTGAATCTCTTGGAGGCGGTGCCAGCCCTACTCCTTTTATAGCTCCGTATGTTATGGCCCCAAAAGCAATTCTTGAGGCTGGAAGCCATGATCAAAAAGAGAGGTATCTTTCACAAATCGCATCAAATGAAATTACTTTTGGCGTTGGTTTTAGTGAGTTTGTGGGCAAAAGAAATGATGCTGGATTAACTATTACGGATGCAGGCCTCAATGGAAGGTCTATGTTTGTTTTGGATGCTAAAAATGCAACGCACCTATTATTAGCAACTGAATCAGGTCAAATTTTTGTTGTGGATGCGAATTCATCAAATATAGAAATTATTACCCTCACAACCATTGATAAAACAAGATCCTATACTGAAGTGGTATGCAAAGATCTTAAAGCAGAATTGCTAGAGAAATCCAAGAATTCAAAAGAACATATTATCAAAGCAATAAACGCTGGAAGAATTATGTTATCTGCGGATACCCTTGGAGCTGCGCAAACAATGATTGATAAGGCGGTCGATTATGCAAAAGAAAGAAAACAATTTGGAAGAGCCATTGGATCATTCCAAGCTGTTAAACATATGTGCGCTGAAATGGCAGCAGACTTAGAACCTTGCTATGCACTGGTATGGCATGCAGCCCATTGTCATGATCATTCACCAGAAGAGGCAAAATTAATGGCCTGTCATGCAAAATCACATCTTTCAGAAGTAGGCAAAGAGATTGCAAAAAAAGCGACTGAAGTGCATGGAGGAATGGGGTTTACTGATTTACTTGGCTTGCACTATTGGTTTAAAAGAATTGGTGTGAATCGTCAGATATTAGGATCACCTGAACTGGTTAGAGAAGAGGCCATGCGATCTCAACTTTAAATTACTTTTTTGATGATTGCTTCTTCTAAAAGGTGCAGGCGATCATTGCCAAAAAACATTTTATTATGATAGAAGAATGTTGGGGATCCGAAGCCCCCTCTGTTCATTAATTCTTGTGAGTTTTTAATTAATAATTCTTTTGCCTCCTGAGAGGCAATATATTCCTTAAATTCAGCAGTTTCTAAACCTAGTTTTTCTGCAATATCTATTAAAATCCATTCATCACTTATGTCGTATCCAAGTTTCCAATAAACTTCAAAAATTCTTTTAGCAAAGGGTACTAGGCAATCTTTTTTCTTGGCAAATAAGCATCCCCGCATAGCTTTAACAGAATTAACAGGAAAAATTTTTGGCATTGAAATCTCGATAGATCGTACTTTTGCCCATAAATTTAAGTCATTATTTGAGTAATTAAGTTTTAATGGGTTTGGATTTTTTCTAAATGCATAGACATCTTTATTAACACTATTAAATACTCCGCCCACTAATACTGGCTTCCAAATAATTTCTAAGTTATGTCTCTGAGATAATGGTAAAATTCCTACAAATGCTAAATAAGTCCAGGGACTTGAACAGTCAAAGTAAAATTCGATATAGTTAGAACTCTTCATTAAAATTATTGTAAATTAATTATCTTGCGTAAACATCAACAAGCGATCAGCTTTCTACTTATTTTATGTTTTAGTTTTATTGCTGAAGCTAGAATTAATATAACAATCTCCCCAGACAAGGATCTTCTTAGCAAAGAGATATTCTTAAAAATAAGCAATGAGCATTTTTTTAAAAATAAAAGTAAAGAAGACATTAATGCTAGGTTATTGAATGCATTATTAAAAAAATTAGATTCTGAGAAAATTTACTTTACTAAAAATGAAATCGCTTTATTCAGAAAGAATTTTAGTACCTCTTCGAAGGAAGTTGACATAAATTCAAGTTATGAGTTAGTTAACTTATATTTTAATCGGCTAATTGAGGTAACAAACTATCAACTCAAAGAAGTAAAAAGAAAAAGGTTTAATTTTGAAAAAAATGATTTCATACGGATCAATGAAGACCCTAAGCAATGGCAGAATAACAAGTTAATGCTTCGTCAAACATGGAAAAAACTAGCAAAGAATGATGTTCTAACATCAATCCTGGCAGACCAAAATTTAGATGAAGCAACGGAAACTATCCAAAAAAGATACAACAATAGACTGAGGAGGATTTCTCAAAGAAATGAGGAGGATGTATTCTCCATAATAATGAATAGTCTTACTGGTCTTTATGATCCTCACTCTTCATATTTCTCACCAAAATCTGCTGAAGATTTTGAAATGACAATGAGCTTAAAACTTGAAGGAATAGGAGCCTTATTAACAACAGAGGATGACTATCCAATCATTGTAAGTGTTGTTCCTGGAGGTCCGGCAGAAAAAACCGGCAAAATTAACCCTGATGACAAAATCGTAAAGATTACTCAAGTTCAAACTCCAAGACCGCCAGCAGTTGATGTCGTTGGATGGAGGATTGATGAGGTAGTGCAATTAATTAGAGGTAGCGCAGGAACTAAAGTAGAGCTAGAGCTAATTCCATCTAAAACAGAGGATTTTAGCGAAAGAAAGTTTGTAACCATAACTCGTGAGGAAGTTAAATTGGAAGAACAGGCTGCAAAATCAAAAATTGTTGAAATAAAAAATAATTTTAGTACCGTGAAGATTGGTATCATTAACCTGCCTACCTTTTATATTGATTTCAATGCATTTAGAGAGCGCAATCCAGATTTTAAAAGTAGCTCGAAGGATGTTCAATTAATCCTTGAAGACTTCAATGCTCAAGGTGTTGATGGGGTAATAATTGATCTTCGAGGCAATTCTGGCGGGTCGTTATATGAAGCAAATAAACTGACTGGGCTATTTGTAGCTGCAGGTGCAACTTTGCAAGTAAAACAAAATACGGGCTTTGTTAGACCTTGGGGAGATGCTCGAGCTAAGCAGGTCTGGAAAAAACCTATGGCAGTAATGGTAGATAGGTATTCAGCATCAGCATCTGAAATTTTTGCAGGAGCAATCCAGGATTATCAACGAGGTTTGATTATAGGGCATAGAACATTTGGCAAGGGGACTGTGCAGACATTAGACGACCTGAGTTCCGGCCAACTAAAGATCACTGAATCAAAGTTTTATCGAATTACAGGTTCAGGAATGCAAAATAGAGGAATTAATCCTGACATCGTTCTTCCAGCAACCTGGGATATTGAGGAAATTGGAGAGAGTTCATTGGATGCTGCTCTCCCGTGGGATCAAATTAAACCTATTCGTTTCAAAAAATTTCCAATCGATTTTAGTGCAGTTAATCAGCTCAAAGAATCTCACCTTCAAAGATTGATACAAAACCCTAACTTACAATATATATTAGATATCAGGCAAAGGTTTGATATTCAGAAAAACAAGAAAATTCTGTCTCTTAATATCAAGACGAGAAAATCGGAGAAAATAGAAAGGCAGAAATGGGCTCTTGAAACTGAAAATAAAAGACGCTCACAACTGAGCTTACCAATCTTTGCAAGCTACAAAATTCTAGAAGAATTTAATGAGAACAAAGAAGAGATTGATATTGACATTGATAGTGATTTTTTATTGCATGAAGGCACACAAATTCTTGCTGATTACATATACTTAAAAACTCATCTCTTTTTATCTGAGGCAGCTTAGAACATTGAAAATAGTATCGTTTAACATAAATAGTATTAGGGCCCGCCCCCATCAACTTATTCATTTAAGAGACACCATAGATCCTGATGTAATAGGAATTCAAGAAACAAAAGTAAATGATCCTGAGTTCCCAATTGATCAAATAAAGGAGATAGGTTACCACCCTGAATTTTGGGGCCAGAAAGGTCATTACGGAGTGGCTATATTGAGCAAAAAGAAACCAGAGGCTGTTGAAAAAGGCTTTGTTGGTGATTCTGAGGATGATCAAAAGCGTTTTATACAAGCTACTTTTAAATGGAAGAAACAAAAGATTGTCATAATGAATGGCTATTTTCCCCAAGGAGAAAATAGATCTCATGAAACCAAATTTCCAAAAAAAATAAAATACTATTCTGACTTAAAAAAGCATATAAAAAAATTACAAAAAACTGATAAGAATTTAATTGTTATGGGTGATTTTAATGTTGCGCCCACGGCATTAGATATTGGAATCGGTGAAGCTAACGTTAAGAGGTGGTTAAGAGATGGAAAAACTGCCTTTCTACCAGAAGAGATTGATATGTGGAATAGTATTAAAAACCTAGGATTTACTGATTCTTGGAGAGAGCAGAATCCAGAAGAGGACTCAATTTACTCTTGGTTTGATTATCGCTCGCGAATGTTTGATGACAGCCCCAAAAGAGGGCTTAGAATAGATCATATTATGATTTCAGAAAACCTATTACCTGCAATGCAGAAAACTGGCATAGATTATGAGGCAAGAGCAATGGAAAAACCTTCTGATCATTGCCCTATTTGGATTTCATTGAAGTGAAAATTTTTAAAAAATTCACTTTTGAGGCTGCTCATAAACTGCCATTCGTTCCATTGAGTCATAAATGCTCCAATCTTCATGGTCACAGCTTTAAAGTAAGGGTTTGTGTCCAAGGTCCGGTAAATGAGCTGGGATGGGTAATGGATTTCGCTGACCTGAAAAAGGAATGTGACCCATGCATAGAAAAATTAGATCATGCATATTTAAATGAAATACCTGGCTTAGAAAATCCTACTAGTGAAAATATTGCAATCTGGATTTGGAAAAATATTGAAAAAAAACTGCGTGGATTATCGTCTGTAGAGGTTCAAGAAACATGTAATTCAGGCTGCATATATCAAGGTAAATAAGCCCATAAATCTAAAAAATTTTACCAAGTAGCGCTTTACTTTTTTCTTTTAGACTTAAAAAAATTTTTTAGTAGTTCCGAACCTTCCTCTGGTAAAAATCCATGATGATATAAAACTCTATGATTTAAGTACGCCTTATCAAAAAAATTATCTATTGAAATTATTGAGCCGGTTTTAGGCTCGGGTGTAGAAAAAAAAACATTTTTGATCCTAGCGTCAACAATTGCCTTAGCGCACATATGGCATGGCTCAAGGGTTATATAAATATCACAATTATTTAATCTATAATTTTTTAGTGTTTTACCAGCCTTTTGAATTGCATTAATTTCAGCATGCGAGCTCACAGAGTTGGATGAAATCACTTGATTAAAACCAGCTCCCAGAACCTTACCATTTTTTACAATCACTGCACCTACAGGAACTTCATCTAGTGCAAGAGCCTTATGAGCCTCATTAAAGGCTAGAGTCATAAAATCTAAAGAGAAATTTTGCACAAAAATTATTTAAAAACTACACAAATGTTGTCCACTCTTCAATAGGTCTTCTCTCTGAATTTAATTTATTAACCTTAGCGTCCTTATCTCTATAGCCTATCGCCATGGCACAAAATAACATATCTTCTTCGGAAGCTTCTACAAATGCAGAGACGCTATCTTGCTTCATTGACCAAGATTCTTGTGCGCAAGTATCTAACCCAGCCTCTTTCGCCAATAACATAAAGGTTTGTAAGAACATTCCTAAATCTGACCATTGCGGTGGCCCCATAACCTTATCCACAAAACAAAATAAAGCGGTAGGCGCGCCAAAAAATTCAAAATTCTTCATAACTTGACCAAGGCGACCTTCTTTATCATCCCGACTCAAGTCAAGTAATTTATACATCTGTTCGCCCAATTCAAACCTAGAAGTTCTATAAGGTTCTTTTAGATTTGGGGGATAGATATCGTATGCAGGAATTTCAGGGTCGCTCCAATTTCGTTGAAACTCTAAAAATTTCTGCATAGTATTTTCAGTAATTACAAAGATTTTCCATGGCTGAAGATTTCCTCCAGAGGGACTTCTTGAAGATTTAATAAGGAGCTCTTGTATTAAACTAGGTTCTACAGAATCACTAGCAAAGGCGCGAATTGATTTTCTTTCTAAAACAGCATCAGAGACTTTCATATCAGCTTTAACTCCTTATGTAATTAAAGTTTATTACATATAAACTAAGTATTATTAACTAGATAATAATCTAGTAATGTATTATTGGAAACATAATTTATATGTCTATTGTTCTTAAAAAATGAAAATTTGCTTTGTAATAAACGAATGCAATTTTTTTTATAGCCATCGATTTATCCTAGCAAAAAAATTAACTTCATCTGCTGAGGTATTCGTCTTGACAGATACCTCAAATATGCAATCAGACATTATTGAAAAAATACTTGCAAGCAAGATCAAGCTCTATGAACTCCCTCGAAGAACTTCTAAGAAAGGAGTGTTTGGAGTCTTTTTTTATTTCATACGATTACTTAATGCCATACAAAAGATTAAACCAAGCTCTATATTCTTTGTCACTTTAGAATTATCTTTTTTTGGCATCATAATTAGTTGGTTCCATAGAAAAATTTCTTGTTTCTATTTAATTACAGGTCTGGGGCAATATTTCTTTAATCAAAGTGTGAAAAATAAAATTATTAATTTCATATATAAAATTATTTTTCAAAGCTCAAAACTCAAATTAAACTCAAAATTTATATTTCAAAATAATGATAATAAAAAAACACTTATTGGTCATGGTTATGTTTTGGAAAGGCAATCAATACTTATTCAAGGAAGTGGGGTCGACTTAGATAACCTAAAATTTAAAACAAGGTCTGGACTTAAACCTATATCATTCCTTTTCTCTTCAAGGCTGGTTAAGGCAAAAGGAATTAGAGAATTTATTGAAGCAGGAATAGTAATGAAAAAACTGTATCCCGAAATAAGTTTAAATATTGCAGGAAGGTATGATTCATCTGATCCTGATAGCATCTCAGAAAAATTATTTCAAGAAATGCAAAACTTAAATATATTTAATTATCTTGGTAACATTGACTACGACGATACTCAACAACTTTATTTAAACTCTGATATCTTTATTCTGCCTTCCTATGGAGAGGGTCTACCCAAAGCTGCAGTAGAAGCTGCCACATCTGGAATGCCTTTAATTCTGTCTAATGTTTCCGGGTGTGCTGAGTGTTTACACGAGGGTATCAATGGTTTCTTTGTGGACGTTCATGATGCTTTAAGTGTCAAAAATGCCATGGAAAAATTTATTACTGAGCCAGGTATTATCAACAACATGAGTATAAATTCTAGACAATTAATTGAATCAAAATTTTCAATTAAAAGAATTAGTGATCAATACAAAGCCTTACTTCATTAAGAAAAAGAAGGATTAAATCTTTCAACCCATGACATAAAAAAGACAAGAGCGGAGAGTCTTTCAGCATTATTTGAGAGGTCGTGTTGGCTCTTTAATAATTTCATTGCGTATGCTTTATTGAAGACATCAGGGTTAGAGTTGTGAATCTTATCTCTAAAGAAATCATGCCAATCCTCTTGGATAACTAGTTTTTTTAATGGCAATGAAAATCCTTGCTTTCTAACCAAATCAAATCTATCGGGAAGTATCCGCTGGGCTAAATTTTTTAAGATTATCTTTCTTTCTTGAGTTGTTACCTTGAAATCAGAAGGAATCTCTGTAAAAGCAAATTCAATAATTTTATGATCTAAAAATGGTGCTCTTATTTCAAGAGAATTGGCCATGCTGGCTCTATCAACTTTAACAAGAATATCTTCGCGTAAAAAATTATTAAAATCATGATATGTAAATCTTTCTATAAGATCTGGAGTATCTAGTAATTTTTCCCTCCTGGAAGGTTCTACATCTATTAATTCGATGTATTTAGCATTAAATAATCGTCCTCTCTCTTTATAAGAGAAGAGTTCAGCAGTATTAGGGTATGATTTCTCCAGGTTAGAAGCAAAGAATTCAGCTGTTTTCTTGCCCCGCACACCTATGGGAAGAGTATTCTGGAGAACAGCTGAGGCACCCGTTCTTAAGAATTCTGGAATGTATCTTGAAGAGTCATTAATTTTAAGAAGTTTGTCATAGTGCGGATATCCACCAAATAACTCATCGCCCCCATCTCCTCCAAGAGCAACCTTGCAATGATTAGATACAAGTTTAGATAATAAGAAAGTTGGCACCATGGAAGTATCAAATATTGGCTCATCATAATATCTTGTGAGCTCATCAAAAATAGACGGCTCAATAATAGATGCATCCAATTCAATATGGTTTGTATGAAATTTTGAAGCAATTACTTGGGCATGCTCAGCTTCATCAAATTCATTATGCTCTGAAAACCTAACAGTAAAAGTATTTAAATTATCTCTAATCTTAGATGCAATGGCAACAATTAAACTTGAATCTACTCCTCCGCTCAGTAACAAGCCAACAGGCACATCAGCATTAAGTTGCAACTCAATTGATTGCTCTAATAAATTGCTTAGCTTATTTGTTAAAAAGTCTAAATCATGATTTTTAATTGAATGAGTATTATTTCTATTTACTATTTCAGCTAAATCCCAATAAATATGTTCGCCTAGTTTTTGATTCTTATAATCAAACTTAATATAACTACCTGCATTAACCTTGAAAGTATCTGCAAAAATAGATTGCTTACCACTGCAGTAACCCTCTGAAAATAATTGGTTTAGACCAAATTGATCTATCTGGTTTTTAAAAATTGAAAATTTATTTATAGCTTTAATTTCAGAGCCAAATATAAATGCTTCTTTTCTTTCATCAAAATTAAAATAAAGGGGCTTTTGTCCAGAGTGATCTCTCGCTAAAAAAATAGATGATGAAACCAAATCAAGTATTGAGATTGCAAACATTCCTTGCAATTTTTGAAAAATATTGGGGCCCCATTCTATAAAACCATTTAATATTACCTCAGTGTCTGATTTTGATCGAAATATAGATCCTAATGACTCCAATTCAGATCTTAGTTCTTTAAAATTATAGATCTCTCCGTTGAATGAAATAATATATTTTTTTGATGGGTCTATCATCGGCTGATTGGCTAAATCAGATAAATCTAGAATAGATAATCGACTGTGAGCAAACCCTATATTTTTTTTAGGACTAAACCAAACAGCACTATGGTCTGGACCTCTATGATTTAGAGATGCAATAGCTGTTTGGAGATTGCCACTATACGGGCCATGAGAATGGGTTTTTGAGATTGCGTATCCAACAATTCCACACATATGTTATGGCCTTTTAAAGTTAAGCATATCTTAGCCAAATAAAAAAAGAAAATAATAGCTGCATATCATTAGATGATTCTATTTCTTGATAAAGATTGAAATAATTGCCCCTGTTAAGTACCCCGGAGCTTTTAATAAGTCATTAAAAATTCCTAAAATACCAACTAGTACAAACATAAAAGGAAAAAGGTAACTCCTAGATATTCCATGAGTCAGAGGGAAATATAAACCCCGATAAATTAATGCAATCAAGAGCACCAATGATACAAAAATCTTTGTAATATGAGGGATAAACCAAACAGATTCGTCAACCCACCCTGCAATAGATTCATTCCAGTTATAAACGCAATACAATGAGATCATGAAAATAATAAATCTTAAAATATTCATGAGAAAAACATTATCTCTAAGTTGAATGAATAAGCCACGATTTATTACAAGTGCGCCAAAATATACCGCACAAATAGATAGTAAATACGTCTTTGTAATATTTGGAATAAAAAAGGGGCTTGTTTCCACTCCAACAATTAAATTCCACTTAGGAACAATGATTGCTGACAGCAACAGGAAAATTCCTAAGTAAATATCTTTAACAGTATGCTGAATATTTACTCGAGCAGAATGCATCTGATAAATAAACATCTTTTTAGCACTGATAATAATATTTTTTGGCACATTGAAATATCGTAAATTTGGCTCAGATGGGATACACCAATCAAAAGAATTTTTAACTTTTTGCCTCCACTCAACATCACCACCTGCTCTAACCCCCTCTTTAATTGGAAAGTAAAGATTTTTTTTTATGACAGTTCCAGGCATTGTCTCATGTCCAATATCCCCCCATGTAGCAGCCCTAAAAATTTTTTGATACCTCGATTGAGCATAATATTTTGTTTTTCCAAAAACAATATCAACTTTTTTCACATCTATTAAATGTAAACTTTCTTTAATCCATGATTTTTCGGGGATGGTAGTTGAGTCCAAAAAAGCTAGCCATTCACTTTTTGCAATTTCCACGCCCCTATTAGTCGCTTCGTAGGGATAAGCTCTACCCTTTGAAATATTGAAATTAGATACAAATCTAGGGAAAATATCTTGAATAGCATTAGTAATTCTATCGCCTTTGAAAGCTCTGCCAACCCGACGATAAACAATTGGAATTGAGTACAAAAAATTCTTTAGATAATCCTCGGTCTCATTGTTAGAGCTCGAGTCTATAACAACTATCTCAGAAGGTAGTTGATCTTGCAGCAGCAGCGAATCAAACAACTTCATTAGATTCTGAAGATCATCTATAACTGGAATAATTACACTTACTGATTTATTTGATACATTCATGGGCTATATTTTATCCCGATTAAGTAACAGAGACCGGATTTTATTTTTTATACTCTATTCTCACTCAATGGGTGTACCCATCTATATTTTTCCAACAATTCTTGTGAGTTCTCTTAAATGACTCTTGAAAGCTTTTCTTCCTAAAGACGTCAATGATAACCAAGTACGTTGACGAGTGAATTCTGTCTTTTTTGTTAATCTAATGTAATTTACATCTTCCAATACCTTTAAATGTTTCGAAACTACTGAATCACTAACATTGAGTTGTTCTTTAATAATCTGAAATTCCAACTCTTTTGTAGTTTCCAACAAAGCACATATTTGCAAACGATTAGGTGCATGGATAACGGTGTCGAATGCTGCCTTAGTCATTATGTTTTATTTCTTGTTAAGTATTCACCAGTAGGGTATTTATAAAGCAGATAAGCCATATAACCACCTGCAATCAATGCAGCTATATGAGGTGCAAATTCGAACCCTAATAATCGAACTTGTCTTCCTGCAATAAGAATTACCC
>Ga0209035_10000373_pt1 | contig 17677 bp, 18 predicted proteins | sample MarorgKNORR_S2LV_6_FD_188220 | JGI IMG/M metagenome (GOLD analysis project Ga0209035, IMG submission 188220) | Marine microbial communities from the Southern Atlantic Ocean, analyzing organic carbon cycling - AAIW_A/KNORR_S2/LV (SPAdes) (version 2) | ecosystem: Environmental > Aquatic > Marine... | reverse complement strand
GTGCGATTTTTTTACCAAAAGATTTTGAAACATCATCAAAATCAAATGAAGTGTCTTCTATAGAATCATGTAACCAACCAGCACATAAAATAGATTCATCCTTGATTCCCATCATTTCAAGATTGTTTACTACATCACGCAAATGATACCAGTAAGGGGTTTTGTTATTTTTACGATACTGTCCTTTGTGTTGTTTTATAGCATATTGTTTAGATAAATTTATTTTATTTTTCATATCCAACATTCAATTAAGAAAATTTACTGTATTTATCCAATTACAAAATAAAAAAAATTAATAAAAGTCATTTTTGTAAAATTTCGCCAAATATTTTTTCAATAACAGTAATACCATCACAAAAAGTACATTTTGAAGAAAGAGTAAACAAAACATCAGTCTCAGAAAAATCCCTCTTGCTTGACTTTTTACATTTTGGGCATTTTTCAACAGTATACGCCAAAACAATTTCTTTCTTTGAAAATATCATTGTGGAACTCCAGCTGTGTTTCCAACACCAATTACTACGACAGATTGACCTTCAGTAGTATTTTCCAGAATCATTTCATACACTTGTGAGCGCACATTATCAGCCTGATCAGCAATTTCTTTAGTCATCAAAGTAATTGCCTCTTTTACAGACTGTTTAACAACGATTGAAAAAATAGGGATTCTATTTTGAGTGGTAATGTGTTCGATTTGAAATTTTTCAGTTCCAATTCCACCAATTGCCGCACCAAATCCACGTGCAACGGATGCAGAATCTTCACCCTCCATTTTCAATGCAGCGTCAACCATAATTACCGCATCAATTTTGTCATTATCAACAATTTTTTGTAATGCGTCATCAGGTCTACCAACAGTAGAGCCAGGGCCTTCGGCTTTGAGCAAAAATAGTTTTCGGTTTTCATATTCTACTTTTGCAAGAGAGGTTTGAAATGAAATTATTTCTTTTTCAGAATTCAACATCATTTTTCCAACTACCATCGGTCCAATTCCATCACCAAGAGGTTGTCCCAATTTGAATGCAGGAATTGCAGCATTCATTGCTGTTGCATGTTCCATAAGAAATGGAAGAATCATCTGTACAGGTAAAATTAGTGGGTAGTTCTTTTGTTTTTTTGCAGTCAAAAACATATGATTAACTATTTTGTAAATCATTTGTAAAGAGGATGCAATTTCAAGTAAAGTCTGGATACGACTTATTTCAATTTCACTAAGTTCAGGAGAAATAGATTTTACATGATTTCGAGTGTATTCTTCTCTTGACCTAACAGTGTGTCGCACTTTATCAACAATCCCATTAGGATCCATATCAACAGGCATTATTGTAAAATAGTCTAAAAATTGTTCAATTTTTTTTGTAGGATCATCATTAGAAGAAGTGCTCTTCTGAACATAATCAATTAATTCTTTTTTAGAATTTGTCCTAAAACCATCTAATTTTTTAATCCCTTTTTTAATTTCACCAGAAGTTACTAAAAGTTGAATGTGTTGTCCATAAAATACAAAAAGAATTATTGGAAGAATCCAAACCAACATCATCAGAGGATTAGTCTCATCACTCATTGAGAACATTTGATCAAAACCAAAATCGGTAAAATTCAATAAAAAGAAATATTTTCAAATCTAAATTAAATGATTCGTCAAAAAACGTAAAAAAATGAAAAATTGATAGTATATAGTCCTTTTATATAGTAGAACGAAAAAAAACTGGACATGCCACAAACAAAACCAATGATAAGCATAGTTAACGTAGTAGCCTCAGCATCAGTAGATCAAAAAATGGATTTAAACGACATTACAAGAAAATTTCCAGACGTAGAATATCATCCAGACGTATTTCCAGGACTAGTTTTTAGATTAAAAGTTCCAAAAAGTGCAACCCTGATTTTTAGTTCAGGTAAAATGGTATGTACAGGTTCTAAATCAGAGGAATTGGCAAAAAAAGCAGTAAAGACAGTAGTTCAACAACTTCGAAAAGGAGGAATTAAAGTAAAAAAAGACGCAGTGGTTACAATTCAAAATATCGTATCCTCAATTAACCTTGGTGGCAAAGTCAACCTGGAGCAGGCTGCAAGAACATTGCCAAGAAGCATGTACGAGCCAGAGCAATTCCCAGGTCTGATTCACAGAATGCTTGATCCAAAAACAGTCATTTTGATTTTTGCGTCAGGAAAACTGGTTTGTGTCGGTGCTAAACTTGAAACGGAAGTATACAGATCTGTAAACAATGTTCATTCGTTGTTAGAAGAAAAAGATTTGATGGTTTACGATTAATTAAAAGAATAATTATAAAAAAATAGTTTATTTGATTGGACTTCCCAATGCAATATCTTCAGTGACAGTTAACCAATATGGCTTATCATCTACATCTGCAGCTAACAGCATAGCATTGGATTCAACACCAGCCATAGTTTTTGGCTCCAAATTTGCAAGAACAATCACGGTTTTTCCAACAATGTCTTCAGGTTGAAAGTATTGTGCACCTCCGATGATTACATCCCTTTGATCATCCCCGCCTAAATCAATTGTACCTTTAATGATTCTGGATTTACCCTCAATAGATTCAGTTGCAATAATTTTTGCAACTCTAAGATCTAATTTTGCAAAGTCATCATATGAAACAGTATTCATAACATAACCAAATTTAGCGGTTTAAAATCAATTTGCATTACTGTAATTCTTTTTTTGTGATTCCACTAGTTTCAATATCATATTTTAAAGCAGCAGGCAATTCCATGTACTTTTTGTTAACCATTTCAATAATTTGATCATCAGGAACACTAACTTTTTTTAACAATTTGCCACGTTGATGTGCATAGGCATTTTTCCAAAAAGTACCAGCGTCAAAAGTTTCAATTTTTGCCATATAGGAAGTAAAATCGATGTTCTTTTAAATTTTAAGGGACTGTGATGGAAGAATGGTCAAGGCCATTAGAACCGGAGTTAATGTTCTGGATTTTAGGCATTGGCCCACCACAGTCTGAATCAACACAGGGTGGAATCTAATATATTTGATACAAAAAGCGTTTAACCAAAGATGGCAACAATTATGGTTCAAGCAGAAATTAATTCCACAGTAGAGAAAGTGTGGGAAGTTATTTCAGACATAGACAGCGAACCAAGGTTTTGGAAAGGTACCAAAGAAGTAAAGACATTATCAAAAGAAGGAAACACCATCAAAAGAGAAATTACAATAGCATTCAGAGATCAAAAATGCCTACAAGAAATTCAATTAAAACCTAAAAAAGAAATCAAAGCAACATTTACAAAAGGAATACTGGATGGAACAAAAATCATCACATTGATTCCTAAAAATAATACTGTAATTTTGGAAACAACATGGGATATCAAATTATCAGGAAAAATGAATATGTTTACTGCGATAATAAAAAATCATATTAAAAGTGGAACAGAGCAAGCTATGAAAAGCATTAAAAAAGAAATCGAGAAATAACATATGGAACTAATTACAGATATAATCATTTATGCAATTACAGCAATTTTAATTGGAATTTGTGGCGCATGGATATATCTAATTAAATCGATGATTGAAACATTCACATTAACGCCGTACTTGGATAAATTTGAAAATACAAATAGTTTAACACCAAAAGTTTCAATTATTCTTCCTGCAAGAAATGAAGAAAAATATTTAGGAAAATGTCTAGATTCTTTAATTGATCAGGATTATCAAAATTATGAAATCATAGTAATTGATGATTCATCAGAAGATTCAACAGGAAAAATAATTGCAGAATATGCAAAGAAAAATTCTAAAGTCATACATGTTTCAGCAAATTCAAAACCAGAAGGATGGATGGGTAAGAATTGGGCATGCATGGAAGGATACAGGAAGGCAACAGGAGAACTACTCCTATTTACTGATGCAGACACAAAGCATTCAAAACAAGTGATTTCATTGTCAGTTGCACATCTGCTTAGTTTAAAATTAGATGCGCTATCAGCAATTCCAAGATTACTTACATTTGATTTTTTAACCAAAGTGTCACTACCCATGATATCAACATTTTTGCATACAAGATTTTCAGCAATTAATGTAAACAATCCAAAGAAAAAAGCAGCATACTTTTTTGGAAGTTTTTTCATCATTACAAAAAAAACATATGAACAAGTAGGAATGCATGAGGGAGTAAAACATGAAATAATTGAAGATGGCGCATTAGGTAAAAAAGTGAAAGAGTCAGGACATAAAATGAGAATTGTCAGAGGGGACCATCTCATAGATGCAGTATGGGCAAGAGATTCAAGTACACTATGGCATGCATTAAAAAGATTAATGATTCCACTTTATTTGCAAAGTGAAAAAATTGCTATTGGAAGTTTTTTTGCAGTATTATTTTTATTATTTATTCCATTTCCAGTATTTGCAATTGTAAATTTTATTCCAATGGAGTCATTATCCACAAAAATACTGTATGCTTCAGCAGCAGTTGCATCAGGGTTAATCTACACAGGAGCTGTAATTGAAGTAAAAATGGGATTGAAATTAAAACTCATTCATGCCCTATGTGCACCGATAGGAGGATTAGTAGTAAGTCTAGGATTTCTTACAGGGCTGATTCAAGCTAAAGGCACATCATCAGTATCATGGAGAGGAAGAAGTTATTCATTGAAAGACCACACGCAAAGTTCTCTCAGCATATAGAAAAACAAGTAATACCTTTACATAGAAATAAGAAAGTAACGATCTTATGGATAAATCAGGCATATTTGTAGGCGCAACTGTAGGTAGTATTACCGTATTAGTCATATTTTCAGCATTATTCATCATGTCAGCAGAATCAGATGAAACTGCAATTCAGATGCAAGATGAAATAAATGAAATTAAAACTCAGATGCAAGATGAAATAAATGAAAATAAAACTCAGATGCAAGATGAAATAAATGAAATTAACAACATAATTTTAACAAAATCAAAAACACTGTCATTAATTGAAATTTTTGAAAAATCGGAACCAGGAGTGGTTAGAGTTAACATACAAAGAAATCAAACAGAAAATGAAACAGGAGGAGTAGGTTCAGGATTTGTATTTGATAAACAAGGACACATAATTACAAATGCACATGTAGTTAAGGATGCAACAAAAACAATTGTTACATTTTTAGATGGCAGATCATATAATGCAGAAATTGTAGGAGTTGATGAATATACAGACATAGGAGTAATCAAAGTTAATGCAGATTTAAAATTATTAAATCCGTTATCACTTGGAGATTCATCTAACCTACAAGTAGGAGAACCAATAACTGCAATTGGAAATCCATTTGGATTATCAGGTTCTATGACATCAGGAATTATTAGTCAAATGGGCAGACTGCTTCCATCTGATTCAGGATTTCAAATTCCAGATGTAATTCAAACAGATGCAGCTATCAATCCAGGAAATTCAGGAGGACCATTATTGAATATGAGGGGAGAAATTGTAGGAATTAACACAGCGATACAATCAACAACAGGTGAGTTTACAGGAGTGGGATTTGCAATACCGTCACAAACCGTTGCAAAAATTGTACCCACTTTGATCAGCGATGGGGAATACAAGCATCCTTGGATTGGAATTTCAGGTACAGATATTGATTTAGAGATGGCGGATGTAATGGGATTAGAGAACACATTAGGATTCTTAATTATTACAGTGATAGAAGATAGTCCAGCATCAGATGGAGGTCTAATCGGATCAAACAAAATGATAGAAGTCGAAGGTAGAGAATACTCCGTCGGAGGAGACGTGATTATGTCAGTTGACGGAATAGATGTTAGAAAAATATCTGATATTTTGATACATCTTCAAAGAGGAAAAGCAGTTGGCGATGAAATGGTTTTAGAGGTTCTAAGAGACGGTAGAACAACAAACGTTACAATTCTACTACAAGAAAGACCAAATCAATAAAAAAACGGATACAAGCATAAATACATCCACTAAAAAATTATTTTGATGGCTAATCTGATATTAAAATCTGAGATCCTAAATAACGTCTTAGAAAATAAATCCATTACTCGTCAAGAAATCATAGATGTTTATCAAAATTCAATAAAAAACTCAAATGACTTATTTTTAACTGCACAAAATTTAAGAATAAAAAATAAAAGTAATTCAGTTACATTTTCAAAAAAAGCATTTTTCAATATTGTTAATCTGTGTAAGGATACTTGTTCATACTGTACATACAAGGCAGAGCCAGGAGAAGAAAAAATATCTTTGATGTCAAAGCGACAAATTAAAGACTTGTTGGAATTATCAAAAAAATACAAATGTGTTGAAGCACTTTTTGTAACAGGGGAGCAGCCGGAACAAAAATATCCAGAAGCACGAGAGTGGCTTAAAGAAAATGGGTTCAAGTCAACTGCAGAATATCTAGTGCATTCATCAGAAACGGCATTAGAGTTAGGATTGTTTCCACATACAAATGCAGGAAATTTGAACTTTGAAGAAATGAAAGAACTGAAAAAAACAAATGTGTCAATGGGGATTATGCTGGAAAATATTAGTGAAAGATTAACAAAAAAAGGAATGCCGCATTATTTGGCTGCAAGTAAGAAACCACAAACACGATTAAAGATTTTAGAGAATTCAGGAAAATTAGGAATTCCAATGACCACAGGAATCCTTGTGGGAATTGGTGAAACAATAGAAGAAATTATTGATTCAATATTGGCAATCAAAGGATTACATGAAAAATATAAAAATATTCAAGAAGTGATTTTACAAAATTTCCAGCCAAAACCAGATACAATAATGAAAGATTCGCCATCAGCAAATGAAGAATATTTTAAAAAAATTGTGGCATTGACAAGGATCATAATACCGCAAATGAATATTCAAATTCCACCAAATCTCTCTCCAAGATCATATCAAAGTTTCTTACAAGTAGGGATCAACGATTGGGGAGGAATTTCGCCACTAACACCAGATTTTGTAAATCCTGAATTTTCTTGGCCAGAAATTAACAGAGTAGAAGAAAATTCAAAAAAAGCAGGATTTGATTTGAAATGCAGGTTTCCAGTATACCCAGAATTCTTTTCTTTTATTAGTAAAAAGTTAAGAGATAAAATAGCAGTGATTGAGAATGAAGAAGGATACGTAAAAGAGGAATATTGGAAATGACAAATAATATAGAATCCCTGTTCAAAGATGCAGACCCAATAGTAACAGAAATTTTGAATAAATCACTGTCAGAAAAAGAAATATCCGCCAAAGAAGGAATAGAGCTGTACAAAACAAAAGGAATTGAATTTCATCTAGTAGGATTAGTGGCAAATGAATTACGAAAAAGAAGGGTAGGGAATACGGTATCTTATGTAGTTAATAGAAATATCAATTTTACAAATGTGTGTATTAAACAATGTGGGTTTTGTGCATTTAGTAGAGATTTTAGAGAAGAAGAAGGGTATTTTCTGCCAACAGAAGAAATTGTACGTAGAGCAAAAGAAGCTCATAGTTTAGGTGCAACAGAAGTTTGCGTTCAAGCAGGATTACCTCCAGACATGGAAGGAGATTTGTATGAAAATATTTGCAGAGAAATTAAAAAAGAAATTCCAGATATTCACATTCACGGATTTTCACCTGAAGAAATTCTTTACGGAGCAACTAGATCAAATGTTTCAATTATAGAATTTTTAAAAAGAATGAAAGAGGCAGGAGTGGATACACTTCCAGGAACATCAGCAGAAATTTTGGACCAAAAATTAAGGGATAAAATTTCTCCGGGAAGAATTACAGTAAAGGAATGGGAAGAAGTTATCAAAGGGGCCCATAAAATGGGAATAACTACAACGTCAACTATGATGTTTGGTCATCTGGAAACACTTGAAGAAAGAGTAAATCACATTGTCAAATTAAGAGAAATTCAAAAAGAAACAGGAGGGTTTACGGAATTTGTTCCACTAAATTTTGTCCACACAGAAGCACCAATGTACAAACATCAACTGCATGAAGGAATACAGCAAGGGGGAAGTGGGAATGATGTGTTACTTACACATGCAATTGCAAGAATTATGTTCAATAATTCAATAGATAATATTCAAATGTCATGGGTAAAGGAAGGTCAAAAAATGTCACAGTTATTGCTAATGTGGGGGGCAAATGATTTTGGCGGGACATTAATGAATGAGAGCATATCCACATCAGCAGGTTCAGAGCACGGGCAATTAATAAGACCAAAAGAAATAAGACGAATGGCACGGGAAATAGGAAGAATTCCAGCTGAAAGAAATACGCAATATAGAATATTAAAAAAGTTTGAAACAGGAAATGAGTCAGAAGAAGGATTAGACAAGATTACAGATTATTCACAATTTGGATCATATGCAGAATTAATTAAAATTAATAAATTCAGATACAAAAATCCAAGAGAAAATTAATTGTCAGCCTTAGATAGGGCACTAACTCATTCAAAAAATATAGGAATAGACGAATGCGAGGTAGTTGTTGTTAAAAAAAATATCACAACAGTTAGAATTACAGATTCAGAAATTGTAGAAATTAAACAAAATTTTGATGAAAATTATGGAATTAGATTAATTCATCAGAAAAAAATAGCATCAATACAAACAACCAACAAAGAAAAAATTACAGATTCAATAGATGAAGGGTTGAAAATAACACTAAAACTAAAATCAAGAGAATTTTGGAGAGGCTTGCCAGATAAAAAAGAGGTTACACAGTTAGAAGGGACATTTGATCAAAAACTAAAGGACATTTCAGGCTCAAAAGCAGCAGATATTGCTCAAAATATGATTAATTCGTCAGAAAATAAAAAAATAGACACAATCACAGGGTCATTGAACATAGTTTACGAAGATTTTGAGTTAGGCAATTCCAAAGGATTGAATTTTAATCATGAATCAACATACATTTCAGGGATTATCAATGCAGAATCAGAACAGAGCACATTACCAGTGTCAGGTATAGGCCATGCATGCGGTAGAACATTGTCAAAATTTTTGCCAGAGCAAATAGGATCGGATGCAAAAAAAATGTGTATAGAGTCAATCAATCCCCAAAAAATTAATTCAGATAAATATTCCATAATTTTTGATCCTTATTCGGTAGGGGAGTTACTATCATTTGTAGTAGCATCCAATTTTAATTTTAAAACGGTATCAGAAAAGAAAAGTTGCTTTTCAAATAATTTTAAAAATAAAATATCTGTAGAAGAATTTAATTTAATAGATGATCCGCACATACCAGAAGGAATCGGAACAAAGGCAATAGATGACGAAGGAGTAAAAACTAAAAAAATAAAATTGATTGAAAATGGGGTTTTTGAAAATATGTTTTCAAATAGTTATGATAGTTACAAAGAAGGAAAAAAAGAATCGTCAGGTAATGCAATACGAATGGGATCTCCTGTGGGAAGAAGTGCAGATCCAATTCCAATTTCCGCACCACATAATCTCACAGTTACACCAGGCAATACATCTCAAGAAGATATGATCAAAGATACAAAACATGGATTGCTAGTAGGAAGATTGTGGTATACATATGCCGTGAATCCAATAAAAGGAGATTTTTCATGTACTGCAAGAAGCGGGATTAGAATAATAGAAAACGGGGAAATAAAGGGACCAGGAAAATCAGTAAGAATAGTGCATAATCTTACAACATTATTAAAAAACATGTCAAGTATTGGAAATGATCAAAGAAGAGTTATTCAGTGGGCATCATTGCCGTCAATTACCCCATCAATTAAAGTTGAAAATATATCAGTAAATTCAATTTAATGGTAATTTAGGCACAAATTATTTCAAAAAGGTCGTTAGCAAATACAACACGTAGCCAGAAGTCAAAATTATGCCCATGGTTCTATTGATTATTTGAGTTTTGAAACCAATTAACAAAGAAAGACCAAAGATAATCATTATGGCATAATCGACATAAACATCAGAGGTAATCAAAATACCTCCAAGGGACGCACCAACACCCATTATCATTAAAACATTGTAAATATTACTTCCAATAATATTTCCAATTCCAATATCAGTGTGACCTTTACGAATTGCAATGATAGAAGTGATTAGTTCCGGAAGAGAAGTTCCAATTGCAATTACAGTAAGTCCGATAATTTTTTCAGATAGACCAAATTCAGTTGCAATAACTACAGCATTATCAACTGTAAGTATAGATCCAACATACAAAACAACAATACCAATTCCAATTAATCCAGCAGATTTTAGATAGACGTTACCTTTGCCAGAACTTGTACTATCTTCAGCAGCGCCTCTATGTTTTAGTGCATTTCTAAATGTATAGAATCCAAATACGCCCAATCCTATAAGAAGTAAAACTCCATCATATTGAGAAATTTCGCCATCGACGGAAATCAAAATAAGTAATGCAGAAACAGCTAACATTATTGGAATTTCTTTTCGCAGTATAGATTTTTGAATTGCAAGTGGAGTAAGAATTGCAGCAAATCCTACAACCATTCCAATATTAGCAATATTACTTCCAATAATATTTCCTAAAATTATTGCACTGTGATCTCCAGCAGCTGCAATACTTGCAGCAAGTTCAGGAGCTGATGTACCATATGCAATAATTGTCATACCGATTACAAGATTACTAATACGGAATTTTTTTGCAATTTTAATACCACCACTAACTAGCCAATTTCCACCAAGGCACAGCATAACTAATCCGATTATCAGCAAGGCAGAACTTAGTAAAACATCCATAATCAAATTTTAGAGGATGGCTGTTTAAAGGAGATGATTTACTAAAAATTTACAAGTTTACCAATTCAAATTAAGTTCAAAAAAATACGAAGTACGTTAAAACATATCATTCAGTATCAGATCCAATGTTCAAAAAATACAAAATTAGGTGTAAAAAAACCACTTAGAAGGATTAAAAATAAACAAGTCAAAGACTAATAAGGTAACGTACCGTACTATACGGTATGATGAAAGCAAGACTAACATACGTACCACTAGAAGTGGCAGATCAATTTGAAGACTTCATAATAAAACGAGAAGAACAAGTTTTAGATGCAGTAAAAGCAAGAACCAGAGATTTCAGCACGTTATCTTTGTTAAAGTTGTTATACCAACTTAAAGGAAATCCAATGACATTTACAAATCTGTATTCAAAATCAAAAATCAGAATGAAGAGATCATTTTTGAATTATTTGCATCTATGTGTAAATTATAATTTCATTGAAAAAGAAGCAGTAGGACCAAATGTAATCTATACAATTACAGACAAAGGAAGATTAATGCTAAACCTATTCATGCAAAAGAATAATTAGATAGAATACATCGAGGCAAACTGTGGAAAAAGAATTTCCAGAAGCACAAGTATTCCAAATTAAAAAAATGGAATTAAAAAATCCAATAATATTTGCAGGGTTTGTTGGTGCAGGTCTTGTAGGCCCCCTTTCAATTACCCACATGATTACAGAATTAAAAATGGTAGAAATTGCAGTAATGAGATCAAAATATCTTCCACCATCAACAGTTTTCATGAGAGGGAGATTACGTCACCCGTTTAGATTCTATGCAAATCCAGAAGGAACAATTTGCGCAATAATTTGTGAAATAACATTACGAATGGAAGGGCTGTACACATTAGTGTCATCAATATTAGATTGGGCAGAAAAAAACGGATCCAAAGAAATAGTAATTCTAGACGGAGTTGCAAGTACTGAACATGACGATAAAGCATATTGTGCAGCAGAAGAAGATTTAGTCAGAACAATGGCAGACAAAGACATCAGTTTAATTCCACAGGGATTCATCACAGGGATTCCAGGAGGGATACTGAATGAATGCCTAGTAAGAGAGATTCAAGGGCTGACACTATTAGCAAAAGCAAACAAAACAGAGCCTGATTCAGGTGCAGCTGCAACCCTAATTGAAGCATTAAACAGATTTTATGATATGGAAATTAACACATCAGAACTTAAAAAAGACAAGGATAGAATTCATTCAGAATTTAATGAATTATCTCAAAAATATGTAAAGCATAGAGAAGAAATATCCGGAATGTACATGTGATCGAAACTATAGGCAAAATCTTTTATTCATAATAAATACGGAACAAACTATGGCTTTAACCTACAAAAAAGCAGGTGTAGATATTTCAAAAATCAAACAAAGTCAAAAGGCAATTGGAAAATTAATTGTGTCAACACACAAACTTCAGAAAAAAGCAAAAATGACTCATGGGTTTGGACACTATGCAGGAATAGTTGAAATTCCAGGTGGAAAACTTTTAGCTACACATACAGACGGTGTTGGAACTAAAGTAGTAATTGCAAATATGATGAAAAAATACAACACAATAGGAATTGATTGTGTTGCAATGAATGTAAATGATATAATCTGTATCGGTGCAACACCAATATCATTTGTAGATTATATTGCTGCAAACAAAAATGATGTATCAATATTTAAAAAAATTGTAGAAGGGTTGGTAAAAGGTGCAAAAAAATCAGCAGTGCCAATTGTTGGCGGAGAAACGGCAATCATGCCAGATGTGATTGAAGGTAAAGGGTTTGCGTGTGATTTAGCAGGAATGGTTGTGGGATTATTAGATAAAAAAGACATGATTTTAGGAAATAAAATTAAAGCAGGGGATGTAATTATCGGAGTAAATAGTTCAGGAATTCATTCAAACGGGTATTCACTTGCAAGAGAAGCTCTGTTAACAAAATATTCAGTTAAAGACAAAGTAAAAGGAGTTGGAACTATAGGAGACGCGTTGCTAACACCTACAGAAATCTATACAAATCCAGTTCTTGAAATTAATCAAAAATGTAAGATAAATGGATTAGCCCACATTACAGGAGGCTCATTTACCAAACTATTACGCCTCAAAAACATAGGTTATGAAATAGACTCACTTCCAAAAATACCGCCAATTATGGGCTTAATAGAAGAGCAAGGGGTGAAACCAGAAGAAATGTACAAAACGTTCAACATGGGAGTGGGGTTCTGCGTAATGGCACCAAAAGATCAAGTCACTAAAATTAAATCAATATTTAAAAAACATAAAATCAAAAGTCAAGAAATAGGACAAGTGGTTTCTAAAAAAGGAGTCACAGTAAATTCAATAAAAATCGCTTAATTGAATAGCAACAAAATAATTTTCAACTTGGAATTACCTTATATGACAGATTTCTTTAATTTCATTAGATAATTATGAGTGATGCCCACTTTATTGAAACAATAATTGGAGTAGGAATACTTCTTTTTGCAGCTAAGTTAATGGCAGAACTCTTTCTCAGATTAAAACTTCCAATTGTATTAGGAGAGCTAATTGCAGGTATGATTGTAGGACCATTTGCATTAGGCGGATTACAAATAATCGACGGAAAACAATTACTCCAAATTAATGATGAAATTAGAATATTAGGGGAAATGGGTGCAATTGTAATTTTATTCATGGCAGGGTTAGAAATGACACCAAAAGAATTTCTCAAAGGAGGGAAAGCAGCATTTGTAGTCGGAACATTAGGAGTAGTTATTCCGTTCTTTGTAGGATTTGCAGTTTTCGTATTTTTTGGATTTGATGCATTACAATCAATGTTAATTGCAACAGCGCTTACAGCTACAAGTATTGCAATTTCAATTCAGGTCTTAAGTGAATTTGGAAAAATCAAAACACCAGAAGCGAGACTAATCATAGGTGCCGCAATTGTAGATGACATACTAGCAATTGCAGTTCTATCAGTAGTAACATCCATTGCAGGATCAGATGGCGGCGTAGATAACATAGACATTACAGAAATTGCAATTACAATTTTACAAGTATTAGGATTCTTTGCAATAATGCTCATTGTGGCAGTAGTTGTAATTCCAAAGGTAATCACACCAAGATTATGGAAAGCAAAAGGAAGCGTTGAAGGAATAGCGACTGCGGCGTTCTTTGGTGCAGCAGCTCTTGCAGGTTCCATAGGTTTGTCACCAATCGTAGGGGCATTTGCGGTAGGTATGGCATTATCAACTACGAAAGTATTTGATAAAATAGAAAACTATGTTGGAAAAATAGGGTTAATTTTTGCACCGTTATTTTTTGCAATTATCGGCGCACAAGTAGATCTAAGAGCAGTTAATTTGGAAATTCTGATATTAAGTGCGATAATAGTTGTAGTTGCAGTTACAACAAAATTATTTGGGTGTGGTCTTCCTGCAATGTATTTCTTAAAAAGCAAACAACAAGGATTGCGTGTAGGAATTGGAATGATTTCAAGAGGAGAAGTAGGATTAATTGTAGCAGGTGTTGGAGTAACAGCTGGAATTCTTGAGAATGACGTATACTCTACAATCATAATCATGGTATTAGTAACAACCATCATCACTCCAATTTGGTTAAAAATTGAATATAGAAAAGAGCAAAGAAAGGGCAATAACGAATCAAATAAAACAATAGAATCAAAATCAGAATAAATTTTAACGGTGTTAGATCAGTAATATCATGATTAAATTAGATTCAATACAATCCAAAGCATATGCGGAGATTACTCAGAATCTTTTAACAATTCAAGATCCAAGTAAAAAACAAGTAAAAGAAGAAATTATAAAAATCTGTACGAAATATTCATTGGATAGAATTCCAAAAAATTATGAAGTATTGTCAGTTGCAAAAAAATCAGATTTTGATAAATTAAAAAAAGTACTCATAAGAAAACCTGCAAAAACAGCATCAGGTGTATCAGTGGTGGCATTGATGCCAAAACCATACGCGTGTCCTCATGGAAGATGCACATATTGTCCAGGAGGAATTGAATTTAATTCCCCCAACAGCTATACAGGAAAAGAACCATCATCATTAAATGCGATGGCAAATAAATTTGATCCTAAATTACAAATCACATCAAAGATTGAAAAATTAATTGCTTTTGGACATGATCCATCTAAAATGGAAATAGTGATAGTTGGAGGAACTTTTCTATTCATGCCAAAAGACTATCAGAAAGATTTCATTAAATCGTGTTACGATGCGTTAAACGGAATTGACTCAAAAGATTTGGAAGAAGCAAAATCCAACAACGAACATGCAGCAATAAGAAATGTAGGTTTTACAATTGAAACAAAACCAGATTACTGTAAGAAAGAACATGTAGATTTGATGTTAAGTTATGGGATTACAAGAGTGGAAATCGGGGTTCAGTCATTACAAGAAAGGGTTTACAAAATAGTTAACAGAGGCCACAACTACAATGACGTGATTGAGTCATTTCAAATTTCAAAAGATGCAGGGTACAAACTAGTTACACACATGATGCCAGGCTTACCTACAATGAAGCCAGAGGAAGACATTACAGATTTTAAAAAATTATTTTCTGATCCACAATTACGTCCGGACATGTTGAAAATTTATCCGTCGCTAGTTATTGAAAACACACCACTGTATGAAGAATACAAGCAAGGAAGATACACGCCATATTCGGATGAAGATATGATCAAAGTGTTAACAGAAGCAAAAAAGAATGTTCCAAAATGGGTACGAATCATGAGGGTACAAAGAGAAATTACGCCAGGGGAAATTATTGCAGGACCAAAGGCGGGCAATCTAAGACAAATTGTGCACCAAAATCTTGCAAAGCAAGGACTTTCTTGCAAATGTATCAGGTGTAGAGAAGTAGGACTATCTAATAAAAAATCAAATGGTGGTGAAGTAAAATTAGACAGAATTAACTATGACTCATCAGGCGGGAAAGAAGTATTCCTGTCATATGAGGATAGGAATGAATTGATTTATGGATTTTTAAGATTAAGAAAACCAAGTATTGAAGCACATAGAGATGAAATTAATCAAGACACATGCATAGTAAGAGAAATTCACGTGTATGGAAAATCATTGAAACTAGGTGAAAAAGAAGAAGACGAAGTTCAGCATACAGGTTTAGGAAAAAAATTGATGAAAGAAGCTGAAAAAATATCCAGAGAAGAATTTGATGCTAAAAAACTTCTAGTAATTAGTGCAATAGGTACAAGAGAATATTATCAAAAACTAGGGTATTCGTTATATGGGCCATACATGTCCAAGATATTGAATTAGTGAAAAGATATGTCAGAAGAAAAAATTATCGGTAAAGGAACATGGATAGACAAACTAGCATCAGAATTAATTGAACGTGAAAAAAAACTAGGAAGAAACTTAGACATGCTAAGGGTAGAGAGCGGTCTAGGAGCATCAGGAATCCCACACATTGGAAGTTTGGGTGATGCCGTTAGGGCATATGGTGTAAAATTAGCATTAGAGAATTTAGGATACAAGTCAGAGTTAATTGCATATTCAGATGATCTAGACGGATTAAGAAAAGTTCCAGAAGGGATGAAGGAGTTTGGATTAGAAGAACACATTGCAAAACCAGTATCATTAATTCCAGATCCTTATGGATGTCATGACTCTTACGGAATGCACATGAGCAGTATTCTTTTGGATGGATTGGACAAAGTTGGAATAAAGTATGAATTTAGAAGAGCTAAAGACACATACGAAAAAGGAGTGCTAAAAGATCATATTCATACAATATTACAAAATAGCACAAAAATAGGAGATGGGATTTCAGAATTGGTAGGACAAGAAAAATATCAAAAATATTTACCCTATTTTCCAGTGTGTTCAGAATGTAATAGACTCTATACGGCTGAAGCTACAGAATACATTGTTTCAGAAAAAAAAGTGAAGTACAAATGTCACGATACAGAAATTGGTTCAAAGATGGTCAAAGGTTGCGGTCATGAAGGAGAATCAGACATTACAAAAGATTTAGGAAAATTGGCATGGAAGGTAGAATTTGCAGCACGCTGGTCTGCATTTGACATCAGATTTGAAGCATATGGAAAAGATATCATGGATTCAGTGAAAGTAAATGACTGGGTGGCAGATGAAATTTTAGGAGTACCACATCCTCACCACGTAAAATATGAAATGTTTTTGGATAAAGGAGGAAAAAAGATTTCAAAATCATTAGGCAACGTAATTACAGCACAAAAATGGCTAGAGTTTGGCAATCCAAAATCAATCCTGCTATTGCTATACAAAAGAATTACAGGGGCAAGGGAACTAGGGTTTGATGATATTCCAGGTTTGATGAATGAGTATAATGAACTTGAAGACACATACTTTGGAAAAATCAAAGTAGATAATCAAGCAAAATTAACTAAATTAAAAGGACTGTACGAATATGTCAATCTTCTTAATCCACCAAAACAATCAAGCATCCATGTTAATTATAGACTACTAATTGAATTAACAAAAATTTTCAAAGAAGATAGAAATGAAAGGGTGATGAAAAAACTAATCGATTACGGTGTAATAAAAAATCCAGAACCAGAAGTTGAAAAATTAATTGAAATTGCAGGGAATTATTCAGATGAGTTTGATGAACAAGAAAAAACAGAAGTAGAGTTAGATGATACATCTAAAAAAGCACTAGGAATACTAGTTACAGCATTACAAGAAGAAGGAGACCCGGAGGAAATACAAAATACAATATATCAAATTGCAAAAGCAAATGACGTGCAACCAAAAGATTTCTTTAAAATATTATACCAAATAATTTTAGGAACTTCTAGAGGACCAAAAATAGGGCCATTCATTGGAGACATTGGAAGAAAACAAGTTGCCAAAACACTTTCAGAATATCTTTAATCATGGTTCACGGAGAATACAACAAAAGTAAGAACAGTGGAGGATTTGC
>Ga0209035_10000372_pt1 | contig 17683 bp, 18 predicted proteins | sample MarorgKNORR_S2LV_6_FD_188220 | JGI IMG/M metagenome (GOLD analysis project Ga0209035, IMG submission 188220) | Marine microbial communities from the Southern Atlantic Ocean, analyzing organic carbon cycling - AAIW_A/KNORR_S2/LV (SPAdes) (version 2) | ecosystem: Environmental > Aquatic > Marine... | reverse complement strand
GTTGGCCATAATGGTTAATCAGCATTGGCGACAAGATCTATTTTACAGCCAATAATGATGAACACGGACGGCAAATGTGGTTCCATTGGGATAATCCTGGTCCATTAGTTGTAGTTAATTCGGTATAGAATTTCCTATCCTGCAGAATTCTTATTAAATGAATACTACTCAGTTAATTGAGATTGACTGGCATGGATGTAGACTTACAAAAAGAATTAACTTGGGCATTTGGAGCATTAGCGACTTTCATCGTATTTTTATTATTAGGAGGAATCACTGAAGTTACAGAAATTGCAATAACAGTGGGTGCTTTTGTATTAAGTTGGACTGTGATGAGTTATTTTATCAAAAATTTTGGTTCAGGAGGTACTTCGAAACAAGAATTAGAAAATGAATTCAAATGGTATACTGCCATCCTAGTTATATTCATTGCAATTATGACTCTTATTGGGAAAACTGATGGTGAATTAGAATTAACCTCGACATTATATGGGATATTAGTATTTGGTTTCACATTAATTTGGGTGATTCGTAGTTCTGCAATTAAATATTTTAGTAAATCATAATTTATTTTCTGATAGATCTCTAATCCTATTATAATATCAAGTCGAACAATTTTTATCTTGAGTTTACTTTTCTATACAGTAAACTTGAATTACAAATCATTGTTGGTAAATATGTGGATGATGATATTACGAAGGTTCGTAAAACAGCAATGGGCTTGGCAATAGCCATCACAGCAATAGCTGTTATTTTAGCAGTCGTAGTCATAATGACTTTCTCACTAATGGTATATGCCATTAATGGATGATAGTGGTTTTTATTTATCCTAATATGGGTGATATAGTCATCACTGTAATAGCGAATAATGCGTAACCACCAATAAGGAAAGTAAGTATTTGTCCTGAGTTCATGTTGTGAGGGATGCATGTTCACTAATGAAGAAGTGTTTCATTTTCTCTTCCCACCATAAGTAACTTTGTATCTCTGCACATCATAATTGACATTAAGATAACTAAAAATAATAATTATTTTGTCGAATGAATATGCTTACCGGAACTTGTCCCAAGTGTGGAGGGGATAATTTGGAAGGACCTGAGAACTTTCGTAATTTCGGAATTAATAAAATTTCCTGCAATCATTGTAGATATACAGAATTATATGGATTAGATAGTAATGAGAGCGTTGTTTACAAAAGAAAAATAGCATTTATATGGTTAATCTGTGTTATATTACCCATTACAGTATCGTTGTATTTTTGGTTGAGTTGAAATGATGTTAGTAAAAGAGTCTATTATATCGACGTTAGTTAATACAAGAAGTATCCATATTCTTGGTGCTGGATTGAATAAAGAGCGAACTGCACATACAGCTGTTGGGGAATTATCTCTAAGAGGATGGCGAATTATTCCAATCCATCCTCGTGATGCCGGGGCTACGATATCTGGAATTCCGATTAGACCTAATATTGAGGAAGGCGTTGAACTAGAGATCATTGTTCTTTTTCTAGCGCCAGAACGCGCTCGTAATGTAGTTAGAGAATTACTTCTCAGAGAATTAGAAACACCACCTATAGTTTGGTTTCAACCAGGAGCTGAAGATGAAATCGCTATTTCTTGGTTGAATGAGGCAGGATGGTCGTTCGTTTTCGATGATTGTATAGTTCGATTTACTGAAAGAAATGATTTAGTCCATCCTCCAACAATTGTACCTTGGTTTCGACAAGTACAGGATAGTGATGATTCAGGATGCTCAGTTTGGTCAGTTCACGAATATCAGGAAGAATCCATATTACCTAGCACTGACTTAGAGTGGGTTGGTGACTTGATAGATCTAGAACTTTCTGACCACCTAGTAGCAAAATATATCAGAAGTTTAGTCGAAGAGAGAGAAGACCTCGAGAATTGTGGACGGAGATTAGCATAATCATAGTTTATTTTTGTTTTCATAACTAATTATTGATAGATACAACGAAAAAGAGATTTGATTCAGCAAAGTTATGGCTTACACTGAGGTCTCATTCGATGAAGCTTCAGAAGTAATTATTTCTGCTGGATTCTCTGATTTAATTAGTTTAGAAAAGTTAGCAGGTGGTTGGGCTAATTCAAACTACATATTAAATTTAAAAAATAATGAAAAACTTGTGCTTAAGATATGGAATGAACAAACTCTTCAAGAAGTAGACTATCTTCTTTCAATGACTACCTATTTATCTGATATGGGAGTTCCAACTCCTGCCCCTATTCGCTTCAATAATGGGACATTAATGACTGTTAGAGATGAACTTGCCTGGACTCTATTGCCTTTTATTGAAGGAGATTGGTTAGAACCTAACCATTCCTCCTTGTACGATCTAGGAACTATACAAGCCAGTTTACACATGACTACTCCTCATAGAGACTTAAAGTCAAATTTTTCTATGGGGAATATATTATTTGAGAAGTTATTTGCAATGGCTGATGCAAATAATCAATGGACTAATTTTTTGGATATGTTGAAAATTGAGAACTCCGAAATAAGAGAAAATATCAAAGATCTCCCTAAGGGGGTAATACATGGCGATTTATTTCCAGATAATGTTTTAGGAAACAAAGATAAAGTTTGGGCTATACTTGATTTCGAAGAAATTTGCTTTGATATTTTAGCATTTGATTTAGTAATGACTTTTGTCGGTTTTGGTTGGGAGAATGGAGAGCCCATAACAGAGCGTTGGCAAGCATTACTGGATGGCTATCAATCTGTAAGGAAATTAAGTGATGTTGAAATCAATGCCTTACCTCACTTACATCGTCTAGCGACCCTATCAATAGCGGCATGGCGTTATTGGCAATTTGTAATAAATTTACCAAATACTGAACATACTGATAGATATCTTGAAATGACTCAGAGACTTGATAAGAAATTACCTTTCTAACTTGTTCTAAATTCAGATATTAATATGAATATTAGTGTTATAATAATTACTTAGTGTAGTAAATACAATTAACAGTAATTTACAAAAGTGAGTGTCAATTTTACCATTCAGTGTAATTATTTCCACTTTCGGTTTAATAGCCCATACCCCCTTGGCCATACTATGAAAGCTGTGGTTGTCGGATATTCCCGTTCCCCTTTCACTCCCGCTAAGAGGGGTGAACTCGCCAAAACAAGACCTGATGATATAGCTGCTACTGTAGTTAATGGGCTCCTTAAAAAGACTGGAATTGACCCCTCACTTATTGAAGATTTGATTGTTGGAACCGCCTTTCCAGAAGCTGAACAAGGTTTCAATATGGCACGAATGGTTACTTTCCTTAGTGATTTACCAGAGACTGTTCCTGGCGTCACAATAAACCGATTCTGTGGATCTTCTATGCAGGCCATACACGACGCTGTTGGTCGAATTTCAATGGGTGCAGGTGATGCATTTATTGCAGGAGGGGTCGAATCAATGAGTCGAATACCAATGACTGGATTCAATCCTATGCCTAATCCAAAACTTAGTCTAGAATTTCCTGAAGCATTTACATCAATGGGTGTAACTGCAGAAAATCTTGCTCAAATGTATTCTATCGGTCGCGAAGAACAAGAGAAATTTGCTATTGAAAGTCAACGAAGAGCTACTAAATTTAGAGAATCTGGTGCATTTAAGGACGAAATAGTGGTCATAGAAACAACAACAGGTGTTGTTGATTCTGACGGTTGTCTCCGTCCCGAAACAGATTCTGCAGCACTTTCCAATCTAAGTCCTGCCTTCGATATTAATGGCACCGTTACTGCAGGTACCGCCTCACCATTAACTGATGGTGCCGCCTTCGTCCTAGTTTGTTCTGAACATTTTGCCGAAGAGAATGGGCTAACACCATTGGCCAGAATTTTGAGTACTGCTGTAACTGCTTGTTCTCCGGAAATCATGGGTATTGGTCCAGTTGAAGCTACACGTAAAGCATTAAAGAGAGCTGGAATATCACTAGATGAAATTGGAATTATTGAATTAAATGAAGCCTTTGCAGCTCAATCACTTGCCGTTATTAGTGAGTTGAAAATGGATAAATCGAAAGTCAATATTGAAGGTGGAGCTATAGCATTAGGTCATCCGCTAGGTGCAAGTGGTGCTAGAATTACTGGTAAAGCAGCACAATTAATGAGTAATAATGACGAAAAATATGCACTCGCAACAATGTGCATAGGCGGTGGACAAGGAATTGCCACAATTTTAGAAAGAATCTAGGAGTTCAATATATGTCTCAGACAATAAAAAAAGTAGCCGTCATTGGAAGCGGAGTTATGGGTGCTGGTATAGCCGCTCACTGCGCAAATGCTGGATGCGAGGTTCTCCTGCTAGACATTGTTCCTGAAGATTCATCTGATCGAAATATTGTTGCTAAGGGTGCAATTAAGAAGATGCTTAAATCAAATCCCGAAATGCTTACACTAAAGAGAAATGCTAAATTAATTTCTCCTGGGAATATTGATGATGACCTTGCACAATTAAAAGACTTTGACTGGGTAATCGAAGTGATAGTTGAAAATCTTCAAATCAAAAGAAATTTATATAAAAATCTTGCAAAAAATATAGGACCGGATACTATATTATCTTCTAATACCTCTACAATACCACGTTCAGAACTTATTGCTGATATGTCACCAGATTTATCTTCCAGATTCTTAATTACACATTTCTTTAATCCTCCAAGATATCTCCCTTTACTAGAAGTTGTCAGTTCAACTGATGTTGCTGAGGGAGTTTTACAGAGATTCTGTTCATTTGCTGATATTGAACTTGGTAAGAGGGTGATCATCTGTAATGACAGTCCAGGGTTCATTGGTAATAGACTTGGAATTTACTTTATTCAAAGAGCATTTAAAGCAACTATAGATCATGAATTATCGGTCGAAGAAGCTGATGCTATGCTTGGCAGACCTATTGGTTTACCCAAGACTGCTGTATTTGGATTGATGGATTTAGTTGGAATTGATTTAATACCGCATGTTACGGAAAGTCTTGTATCTAATCTCCCTACTAATGACCCATTTCATCAGATAGCGGGTGCGGGTAAAGAATCTGTCATTTCGATGATTAAGGATGGTTACACTGGCCGTAAAGGAAAAGGTGGTTTTTATCGACTTAACAAAGATGATGGCAATAAGGTAAAGGAAGCTAGAAACTTGGTAACTGGAACATACCAAACTGCAAATCGCAGAGCGGGTTTCCCTTCAGCCAAGATGGGGAAACGTGGGCTTTCATCTATAATGGATTGTAATGACAAAGGTGCTGAATTTGTTACAGATGTATTACTGGACTCACTATCTTATGCAGCCTATATAGTCCCTGAAGTTAGTGATGATATTTATGCAATTGATGGGGCAATGAAAGTTGGGTATAACTGGAAAAATGGGCCGTTCGAAATGATGGATGCAATAGGTGCTAAATCCATGGTTAAAAGACTTCAAGATTCTAATAGATTAGTTCCACCTTTCTTGGCTCTTGCAGCAGAAAGAGGTTCATTCTACAATATTCAATCTGGTGAAATCACAAGACTTTCTCCAAATGGTGAAATGATAATTGTTGAAAGATCAGGAGATTATCTTACCGTAGCCGATTTGAAACGTCGTGGAAAACCATTGAAGAGAAATGGTTCTGCTAGTATATGGGATATGGGTGAACAAGTTTTACTTGTTGAATACCACACGAAAATGAATGCGATGGATCCGATGAATATGGAAATGCTTCTGAATGCAGTTGACATGGCTGAATCGGGTAATTGGAAAGGAGTTGTGGTAGGTAATGATGCTACGAATTTTTGTGCAGGTGCAAATCTTGGGTTAGCTTTGTTCGCAGCTAATTTAGCTGCATGGAAAGATTTGGACGATTTTATTGCTTTAGGACAAGATACCTATCAAACATTGAAGTACTCTGAGGTTCCAATTGTGGCTGCCTCAGCAGGCCTCTGTTTGGGTGGTGGTGCTGAAGTACTGATGCATTGTGATGCTGTCCAAGCACATTCAGAATCGTATGTAGGACTAGTCGAAGTAGGTGTTGGAATTATTCCCGCTTGGGGAGGTTGTAAGGAATACTTAGGGCGAGTCGAAGAGTTTGGTCTAGCACCAAATGGACCCATGGGTGCAGTAATGAAAGCATTCGAAGTAATTGGTACTGCCCAAGTGGCAAAGTCAGCAGAACAAGCTCGATCTATGGGTTTTTTGAGTCCAAGTGATGGCATTACTATGAATAGAGATAGGCTACTATCTGATGCCAAAAAGTTACTAATTGAGATTTCTGTGGGATATACACCTCCGGAACCCAGGACTTATTCATTACCTGGTAAATCAGGTAAGGCTGCGTTGCAATTAGCAGTTAATGATCTAGCCTTAGCAGGTAAAGTCACACCTCATGATATCATCGTCACTAATGCATTAGCAGAGATATTGACAGGGGGAGATACTGATATTACTGAGTTATTAGAAGAGGATGATATTCTATCCATGGAGAGGGATACAATATCAATACTAGCGAAGAATACAGATACATTAGATCGAATGCAGCATATGCTGGAGAAAGGTAAACCTCTGAGGAATTAAGGTGAGAATATGGTAGATTACAATGCACCCAAAAAAGATTATGATTTCCTATTGAATGAAGTATTAGATGCAATTCCAATTGTGCAGAGGTTAGGATATTCTGAATTTGACAAAGATTTTCTGTCTATGCTCACTGAAGGTTGGGGGGAACATGTAAAGGAAGTATGGCTGCCAATCAATCAATTAGGAGACAGAGTAGGATTGAATTATAATGATGGTAAAATATCAATGCCTGAAGAATTCAAAAAAGCATACAAAGAAAGTTCTGAAGCCGGTTGGTTATCCACTGCATGTAAACCTGAACATGGAGGAATGGGAGTGCCAATTTTCTTCCAATCTGTTATTTGGGCCGAATTCGGTACTTCAGCAAATATGGCATTAAGCGTCCTCCCCGCTCTTACCGTAGGTGTTTACGAGGTTTTAGTAGAACATGGTAAAAAAGAGTTAATTGATTATTTTGCTAAAAATATTGCTTCAGGAAAATGGTCTGGGACAATGTGTCTGACAGAACCGCATGCTGGTACTGATTTAGGCATGATATCTACCAAAGCAGTACCGCAGAATGATGGGTCATACCATCTGAGTGGGACTAAGATATTCATCACATATGGTGAGCACGATATGACAGAAAATATTGTCCATCTAGTACTTGCAAAGACTCCAGATGCACCTAAAGGTACCAAAGGCATCTCTCTCTTCCTAGTTCCTAAATTTATGCCTTCAGGTTGGAATTCTGAAGGTCTTTCAGAAATGACAAGTGATCTTAATTCAGAACATAATGGAGTCACCTGTTCAGGAAGTGAAGAAAAGATGGGAGTTCATGCATCCCCTACTTGTGTTATGAATTTCAACCAAAGTATCGGATGGAGAGTCGGGGATCTATATTCAGGAATGCCTCTAATGTTTGAAATGATGAATAGAGAAAGGTTAGCAACTGGGATGATGGGGATTGGGCTTGCCGAAATAGCATATCAAAATGCTCTATCCTGGGCTAAGGAAAGACGCCAAGGAAGAGATCTCAAGGGTACACAAGATCCTAATGAAGCTGCAGATAATATCCTTGTTCATCCCGATGTTCGCCGAATGTTGTTGGAGGCTAAGGTCAACAATGAAGGTTGTCGGGCACTAGCAGCATGGACTGGAATTCTCCTCGATCAATCACACAGTGATGATCCTGAAGAAGCAGAAATGGCTACCGCATTAGTTGCTTTATTTACACCAATTGTAAAAGCACATTTCACAGATCTTGGTTGTGAAACTGTAAGTACTTGTATGCAAGTAATGGGAGGTGCGGGATATTGTTCTGAATATGGTGTAGAACAATTTTATCGAGATGTCAGGATTTCTAAGATATGGGAAGGAACAAACGGGATTCAAGCATTGGACTTAGCAGGCCGAAAAGTCACTCAAAATCTAGGTAAAAATCTGAGGCATATTATGTGGCCTCTAACTGACTTTATTAATGAAAATAAAAATGATTCACAGATGGCTGAATTCAATAAACCACTCCATCAAGGTGTTCGTGGTCTGCAGCAATTAACGCTGCTAATGATCGCAGAGGGGCAGTCTAATCCTCACTTCCTCGCTGCAGGTGCTACTGACTATTGTAGATATTTCAGTAACGTATTAATTGCGTATATGTGGGCTAGAATTGCTAAAGTATCTCTACTAAAAAAAGGTGAACCATTTTATGATGCTAAATTAGCTAGTGCACGATTCTTTTTCAAAAAAATATTCCCTGAAACAGTTGGTCTCGCAGCAAAAATTCAAGCTGGACATAATACACTAATGGACTATCCTTTGGAGATGATGTGATGTCTGTTAAAATTAGTCAAACACTAAAAATTCGATTCAAAAGGGCTATTAAAAGAGTGCAAAATCTTTCATCAAGGCCATCAAATCAACTTCTTCTCCAACTTTATGCCCTGTATAAACAGGCCAATGAGGGTGATTGTAATGGTAAGGCTAGCGGTGGTTTGAGGGAAAGAGCAAAATGGAAAGCCTGGAACTCGATTTTAGGTACTTCCGAATTTGATGCTATGACAAAGTATTGCGAAGTCGTCGATCATTTAGTCCAAGCAGAATAGGTGAGAGGATGCTAATCGATGAAAAAAAATTAGATGCAGAGTATAAAAGCCTGTTAAATGGTGTTAAATTTAGGGTTTTTACAGCACTTTCTATGCCTACAGCTTGGTTTGCCGGACTCCATATTAAGCAATTAGATGATAATATTTGCATATCATCACTTCAAGGAGGTTGGCGTACTCAAAATCCCTTCAAAACCATGTATTGGGCTGTACAAGGAATGGGTGCAGAGCTGAGTACAGGTGCTGCCGCATTTGCAATTTCAAAATCTATGACTAAAAAAATAAGGATGTTTGTAGTGGCTACTGAAGCTAAATTTACTAAGGTGGCAAAAGGAAAGATAATATTCACATGTGATCAAAATTCTTTAGTTAAATCATCTATAGAAGAAAGTATGGTTACTGGTAATTCAGTTGAATGTAAGTTAACTTCAATCGCGACAGATTCATCAGGTGACGTCGTATCAGAATGGATATTCACATGGAACTTTTTAGTAATTAGTGGAGAGTGAAATATGATAAATACAAGGCTGACGAAAGATGCTGGTATTAGGTATCCTATTATCTGTGGTGCAATGTACCCCTGCTCGAATCCAGAGTTAGTTTCGGCAGCTTCTGAAGGTGGTGGTATAGCTATTTTACAGCCAGTTTCTTTAACTATGGTTCATGGATTCGATAAACCCAATCGGAAGGAAGGCCTTAGAGCTGGAATTAGACATATCAGAACACTTACTGATAAACCAATTGGATTTAATGCTTTAATAGAGAAGGGAAGTGAAAAATATATTCAACAAATGTCCGAATGGATTGATATTGCACTTGAGGAAGGAGTACTTTTCTACGTAACCTCTCTAGGTAAACCGGATTGGGTTTGTGATAAAGTTCATGCCAAAGGAGGTGTCGTTTATCACGATGTCACTAATAGAAAATGGGCTGAGAAAGGTAAGGAGTGTGGAGTTGATGGTTTGATATGCGTCAACAATAGAGCAGGTGGACATTTAGGTGAATTTTCTATGGAGGAAATGTACGTGCAACTTTCAGACATGGGTCTTCCATTGATCTGTGCTGGTGGAGTTGGCAGTGAATTAGAATTAGCAAAGGCATTAAAGATTGGATATGATGGTGTTCAAATGGGTACTAGATTCATTGCTACTGATGAATGTACTACTCCTCAAGACTATAAAGATGCAATCATTAAAGCCAAAGAAGAAGATATTACATGGACTACCAAATTAACAGGAGTACCAATTTCAGTTATCAATAATAGTAAATTGAAAAAGAATAATTCGTGGCCTATCAGACGCCTACTTGATAGTAGATTCAAACATAGAATCAGAGTACTCATTACTGCAATCTCTTTCTGGAGGATGAGAGCTTTTTCTAAAGGAAAGGGTAAATCATCGAAGGATTTATGGTCTGCTGGAAAAAGTGTAGAAACAGTGAATAGTATAGAATCCGCTACTGTTATCATGGAAAGATTGGGTAAATCTATTGATGGAGATATATTGTAGATGGATACTTCTAAACCAAGTCATAGATCACGACTTAAAGCAGCAGTTTATCAGAAAACTCCTGCACCTCTGCTTCCGAGTAAACCGAAGGTTTTGACAGCATTAATAACCATTCAAATTATTGCACTGATAATATCTCCTAGTTGGAGAGATTATAATACCGCATGGGTAATTTTTGGTGCATCAATTCCAGTTGCTGGTTGGTTAATTCTGAGATGGAGGATATATTCTTCAGTATTCATCACACCACCAAGAATCATAAATAGAATTAGTGATCCTAGATGGGAAGAATTTGCTTACAAAGGATGGGGAGAAGAAAATATGAAAGCTCATTTACTTAGGTCTGAAATAGAAAGTGAAGACACGATATTATATCTCCATGGATACAATTCAAACCTTGGAAATGGAGAGTCTAGATGTTTACATATGAACTCAATTGGACTGAATGTTATTGGATTAGATCAAAGAGGATTTGGTGAGCAAAAAGGGAAATATGAATGGACGATTCTTAAAGTAATTGCAGATATTGAACTATTACTTGAAAGAATTCCTTCAATATTGGGATATACACCTGATAAACTTTGGATATATGGACATTCAATGGGCGGTTTTCTATCAATTAGGCTCTCTTCGCACCTATCTGGATGGTGGGGTGAATCGCTAAGTGGTGTAATTCTAGAATCCCCAGTGACATCTTTTCCATTAATAATTGAGAAAAAATTACCTGGTAGAGCGGTAATGGCCAGCCCATGGGTACGGCATATACTGAGAAGAGAGTACCAGCGCATACATCCGGATCTTAATATTGGATATGCAAATTCCCAGATTCCATTTTGGGGTTTACCAAAAGTTCCAATTCTTGTTATGCAAGCTGCAAATGATGAAACATTAGGTGATGAGCACTTTGACCTATTAATGAAACATTTTGAGACCATTGCGGAAATTAATGTCTTAGATGATATGCCGCATACTTCAAAAGTTGATATCGAGGAACGAAGAAATATTCTTGAGAAATGGTTAAAAATCCATTAGTAATTATCTCGTTTGATTTGAGCGACTATATTAGTCCTTTAATCTGGTATTCGGCTTATATATCTATGAACTTATTGACTTTGTAGAAGATAATCGCGACTCTTCTAAAATTGGTATATGTATGATAGCTGAGAATATTCCTGCTGCTATTCCAACCCACCAAACGAATGTATATGACCCATATATGTCGTATAGAACACCTCCTAGCCAAACACCAATGAAGCTGCCCAATTGATGTGAGAAGAATACAATTCCATACAGTGTCCCCATATATTTTAATCCGTAGATATGAGCTACTAATCCACTAGTTAGAGGGACTGTTGCTAACCAAAGGAATCCCATGGAAAATGAGAATATTAATACTGAATCTGGAGAAACTGGTGTTAATATAAACCATGTCGCTGCTATTGAACGGCCTAGATATATGCCTGAAAGTAACCATTTTTTAGAATATCTTTTTCCAGCCCAGCCTGCTACTAATGTGCCCAGAATATTAGAAAAACCTATGATTGAAATAGCAAACCCTCCTAATGCTGCTGTAGTTTCTATACCCAAACCACCACACCAACCACTAGCATCAATTGGTGAACTCATTTCAGTAACTAATGCTGGGAAATGTGCAGTTATGAATGCAAGTTGATAACCACAGGAAAAGAAACCAACGAAAATCATGGAAAATGAAGGATCCTTAAATGCTAACTTTAAGATATCAGTCATACTTTCTTCTATCTGCTCCTTACTAGCCATTTCAGGGGCTCGCATAAATGGTAATAGTAATAATGTACTGAGAATCGCTATTGAAAATATTAGGAATACTGATTGCCATGGCATTTGTTCTAGTAATCCTACTGCAACTGGTGGTCCTACTACTTGACCTAGTGATCCAGCAGCAGTAGCTATTGCCAGACTCATTGAACGATGCTCATCAGCACTCGCTCTTCCAACAACTGCTAGTATGACACCAAAACCTGTTCCAGCAACACCAAATCCAACTAAGATCCCATAAATTTGATGTTCTATAGGTGTAGTAGCTCCGGCAGATAGTATCAATCCTAAAGAATATAATATAGCGCCAATAATTATTGCCTTTCTATCTCCAATTTTCTCAGCAATTGCACCAAAAAACGGTTGTCCAAATCCCCAAGCTAGATTTTGAATTGCAATTGCAAGACTGAATTCTGCTCGAGGCCAGCCGTATTCAAGAGAGATTGGAATTTGGAAGATTCCATATGTTGCTCTTATTCCAAAACCAATCAATATTATGAGACAACCTGATATTAATACTGGAGTGAAAAGTGTATTCCTCTTCTCCATATGTTTGGGTAATTTAAGACGCAATTAAGAATATCTATTCTAATCCCTGTAATTAGACAATGAATATAGGAAACAGCCAAATAATTTTGTCCATAACAAAAGTCTATCAGTGTGAGGGTAGACTATGGTAAATGATAAAATAGAAAAATTCCTAAATAATGATATTATTAAATCATTCATATTTTATTCAATATTCAGAGCATTTTATGGGGCAGGCATTCTATTGGTTACTTGGTTGTTCGCCACAAAGAGTGAAGCACCAATTTGGGTATCAATTGTATTTTTATTATTCTCAATGGTGTTTTCAAGAATACTATTGAAAAGAATCAAAGCATATCAATCTTCTAAAGGAGATGTAGGTAAAGATTCTAAATAGTTTCATCTAATGAATCATTTTCTTCCTGTCTGATCTTAGCAAGTTCCCGCATATCTTCGTGGTGGTGACCTTCCTCAATAGCATCTTGGTCATCCTCATCGACAATTTCAACACCAAGTAATGTTTCAATTATATCTTCCATCGTTACTAAACCAACAGTGCCGCCAAACTCATCTTCAACAATCAAGATTTGTTCTTTATTATCAAGTAAAATATCTAATGCCTTATCCACTGAATCAATATCTCTACATGGATGAATTGTCCTGGATATATCACTCATTAAGATATCGTCATGATCTGCCGCTGCTTCTCTGAGTATGTCGCTTCGCAATACCATTCCTTGAATCTCATCTATATTTTGATTAATTGTTACTGGCATTCGACCATGAATCATAATTGGTATACGTTCCAATACTTGTGAAACCGTTTGATTGCCTGAAACCGTTTCCATGACAACTCTTGGAGTCATGATAGAGGCAACTGTTCTTTCTCTTAAACCGAGTAAGTTCTGAATTACCTTTTCTTCATCTCTTTCAATTACTTGCGTTTCTTCTGCAATATCAGCAAGATGTGATAATTCATCTCTGGTTACTGCCTCATTTTGAATATCAGGGAATAACGACCTAATTATCTCAATAGGATATACAATTGGCCAAAGTAAGAGTATTAATATTCGCAAAATTCTTGCTGAACTTACAGTTAATTTCCTCCAATATAGTGCACCTATTGTTTTAGGTAAAATTTCACTCAGTAGCAATATAGCCAGTGTAAGTAATGATGCTGATATCGCTAAAGCATATGCATCTTCTCCATATATCTTACCGACCTCATGTCCAACACCTAAAGCACCAACAGTGTGAGCGATTGTATTCAGAGTTAGTATGGCTGTTAGAGGCCCTTCTGGATCTTCTTTGAATTCACTCCAGGTTTTACTTATTTTAGGATGAGTGTCTTTCAAGGCAACAATATGCCCATGAGTTGTGGATAGCAAAACGGCCTCAAGTATACTACAAAGGAACGAAGCGCCCAGTGCTATTAATGCGTAAATAATAATTAATGTTTCTGATTCCAATTTTTTTGCCTCTGAGAGTACTTTTTTTAGTGAATAAAAATTTATGTTGCCGGTTAAGTTGCTCGGCTGCGGACCTAAGAGAGGCGATTAAGACATAAACATGGTGCCTCAGGCATTTGTTTGTAAGAACAGTTGGGAGGTGAGAGAAATCGATTATGTTGCTATATTTATGGCTTGGCCATATGCTAATGGACCATTGCATTTAGGCCATGTTGCAGGTAATTGTTTACCTGCTGATATACAATATAGGTATGAACGATCTAGAGGTCGTGCTGTCATAATGTGTAGTGGATCAGACGAACATGGCACACCCATTACAGTAACTGCAGAACAGGAAAATGTCGGTCCTCAAGAAATAGTAGATCGCTTCCATTCTATTAATACTAAGGCATTAATTGATTTAGGTTGCTCATGGGATAATAATGTAGACCTTAGAGGTAAAGAATATGGTGGCGCGTTGTATAATCGTACAACTGATCCCAGACATAAACAATTAGTCCAGGAATATTTTTCAGAATTACATGCATCTGGATTCCTTAAGAAACAAACTATGCAACAATATTGTTCTATAAGTTCTAATGGTAAAACTAAATTCTTACCTGATAGATACGTTGAGGGTCAATGTCCCGTTTGTAATGAAGATGGCGCCAGAGGGGACCAGTGTGACGAGTGTGGTTCCACATACGAATCTAATGAATTAGTTAATCCTCGCTCAAAAATGGATCCTGATGCGAAAATTGAGATTAGAGATACTGATCACTTCTTCTTCCAATTAAATGAGTTTCAAGATCAACTTGAGATTCATGCTGCGAGTAAACAAACTATTTGGAAGCCTAACGTCCGAGCCATGACTAAAAATTGGCTTGATATGGGTTTGAGACCTAGAGCTGTTACTCGAGATATGGAGTGGGGTATTGAGTTACCGTTACTCGATGACGATATGCAATCAAAGAGAATATATGTTTGGTTTGAAGCGGTTCAGGGTTACTTAACCTGTTCAAGAATTTGGGCGGAAAATTATTCTAATCCTGATGACTGGGAAAAATGGTGGAAAAAAGATGAAAATGGTGTTGAACCTAAACATATTTATTTCATGGGTAAAGATAACATTCCATTCCATACAGTGATATGGCCCGCTATAATAATGGGTCTTAATTCTGCTAAATCTGGTGAAAAACCTAATGCTAATATTTCTGTTGGGGATTTAGTTCTTGAATCTAATGTTCCAGCGATGGAGTTTTTAATGCTCCAAGGCGGACAATTTAGTAAAAGTCGTAAACATGCTGTTTGGTTGCCTTCCTTCCTAGAAAATCATGACCCAGATACATTGCGATATTTCTTATCAATTAATATGCCTGAAGGACATGATACTGACTTCCGATGGGAGGAATATGTTGACAAAGTTAACAATGAATTAATTGGAACATATGGTAATTTTGTACACCGAGTAATGACACTTGCACACAGACTTGATGCAAAGGATGGTACGAATCCGCTATCTCGATATATTGGAATGAAAGACATGAAAGATTCGGAGTTAAAAATTAATGAATTATTATCCAATGCTATTCAGTCTATGGAAAAACAACGTTTCAAAGAAGCATTAAGATCAATAATGAATATTTCCCAGTTAGGTAATGGATTGATTCAACACTCAGAACCATGGAAATATCTCAATGCTGACGATTCAAATGAAAAATCTGAATCTATGGCGACATTAGCTTTCTGCTGGCAAATTTGCAAGGGACTATCTGTTACTCTAAGACCATTTATCCCTTTTCAATCAGACAAGTTATGGACAATGCTAGGTGAAATCGGTAAATTAGATGATATTCTCTATGAAAATGCATTTAATTTCAGTTCAGATTTATCCTGGAATGATGAAAAACCAATGCCATTATTTACTAGACTTGATATAGAAAATATACTTGAGCGTGAAAAGTCGATAGCCGGTAAAGGCGATATGGCAGATGAGAATGAAGAAAAGGATGTGGAATATATCGAATTTGAAGATTTTATGAAAGTAGAAATGAAAACTGGGAAAGTAATTGCAATTGATGACCATCCTAATGCTGACAAATTATATGTTGTCACCATAGAAGATGGACCTGATTCAACTAGAACAGTTTGCGCTGGACTCAAAGGAATATACAAAAAAGAGCAATTACTTGGGAAACAAGTAGTATTTGTAGCGAATCTAAAACCAAGAAAGCTTCGTGGAATTATGTCAGAAGGGATGATATTGGCTGCTGATGATGGTGAGGGGAAAGTCTCAGTTTTGACATTAGATGGTGATATGCCAACTGGTTCACAAGTCAGATGAGTCCGGTTTATCAAAAAATTCCCATTGAATCTCTGCCAGTTCTGCATTATTTTTTGCTTTAGAATATGCTTCTAATGGCTGTTCATTTAGGTGGAAGAAAGAATCTGCAAATCTGAATGGCTTCATTATTTCTTTAGCTTGTTCCCATCTGTCTATTAGTACTAAACTGAGTGCCAATGCTTCTGCAGTTGAAAGCCTTCCAGGCTTACCCCAAGATACAGGATTTGCCGCTAATACGCAAGGTAATGTTCTTCCATCTAGCCTTGTGTTCCTTTGAATAAACTCTAATGAACTATCTATTTGCTTCCATGAACAATCTAAAGCGACGATTGATGCTCCTCTTTCTATAGTATTTCTATCATCAGGGCCGACAAGTATACCTGCCTTAGGATCTAATAACAAACCTCTTTTGGGAGTTTTTTTGATGTTTGTGTGTAGAATTGCATGTCCGAATTTATGCAATCTTCTTGCTGTACATTTCTTTGGATCATCTTGATCTAGGTGAATAATATGTAGTGGAACATCATCCACTATTCTTCCCTCCGAGATAGTAAATCTTCGAGAGCATCTCCTATTGTCATATTTCTTTTAACTGTATTAATCGCACTAGTATGTTCTGAATCTCTTTCTATATTCAGTTCAATTGATAATATTTTTTCAATCTTCGAAATTAATTTATCTGTAGGTCTCCCACCATTTTCTACTTTTTGAACTATATTCAATCTTTCATTCATTTTTGAAGCAAATTTCCGCTGATCCCATCCTTTTGCTTTGCGTGCTTCAATTATTCTTTTATGGAAATCAGGTGCTAATTCAGTAGATTTTTTTGCCATAATATCTTTTCCTGCTATACCTCTACTTGTCACAGTATTGACTTTATTACTGCGCACTTTAGAGAAAGTTCTTGGTAGTTCAACCACTTGTAGATTCATAGACTCAATACATCTGCTGCAAGCCTCTACTTGTATGCCCGCAGTACGTGCTTTTTTTGTAGAAATTTTCTCATTCCCACATAACTCGCAAGATGCCATATTACTGGGAGTGCGAGGTGATACAAGACTGCTTCGGATAATAAGCGTCAAATGTAGGTGGCATTAGGTCACGTTATGGCAAGTCGAGCCGGGTCACCCCCGAAGGATAAATCATTAACAGATTCCGCACAAGAAACTGTCACTGAACTTGACTTAAAGGAACTAAAAGAACAGTATTCTTTACTAGCAGATGATGCTAAACAATTGATGACTGAAAAAATGTATCTTGAAAATGAATTAAGTCAACTAAAGAAAAGATTGAATAGGCTCGACGAAGAAATCAGAAGCCTTCGTACTCCACCCTATATTATCGGAAACATACAAGATGTAGTTGGTGAAAAGGTAGTAGTTAGGAGTTCTAATGGGACCATATTTTTGG
>Ga0209035_10000370_pt1 | contig 17696 bp, 24 predicted proteins | sample MarorgKNORR_S2LV_6_FD_188220 | JGI IMG/M metagenome (GOLD analysis project Ga0209035, IMG submission 188220) | Marine microbial communities from the Southern Atlantic Ocean, analyzing organic carbon cycling - AAIW_A/KNORR_S2/LV (SPAdes) (version 2) | ecosystem: Environmental > Aquatic > Marine... | reverse complement strand
TTTCTTCTTGTTAAATTATATTTTGCTCATCTAGTTGCTTTAGGGCATTGGTGTGGAATCATACAGATTTTGTTCCATTTCCTCAAGATTTTGCCTCATTTCCTTGAGTTCATTGTTAAATGTCGTACAAAAATCCACATCATAATATGGATAGTCTGAACAAAATTGTTTTGTATCTATTACCAACCCTCGCAGACATTCAAAACTATCACATGATACTGCCTCGGTATCGATTCTCTGTTTTTCCTGTTTAGCCTCTGTACTGGTTGAAGCTACTACGTCAGTTAACATGTTGATCAGTACAATTCCCGTAAGGAAGAGAATTCCTATTAAGAACAAAATTAGGGGAAAAAGAATTATTTTTTTCATGTCTATTTTTTAAAAACCTATGTAACTATTTCATCTAGTCTGTCTTCTTCTTGAGCTCGTTTGATTTCCATTGCAATTCTTCTTCCAACCCCAAATGTCTGGCCGTATTGATATTTTGTATACGGGCTAGTTGTTGCAACTATTGGATTTCCTGGAACTCTTAATGATACGTCATACACAATTAATTCCAAATCCTTTGTAATCACACTTTGAAGTGAGAATGGTCCGATTATTCCTGGCGCATATTCTTTTTTGACTGCGGCCACAAACTTATCTCCCATTTTGATTACTTTTTCAAGTAATGACTCTCTGATGCTTGCAGGAGTGTGTCCAACCTCGATATTTTGTAAATCAATATCCATTTCCAATTGTTCCTTTGCAGGCAATGCGTTGTAATCGTGAATGTTTGTTTGAAGTCTTCTTTCAATTCCAATAAAGTCAACTTGTTTTGATATTGGCGTGTGAAAGAAATTAAAGTTCATGTATGTTCCAATTGCCAATTCCTCTATGCTTGCTTTTTCCAAATCTTTTCTAGCAATCAATCCTTGTTTTATTTTTGCTTCTGATTTTTCTTTATAATCCTTGTATGACGAAACTGTAAAAAATGCTCTTTCTAACGGTCTCTTTTTTTCCTGAACTTTTACAATGCATGGTTTGTTAATTCTTTTAGGATCCTTGAATAATTTTGGATATTTGATTTTAGCTTTCTCTAGCAAGTAATACTGGCCTTTCTTTGCCGTTCTCTCTTCGGCCTGAAATAATTTTCTGTTTCCAAAAATTGGAACTTTAAACGAGTCCTCGATTGTTTTGTATCCTAGATAGACTGTAAGGGATCTGTGCGGGACTACAATTGTGTTTGTATCCCTTAGCATTTTTTGATTTTTAGCTGATGCCATATCTTTGAATTTATTTAAAATTACTATTTCATCGGCAATTCTTCCAAATCTTTGGTATGGTCCTTCCCGTCCTTTTTGACAAAAAACAGTTGTCTGAAAATTTTCATCTTTTGCTCCGTCCATCACCTCTAAAGCCGAATGACTTCCCATCACGCCTATTCTTACATCTGAATAATCATTAACAATCTTCTTGATTTCAGAACTTTTGATCATATTATGCGTAAATACTGGCATCTAATATATGTAAAATGTTGATTTGATGGATCGGAATAAATCACAAGACTTTTTTTTCATTACATTCCAAGTTTTAGCATGTTGTATTCCATAGAGCTGCAAATGGCTGGCATAATTTTATTCACTGCAATGATTGCAGGTGGTATTTCTTTATGGATTAAACGTAGAAAATTAGCAAAAGAATCCGCCGAACAAGAATCTCTTCGACAAGACATGTCTGAAGACATGTGATTTTCATCCAAAACTTTAGTTTTGAAATAGACATGGTTTTTCTTATTGATACTAAATTGGAAAGTCTTAGCTAGTTATTCAACATAATGTTGCAGGCGGATACGTCAAAATTCATTGCATAGGATTTTAAGCAAAAAAAAATATCCTTGAATTATGAGATTATTGTTAATTATTTTCTTTATGGCTTTATTTTCAATTATAGTTCCGGCATTTGGAGACTTGAATGTAGATGTTCTAGTTGACGGTTTAAACAATCCTTGGGAAATTGTTTTTGGACCTGACGGAGAAATTTATTTTACGGAAAGGGATGGACGAATATGGAAAATTGGAGAATCCGGTGATGTGAAAGTGATACAAACATTCCCGAAGAGCGGATCAATTGAGGGTGGAACGTTGGGTCTTGCATTGCATCCAGAATTTGAAAAAAATAAGAAACTTTACGTCTACCAGACAAATTTAGAACTTGAATTTTTTCAAAATAAGGTTTTCAGTTTCATAGTTGATGATAACACGCTAACAGAGAAGCAGACTGTCATAGATGACATTCCAGGTGCCCCGTGGCATGACGGTGGGCGAATTAAGTTTGGACCTGATGGAAAATTGTACATCACGACAGGAGATGCAATAAACCCAGAGTTGGCACAAGATCAATCTTCACTTGCGGGAAAAATCCTTAGAATTAATTCTGACGGTACGATTCCTGATGACAACCCATTTGACTCAAGTCCTGTGTTTTCTTACGGTCATCGCAATCCTCAGGGAATGGCATGGTCTGAAGATGGCATGTTTGTATCCTCTGAACATGGACCGTCAGGGGAAATGGGGACCGGACATGATGAAATTAATGTAATTTTAAAGGGCAAAAATTATGGGTGGCCAAAAGTAGTGGGCGATTCATTTGATGACACTTTTGTAAACCCCATTCTGCACAGTGGTCAGACAACATGGGCTCCAAGCGGAATGGTGTTTTATGATTCAGAAAAAATTTCTAGTCTGAACGGAAAATTTTTGGTTGGAGCTCTTAGGGGACAGCATCTTATGGTTCTTGATATTGCTCAAGACGGTTCTTTAGTCAGCGAAGAAAAAATGTTTGAAGGTGAGTTTGGAAGAATTAGAACTGCGCAAATAGGCCCAGACGGTGTTCTGTACCTTCTTACTGCAAATGGAAATAATGACAAGATCATTCGTATATCTGAGGTGGAGCTTGAGGATGCTACAAAATTTACATCAAACGTGTCAAGTGATGATTTCACCATGCTGTATGTCTTAACTGGAGTTGCAATTGTGGGGATTGCCGCAGTTGCAATTATAATTAAACGCAAAAATTAATTTAACCTATGAAAAATTTTTTAGACCTAATTTAGTTTAAATTTTACAGTATGGTAGAACACTTGTCATGACTCGCTCACAAGATTTACAAACACATCTTAATCGCATGTCTGCTGATTTAGAAAATTATCTTACTTCCTGGAAAGTAGTTAATGACAAAATTATAATTCAAGATATCTCTGCAGATCTAAATAATTTCATCAGTCTTTCTAAAAATATGGTTATGACTAACCATTCTTCTTCATCCTATTTTGTTGTTGACTTTCAATTTGAATATGATGACAAATTAAAATTTCTAGTAATTAAAATTAATCAGGACTTTATTACTTCCATTGAAAAATACCACTGTTTTTTTATCTCTGATGTAACCAGTGAATTTAAAATCAAGATAATTCCAAATCTTGTTGAAACGCTACTAGTTGACTGGTTAAATTATCCTGGAAATTAAATTATTTTTTATGCCTAGATTTTTTTATTTTATCAAAATAATGCCATTTTCTATAATTCTATCCGTTCCTAAAGGATTTAGTATTTATCTGATAATGTTTTTAAATCATCTAGGGGGAATGGAAGAAAAATGATTATTAAATTTACTGAAAATATGTCTCACACAGAGTCTATTCAAAATACTACTTTCCATATCGGCCCTTGAAATTAATTATCGGAATTACTGGGAGTACTGGTGTAATTTATGGAATTAGAATGTTGGAGACATTAAAAAAATTAGGTGTTGAAACTCATTTGATAATGTCTGAATGGGGGGAAAAATGTATTTCCATGGAAACTGAACATTCTCCAGAATATGTTAAATCTCTTGCAAACACTACTTCCGATTCAAAAAATATGGCCGCAAGTGTTTCTAGTGGAACTCACAGAATTAACGGAATGATTGTTGCACCTTGCAGCATGAAAACTTTAGCTGCAATTGCAAATGGATATGATGACACTCTTGTCGCAAGATCTGCTGGAGTTACAATCAAGGAGGGAAGAAAATTAATTCTGATGGCCAGAGAAACACCCCTTTCTGCAATTCATTTAGAAAACATGTTGAAACTATCCAGACTGGGTGTTGTGATTTTACCCCCTGTCACTGAATTTTATACAAATCCTAAAACAATTGATGATATTGTAAATCACGGCGTTGGTAAATGTTTAGACCAGTTTGACATAGATCACGATTTATACCCTCGTTGGGGTAGTTTCTAAAACACCTTTGGCTAAATTTTCTTTAGAAAAAATCATTCATGCGAAAAGAGAAGATGTTTTTAAGATTTTTTCAAATTATGAGAATTATCCAAAACTAATCCCCCGATACTATTCCTCTATTCGTATTCGTTCGGTTAGAGACAATATTGCTGTGGTTGAGGAGCATCTGATATTGGGTGACTTGGAGTTATTATTTATGTCAAAACATGTTGCTACGCCCTCTGTGTTGCATGAGGTGTATGTCATTGGAGGTAAATCTAGAGGCAGTTACATTAGACAGGAATTTATTGAAATTCCAGAAGGTACTAAAATTTTAGTTGATGCTAATTTGAAATTAACTGGAAATATGAGGATTCCAAAATTATTGGACAGTACAAAATTAAGTAAAAATTATTCTAGTCTTGTGGATGATTTTGCTAAGATATGTGAAAATTAATCTGATTTTACTTCTTTATCTTTGGAAATGCTGTCTATTTCACCTTTGAAATCTTTCAGTTCTTTATCTCCCTGAATTTTCCCCTTTTCAAATTCTCCTTTGGCTTTACCGAATGTTTTGGCAAGTTCAGGAATTTTTTTTGCACCGAAAATTAGTACGCCAATAACTACAACTAAAACGATAATTTCAGTACTTCCAAGCATTGTACTCCTACTTTCCTGATTTCAGATTTAAGTGTTCAACTTCTGACGCTGTTTACGCTCAATGAACAATATTCCTACCACGTACAATCCTATCATTGGACCTGCAACCAGCATCATTGTTACCCCTGTTCCGTCTGGCGTGATAACTGCACCGAAAATTATTATTATTACTATAGCATATCTGATATTTTTTCTCCAAAAATCTTTGCCTACCATTTCTGACATTGATATTGCATACATTACAAGTGGAAGCTGAAAAGAGAAACCAAATGCCAATAAAAATTGTAATACAAAAGTTACAAATTCCATTACGTTTAGAAATGTAACTAATCCTGCAGACTCTCCATACTTGTACAAAAATTCTAAAATAAATGGAATTACAAAATTATATGAAAATATACAACCTGCAATAAATAATCCTAAAGCTGGTAATGAAATATTCCTACTGACATTAATTTCATTTTCTTTTAATGCTGGTTTGATAAACCCTACAAGTTCCCTAATGATCACTGGCATTCCTACTACCATTCCTACAAGAGCTGAGACATACATTTGAGCGAAAAAAGCTTGTCCTGGAGCTGTTTGAATCAATTGCACTCCTTCTGGTACTAGGTTTTCTTTCATGTGGTTTGTAATTTGAGCTGCGATATTGTTTTGTGGTTCTAATGTTGGATAGTATAATGTGATTCCTGCTATCTCCACTGGTACTGCATGACACGTTAGAAGAATCATTGTAATGACTCCGATAACTAAAACGATGCGAAGTAATCTTTTTCTTAACTCTTCAAGGTGTTTATTGATGCTTTCTAAATCTGCCATCTGGTATCAATTTATCATACGATATATGAAAATGTATATTTTTTAAAACTATTTTCTATTTTGGAATTGGCAATAATTTGGATTCTGGCATGCCTGCTTCCTTTAGTTCATCTGCACTAATGTCTTCAAATTCTAAAGATATGATTGCTTTAGTGTTGAATTTTATTTCCATTTCTTTTGCCAATTTTCCTATTTCTTTACTGGAGAAAATTTGTTTTGAGCCTTTCAAAATTATTCTATCCCCTTTTTCCATTTCTTTACCTTCAAATTTACTTTGAAGGAACTTGGTAATTTCTGGGAGTTCCTCTCTGTCTATGTTGTTGTGGAAATAGCATATTCCTTTTACTGATTCATAATCGTATGCTGTTCCGTTTCTATACATGAAAACTCCGATAAAATGAGCCTCAACTTCTGGCTCTCTAATGCATTTAATTTCCCAATTTAGTAATTTAGATTCATCATAATCGAAAGTATCTGTATCTTCTGCACTAATTTTCCAGTATCTCATTCTTTCTTTTCTAACCATGTTACTTTGAGTCCGATTATTCTGGTATAACTATCTAACCCTAAATTTGCACTCTAGAAATCTAAATTACTGGTGTAATCAAATAATACAGAATGGATATACGTAAATCTATTCGTGCACAGTATCTGAAGTTATTGGACAGGGAGCCTGATTTAGATGATTTGGATTATTACTCTACTGAATTAGAAACTCACCGAATGGAATTAGATGATCTAACGATGATTCTTAGAAATTCTGAAGAATTTAAAAAATTAGTAAAACATCAAAAAACTCCTGAACTTCACACAACTTCTATTGACACTTACAATGACATTAGAATAAAAGGAAAAACAATTTCAACGGGATATAGAAATTCTGAAGAACGATATGATGAAATTTTCAAATTTTGCAAGCAATTTAATCGGCCTATCTCTGTTTTAGATTTGGGTGCAGCTGAAGGTTATTTTACATTTAGATTGGCTGAAGATTTTTCTGGAGTTTTCATTGCTGTAGAAAGTAACCCTGAACGCAAATTATTGGAATTATGTGTCAAAAATAATAATCATAGAGTACTGCTTTTAGACAAACAAATGAATTTAAAAAATTTAAAAAACCTCAAAGAAGTCCAACATTTTGACGTTATCTTAGCCTTGAACATCATTCATCATTTCGATGAGCCTTTTCAAGATGTTCTTGACACTTTGGTTTCTATGAGTTCTTTTTGTTTTATGGAGCATCCTAATCCTTTGGAAAATGACTCTACCAAAAATTCTCAAAGACTTGAAAAAGAAAAATTAAAACTTGATTCCTTTGAACCAATTTTATTAAACAAAAATGAATCTGGGCTTGGCAATAGTTTTAATCAAAAACTAGAACGAAATCTCTGGTTACTAAAGAACACACAATCAAAGACTATTGATCGTGGCTGGAGAGGTACTAGCAAATACGATGAGGAGTTTGGTCCAGGTAATCACATCAGCATAAAATCTAATTTTGATAACATTGAAGTTGATTATGGGTTAAGAGATGAAAAAAGAACATGGATTCAAGGGATTGATTTAAGAACTTTTTTGGAAAATAACGGTGTATATCCTACAAATGAAGAAGTACTCAATTTAATTAATAATTTAAAAATTGATAACGCCAAAGATCTTGGTCCCCATAATTTAATATTAAATGGTGAAAGTCTTTTTCCAATTGATCAAGATGACAAACTTGACGCTGTAAATACTACAGAAAAATTAAAAGACTTTTTGAAACAAAGCGGATTATTATAATAATTTATAAAATTATTCGGAAGATAGATTAATCGCTATTTTAATTTATTATTCATTATGGGTAATTACCGCGTTCATGTTACAATTGAAAATAAGCCGGGAATTAGTGATCCTGAAGGAAAAACCATTTTAAATGATTTAGTCTTAAAGGGAACTCACCAAAACGTATCTGAAATTAATACTGCAAAAATGTTAAAATTTACAATTACTGAAAATAATAAAGAATCTGCACAATCTAAGGTTAAAGAACTATGTGATGAATTACGAATCTATAATCCCATGGTCAGTGTGGTTACAATAGATGCATTTGATGCTTAACCTGACTGTTAATTCTCATAAAATTTGCATCTGACTGTGGGCTCAAATTAAATAACTCTGAATCTAAAAACAATTGTGAATGTTGGAGTTGTAGTTTTTCCCGGAAGTAACTGTGATCGCGATATGTTTCACGTGTTATCTGATGTATTCCATATGACTCCCCAATACTGTTGGCATGATAAGCCACTTCCAGAAAACCTTGACGCTGTAGTTTTACCTGGAGGCTTCTCTTATGGTGATAGACTTAGAGCGGGAGTAATAGCTGCACATAGCCCAATTATACAAGATGTTAAAAAAATAGCTGAAAAAGGAATTCCTATTTTGGGTGTATGTAACGGATTTCAAATCCTTGTAGAATCTGGATTACTTCCTGGCGTTTTACTAAAAAATGACTCTCTTAATTTTATGTGTGAGTGGACTAACCTTACAGTTGAAAATAACAAAACCCCTTTTACAAATAAATTTGAACTGAATGAAAAAATTCCAATACCTATTGCAAATGGAGATGGACGTTACTTTGTTGATGATGAAACTTTAAAAGAACTTGAGAGAAAAAACCAAATTGTTTTTAAATATGACCAAGTTGTAAATGGCTCCTCAAATCAAATTGCTGGTGTTTGTAACGAAGACGGAAACGTTGTTGGCATGATGCCTCATCCTGAAAGAGCTGCTGAATCTGAAATAAACCCTCATGACAATAAACCCTCATCATTAATTTTTGAATCACTGTTAAAAAAAATAGGTGCTAACAATTGAGTCTAGAGCCCCGTGAATTAGAGGAATTAAAATTAAAAATTGGCAGAGATCCAACTTCCACTGAGTTACAGATTGTAGCTGCTGAGTGGTCTGAACATTGTTCTTACAAATCATCTAAAAAACATCTCAAAATATTGCCTATGGATGGGCCTTTAGTAATTAATGAAAAGGGTTATGATTCTGGAGTTTTAGATGTTGGCGATGGTTATGTCGTAACTGCTCACATTGAAAGTCATAACCACCCTTCTGCTGTTGAGCCTTACGGTGGAGCTGCAACCGGAGTCGGCGGTGTCATTAGAGATATTTTATCTGCCGGAACTCGCCCCATTGCACTTTTAGATGGATTACGTTTTGGAGATATCGAAAAAGATCAACACGCAAAATGGCTTTTCAAAAATGCTGTTAAGGGAGTTGCTGATTATGGGAATTGTTTAGGTATTCCTACTATTGGCGGAGAAGTTGAATTTGATGAATGCTATGCGGACTATGCGATGGTTGATGTTGCTGCAATTGGTTTTGGTAAAAAAGAAAATTTAATTAAAAATCATGCAAAAAAAGGTGACCTGGTAGTGCTGATGGGTGGAGCTACTGGCAGAGATGGAATTGGAGGTTCTCAATTTGCATCTGATTCCTTAGAATCTGAGAATCGTTCTGCAGTTCAAATCCCTGATCCTTTTATTGAAAAATTAATCATTGAAGCAATTTTGGAAGCTAGAAATGAAAAATTAATTCACGCCATGAAAGATCTTGGCGGCGGTGGACTTTCTTGTGCAGTATCTGAAACTGCTGATGCATTGGACATTGGTATTGAAATGGATGTTGATAACGTTCACACACGTGAACCTGACATGCATTCTGATGAAATCATGGTATCTGAATCTCAAGAACGAATGCTGATTATCACAGACAGTGCCAAATTAGTAAAATTTCAAGACATTTGTAATAAATTTAGAATTGAATGTTCTGTTATTGGACATGTGACATTAGATAATAAAATGCACGTCAAGAAGGACGGAAAAACAATTGCAAATATTTCTACTGATGTTGTTGCCAATGCGACTTTACTTGATTTACCTTCCAAGAAACCAAAATATTTGGAAAATATTGAGGACAAAAAATCATTTCCATCCTTATCTGATTATTCTGAAATAATGTTAAAACTACTTGCGTCTCCTAACATTGCAAGCAAAATTTGGGTTTATGGTCAGTATGATCATGAGGTTGGAATTAGAACTGTAGTTAAACCAGGTTATGATGCATCTGTTTTAAGACTGGATAACGGAAAATTCCTTTCAATTAAGATTGATGGAAATCCTAAGCAATGTTACATTAATCCACGCGAAGGTGCAATTGGTTGCTTTGAGGAGGCATGTAGAAATGTTGTATGCACTGGAGCAAAACCAATTGGAATGCTTGATCATCTTCAATTTGGAAATCCAAAAGATCCTGAAATTTTTTGGACCTTTTTAGAATCCTTGAAGGGTTTGACTGATTTTGCTAAAGACTTTGAAATCCCATGCATCGGCGGCAAAGTCAGTTTGTATAATGAAACTCCGAAAGGTTCCATCAAACCAACACCTGTAATTGGAGTGATTGGATTAATTGATAAGAAACCTTTGAGAATTCAAAAAATTAATTCTGGTGACTGCTTAATTATGATTGGTAATACTAAAGACGAGTTGGGCGGTTCTGAATATTCTGAATATATTCATAAATTCATTGGAGGCAAATGCCCTACTGTTGATTTTTCAGAATCCAAGAAAAACATGAATGCCGTATTGGAACTTATTGAAACTGAATTAATTAAATCTGCACATGATTGTTCAAAAGGCGGATTGGCAGTTGCAGTTTCTGAACTTTGTATGGTTAATCTAGTTGGTTGTACTGTACCTTTGGATGATATTCCTGGAGAAAAATTGGATGCTGATAAAATTTTATTTTCTGAAAGTCATTCTCGATATCTAGTAACTTTTGAAAAGAAAAACCTCCAAAATTTGGAAGGGTTGCTAAAAAAACATAATGTTTCATTCAAAACTATTGGTGAGTTTGGTGGTGAGTCCATACAATTCACTGCTAATTCTAAACCCGTAATTGATCTAAGCGTTGATAAGGCACAAAAAACTTGGTTAAATTCGTTAAAGGAGATGGTAATGCATGCCTAAAGTAAAAGAAAATTGTGGTGTTGTGGGAATTTACAGTCTTTCTGGAAAGAATGTTGTCCCAATGGTTTTTGATGCATTACGTGCTTTACAGCACAGAGGCCAAGAAGCTTGGGGATTTGCAGTGCCAAATAAAACACCATTTAAGAAAATAGGATTAGTTTCACATTCATCATCTGAATTTAAGAAAATTGCACAAGAGTATGCATCCCCTTGTGTTATTGGACACGTCAGATACTCTACTATGGGAACAAGTACGTTGGAAAACGCACAACCTCTTAAGGTAAAGGATCTCTGTATTGCACACAATGGAACAATTGCCAATGCTCAGGAATTATCTAATCTGGTTGGTGGATGTTCTTTTACGCCTCAAAGTGCAAGTGACACATTAGTTGCTGCTCAAAGATTAGTATCTTTAATTTCTGAAAATGGCGATATGGGAAAGGCCCTTTCAATTTTAAAAAATGAAATGGTCGGTTCATACTGTTTTACTTTTATCTCCGATGATAATTCCGTATATGCTGCAAGAGATCCTAAAGGATTTCGACCCATGGTTTTAGGACATAAAGTATCTGATGACACATACATTGTAACTTCCGAGTCTGCTGCTGTAACTGCAGTTGGCGCAACTCTTCAAAGGGATGTAGTTCCAGGTGAATTAATTAAATTAAGTAAAACCGGTATGGAATCTGAAATATTTTCCCATGACACTTCCCGTGCACATTGTTCTTTTGAATTCACTTACTTTGCGCATCCATCAAGCAACATGGAGGGTCATAACATTTACCTTTCAAGAAAAAACATTGGTCGATTTATGGCAAAGAAGTTTCCTATTTTTGATGCTGACTTGGTAATTCCTGTTCCAGATTCTGCAAGACCTGCCGCACTAGGTTATGCGCAAGAGCTGGGTGTTTCATTTGATGAGGGATTGCTAAAAGACAGGTACAGCAAGAAAGGTCCTTTGAGAAGTTTTATTGAACCACATCAAAGTGACAGGGTAGAAATCAATCGCTGGATAATTCCAATTAGTGAAATAATTAGAGACAAACACGTTGTAGTAATCGATGATAGTCTGGTTAGGGGCACAAGTTCCAAAGCTATAATCAAAGCACTTCGAAGATCAGGAGCTAAAAAAATTAGCATGCTGATTACGTATCCGCAAATTAACTATCCTTGTTATGCTGGAATTGATTTTCCATCTCAGGAGGAGCTTGCAACTTTCACTGACGGTAAAGAGATGACTACCGAAGAAATTACCGAAATGGTTAGAAAAAGTATAGGTGTTGACTTTTTGGGATATAATGATGCTGAGAACCTTGCTGATGCCGTAGGGATGCCAAAGGATTCTATGTGCTTTACATGCTCTTCTGGAAACTATGATTCATTAGGAATTAAACCCGATTTTAGTAAACGTGAACAAGTAAAAGCAAAAATCTAGTTCAAGATTTCATTAAATATGGTTTGAATTAACAAGAAGATATGAAAGCTATGTGGAATGATGTAGTAATTGCTGAAAGTGACAACACTGAAGTTGTTGACGGCAATCACTATTTTCCGTTTGATTCAATAAAATCAGAATACTTTGCAAAAGCTGAACTAACTACCGTCTGTGGTTGGAAAGGAAAAGCCAATTATTATTCTGTAACTGTTGATGGAAAGACCAACAAAGATTGTGCATGGTATTATGCTGAACCCAACGATGCTGCCTCTAAACTAAAAGGAATGGTGGCTTTTTGGAACGGCATTGATGTCAAATAGCACACACATTTTTTTACATTTTTATTTTCCTATCAGTTAAATGCTATTCAAATTTAATATAATTAATTGAAGTTTCTGACTAGTGGAAAGGTAAAGGATCTTTATGATGTGGATGAAAATTCATTACTTTTTGAATTCTCTGATAGGGTTTCTGCTTATGATGTAAAATTTAGCCAGGATATTCCAAAAAAGGGTAAAGTTTTGTGTCGATTTGCGGAATTTTGGTTTAATAAACTGGACGTTCCTAATCATTTCATATCGAGTGAATCGGATACTAGGATTTTAGTTAAAAAAATGAAGATGATTCCTATGGAATGCGTTGTTAGAGGTTATTTTTATGGAAGTTTGATTGGCAGGTGGAAAAATGGTTCTATACAATTACCTGACAATACAGATACCACTCTTGCAGCAAAACTAACTGAGCCATTATTTGATCCTACCACTAAATCTGAGCATGATGTTCCTGTTGACAAAGCAATGGCTTTGAAAATGAATTTAGTTTCTGAAGAGCAGTATGATTGGCTGGAAAAAACATCCATTGACATCTATGAGCAGATGGCCGCAGTTGCTAGCGATGCTGGTTTTATCTTGGCTGATTTAAAATTAGAATTTGGAATTTTAGATGGTAAAATTACCCTAGGTGATTCAATTGGTCCTGATGAATACAGGCTATGGCCAAAAGACTCCTTTGCTGTTGGAAAAATTCAAGAATCTTACGATAAACAAATTTTACGTGATTGGTTAACCGCTAATGGTTATCAAAAACAATTTGAGGATGAACGAAATGAAGGCAAAGAGCCAACTGCACCCCAAATTCCATCTGACATTATTGAAACAATTACACAACGATATGTTTTTGCATACGAGAAACTAACTGGCAACTCTTTAATCTAAATTCTATACGTAATGTTGACTATTAGTTAACTTTCAACTCGAATCATACTTTTCATATGTTCAAAAATTAACCTGTTTATGATGAATTTGCCAACATTGTTTTAGAAATTTTATTTTTTGATATTTTTGGAACCGATACTATAATTTTGATGTCTGTGTGATCTATTTAGTAGCTACGTCATAATTGTGATAATGCTACTAATAATATTAAATGCACTACTAGTTTTATTGTAGCACATTGTATATTTTTAATAGCGGTATCATGTTTATTAAAGTAAACAAAAATTGATGCAAATGGACAAAAAAATATGATACAAGGATCTTTTAGATCAGAATAAAATGTAATCTTAGTATGTCTACATTATTAGAAAAGGAAATTAAAGTAAATCGTACCGTTACTACAAGTATTGGACACGCTCGTGCAATTGAAGACCCTGCACGTGCAAAAATTGTTGAAATTTTATACCATCAATCATTATCAGCTGATCAAATTTGTACAGCTCTAAAGAAATTTGGTTACAAAAAAGCATTAACCACTATTAGACACCATTTAGAAATCTTGAAGGTTTCTGGATTAATCGAAATTGCAAGAATTGAAGAATCTCGTGGAGCAATTACTAAATTTTATAGTACGTCAACAAAATTACTGGATTTTCAAACTCCTGAAAATTTTGATTCGACGTATTCCAAAATTATTGACAACACATCAGTTAAAGTTGAAAAAATTCTCAAAGGATTAGGATCCAAGACTAGCAAATCTAAGGGTAAACAATCTGCAGAGTATTCTCAATACCTGGTAATGGAGATCATGAATAGGGCGATGACTAACGTCCTTGAAAAATCAAACACAAAGTAGAATTTATTTTGTATTTGATTCTCCCTTCATTGCGATCAATTAGTAATTGTTATTTTGAATAAAAATAACTGAAAAACATGTTAAAATTCAATTTTAAACACTATTGGAAAAATTTGCTTGATTGTAAAACTGGATACATGAAACCATGATTGATACTAAAGCGATAAAATTATTTTCAAAAAAAAATCTTGTTTTTATTGCAACCATTATGAAGGATGGTTCTCCGCAACTTTCACCCGTTTGGGCAAACTATGAGGATGGTTTTATTTTAGTGAACACTGCTGAGGGTAGAATAAAACATAAGAATATTCTACGTGATCCTCGTGTAGCTGTCTCTGTTACTTCTAATGACAATCCTCTTGACATGACTACTATTCGTGGAACTGTAATTGAAATAATTCCTGACAGCGAATATTCTCACGCGGATAAATTAACTGAACAATACATGGGCCGTAAACATTATCCGTTTAAGCAGGATGGTGAGAAAAGAATTATCTTTAAAATTAAACCTGAGAGAGTTTTTGTTTTGCCTGAATTAAAAATGAACGAATGATGCAGGCATACGATTTATTATATTTCTAAATTCGAATTTAGAAACATAGTAAATCAAGTAAGGTAGATTAGAAAAAAGGTGCATAGACAGGTTAACGTTTACGTTTTACTGCCTTTCTCTTTGGAGCGGCTTTGCGTTTTGGAGCGGCTTTGCGTTTTGGAGCTGCTTTCTTTACTGCTGCCTTTCTCTTTGGAGCTGCTTTCTTAGCTGCAGATTTCTTTGGAGCGGCTTTGCGTTTTACTGCTGCCTTTCTCTTTGGAGCTGCTTTCTTAGCTGCGGCTTTTCGTTTTGGAGCGGCTTTGCGTTTTACTGCTGCCTTTCTCTTAGGTGCTGCTTTAGCTGCTGCATTTTTCCTTCGAGTTGCTGCTGCCTTTCTCTTACGAGTTGCTGCTGCCTTTAGTGCTTCTGCTGCTTTCTTAGCTGCATTTCTCTTACGAGTTTTTGCTGCTTTCTTAGCTGCTTCGGCTCTTTTGGCTTTGGATATTGCCATGACTTTTTTCAAAAATCGTATGTGTTATGTGGTAAAAGTCACACAATACTACGCTTGCTATAATAAAATTTGACACTTTTTTTGATATTTACAATTTATCGATCAACAATTTGTTAAACAAATTGATGCTGTATCTACTGTAGATTGATCTTTTATTGGCCTGATGACAATTTTGTAGTTTACATCTTCATCAAATGGAACATCAAATTGGGTTGTCACTTCGATTGGTTTGTTTGGATCTAATCCTCTTTGAACTAGGTCTGTCGATGAGAATTCTCCAAAAATTGCTTTGTGTTTTTGATCTTTTTCATCAATTAAGTAAAATTGCCCCCCTGATAGTAGTGTTTTTTCATCACTGATATTTTTTGCAGTAATTCCAATTTTTACAAATGTATTTTCAGGTCTAACTTCTTTACTTCCTTCGTGCGTACCTTCAAATGTAATTACGTACTCAACAGGTCCTACCGTTACAGTTTCTCCTTCATTAACTTCAATGAAATTTGTTTGATATTGCAGGTACGTGTAATTTGCAAGTACCATTGAACCAATAATCGCTGCAATTACAATCACTAAGCCCATACGAACCATAAAATTTGCATCATTTTTTGATATATAGTTGCAACGTAATTTCTAAAATTTTTGATTTATTACTTTGAATGGGTTGTTTACTGAATATTGCCTGTAAACAGGGGGGTATTCTAAACATTTTACTGGGATCTTTTGTTCCAATCTTACATCCTAATCTCCAATTTACGCATTTTTTGAATTTATAATGTGCTTTTTGAATTAAAATATGTCATTTTTTTGATTATTTTTTAGAAAAATGGTGCTGTTTTAGGGGGTTTAGCTTTTACGCCTAACAATGAAAGTTTACCCTTGTTTTGCTGGGATACCTTGGTGGAATTACCCTTGCCTTTTGCATCTAGGCACAAGTGTTAACCCCCCACCCAAAATGTCTACTTTCAAAAATTTCACCATGTGACTAAATGGTCTTTTTAGTAGGGGGGGTTTAGCAGTCAGGCGTAATTTTGTAAAATGTATCTTTTTGGAACTTTTTTGCGGATTTTAAAATTATCTAAAATAGTGTTTCTAATTTTTTATCGTCCGATATATTTCCGATATATTTCCGATATATTTCCGATATATTTCCGATATATTTCCGATATATTTCCGATATATTTCCGATATATTTCCGATATATCCTTCTCTTAGAATTATCCTGCCCTGCATACAGTATACTTGTCTGTATTTTTACTGTCTATATTCTTGGTATTTTTTGTATAATTTTTTAAAATGTTTTTAGTAGAAATCTGGATGTCCTATCATGTTTTTCTGACAAGCTGTCAATTGCATCTAGCATTGTCTGTTGGTTGATGTTTTCTTTGTCATCTAATACGACATAAACTGCAATTTTTTGTTTTCCATCTTCCGTAATTATTTTACTAATTGCTTCAATTGAATTACAAAAATCAGATAATTTATCGCCGAATTTACTTTTTTCTTCGTCAGTAAATCCTCTGTATCTGATAATTTGATTATTTTTCATCTCTACTTTGGCACCTACTACTAGAATCCCTAATTGTGCCTTTGGTTCAAAAATATCCACTGGTATTCCGTATTGGCCTGCATGCTTTACTAAAATTTGAAATGTATTCTCTTCACTTTTTACAGAATTAAATGATAAACTTTCATGAATTAACCATCTTTCAACATTGTCCCTCATTCTTGACATGCTCATGATTAAATTCCAAAATCTCTTCTATATTATTCTAAATCATGATGATCACTACTGTTGATTGGGTATGTTTCTAAATTCGAATTTAGAAATATAGCAGATTTACGACCTGTTATTATCGACAATTGCATTATAGATTAACATTGAAACCTGAATTATTTGATACATCCACACCTAACAACAGAATATTGAAAATAATGCCAATTAACATCATTACTAGTCCTATGTAAATACAATTTTTTGCTTTACGAGGATCATCTTTTCTTATTGCCAGATATGCGATTATGCCTCCAATCATTCCAACAAGTATTGGAAGTAAATACCACATGCTGCTTCTTGATCTTTCAGTATAATCTCCTCCGGTTTTTTCAGGGTATGGCATGTATTTTTAAAATTACCTTGCAGTTATTACTTTTTTCTGTAACTGCGTAATTTCAATTTCTACTGTCTCAAGTGGATCTTCCACTTGGTTGCGTTTTATTGAAAACATTTTTGGTTTTTCAAAATCATCTGTACAATCTGGACACGCATAAACTAACACTCTGTGTTCGTTTGGTGCTTTTGGGTTTGATAGTCTTGGGTAATAGACCAATCTTGCACTGCAATCTACGCAATACCTGTTTGCTCTTCTAGTTCTAACCAATGTAAATCTCCTGCATTCTTCTTAATGTT
>Ga0209035_10000366_pt1 | contig 17790 bp, 23 predicted proteins | sample MarorgKNORR_S2LV_6_FD_188220 | JGI IMG/M metagenome (GOLD analysis project Ga0209035, IMG submission 188220) | Marine microbial communities from the Southern Atlantic Ocean, analyzing organic carbon cycling - AAIW_A/KNORR_S2/LV (SPAdes) (version 2) | ecosystem: Environmental > Aquatic > Marine... | reverse complement strand
TGCTTGCAGAGTGACTCCACATGGCTTGGTTCATTGCTGGAGCAATTGCAACTTTAGCGGGGGTTGCTAAATAGATTGCGGCTAAAAGACTATCTGCTCTGCCGTGAACCATATTGGCAATGAAATCAGCGCTGGCCGGGGCAATCAGAAGTAGATCTGCCCACCGCGCCAACTCAATATGCCCCATCCCTGCTTCCGCTTTCTCATCCAGTAATCCAGTATGCACAGGATGGCCCGAAAGTGCTTGCATGGTTAGAGGGCGCAAAAATTCCTCTGCGCCAGGAGTCATAACGACACGCACTTCTGCCCCACGATCCTGAAGGCGCCTTACAACCTCAGCACTTTTATATGCTGCAATGCCTCCAGTCACGCCAACAATTATCCGTTTATTTGATAGGCTACACATTTTCCGTCCAGACAGTCCTAGTTAAGCAAGGTAAGATAACATTATAGACAGGAATTCTATAGTGATAAATAAGGACTTACTATGGCTATACGTCACTGGCCTAAGGATCAAAGGCCCCGAGAAAAGCTTTTATTGAAGGGTGCTGGAGCACTAACCGATGCCGAATTACTAGCTATTTTTTTACGAACGGGATTGCCTGGTCTAAGCGCGATAGACTTAGCGAACCAGCTATTGGATCGTTTTGGCGGCATCGGACCACTTCTCAAAGCAGATCAAAACAGTTTTAGTTCTGCTAAGGGCTTAGGCCCTGCAAAGTATTGTCAACTGCAGGCTACTCTGGAATTAACCCAGCGTTATCTTAAAGAACAATTAAACAACGGCTCAGTGTTCACTTCTCCGAAACAGGTGGAAGATTATCTATCTGTTCAGATGCGGGATTATCAAAGAGAAGTTTTCAGCGTGCTACTACTTGATTCGAAGCACCAACTGCTTAGTTATCACGAGTTGTTCCAAGGCAGCATAAATGAAACCTCTGTGCATCCTAGGGAGGTTGTTAAGTTGGCATTAGGTAAAAACGCCGCCGCCGTGATTGTGGCTCATAATCATCCTTCGGGGGTAGCCGACCCGAGTTCTTCAGATATAGCAATAACTCATAAGCTAAGGTCCGCTCTTGGGTTAATTGATATTCCTTTACTAGATCACTTTATTATCGGTCGAGGTGAGATAACATCCCTAGCGGAGCAAGGAAAAATGTAATCCTGTGCAGAATCTTTGATAAGTCGCAAAATTGTTATGATTACGCTGTTTTCGTTTGATTCAGGAAGGGCTTTCTGGTATAAAACGCGCCTCCTTGAAAGGTCATCGGAATTCAAGGTTTAAATTTTTTGGAATACTTTTGTCAAAAGGAGTTTTCCTTAGACAATAATCGAAATCAGAGGCAGGATAAATGTCCAGAGTATGTCAAGTCACAGGCAAGCGCCCAATGGCTGGAAATAATGTATCTCACGCAAAAAACAGAACACGTCGTCGTTTTGAGCCGAACCTTCACACTCACCGTTTTTGGGTTGAGGCAGAGAAGCGCTTTATAAAGTTGCGCGTCTCTACTAAGGGGATGCGCATCATCGATAAAAATGGCATTGAAACCGTTTTGTCCGAGCTTCGTGCTCGTGGCCAAAAAGTCTAAGGAGGTTACTGATGGCTAAATCAGCTCGAGAAAAAATTCGGTTAGTATCTAGTGCGGGTACTGGGCACTTTTACACTACCGATAAGAACAAACGCAATATGCCTGAGAAGATGGAGATCAAAAAGTACGATCCCACTATTCGAAAGCACGTGATCTATAAAGAAGCTAAAATCAAGTAATACTCTCGGTGTAGCAGCGGCTACTCTTAGTGTAATAAAAAAATCCTGCCTATTGGCAGGATTTTTTTTGTCGATTAAGTTTTACAATGAGGCATTAAGGCGGGCATAAAAAAACCTCAAACATTGCTGTTTGAGGTTTTTTTAAATCTTCTTACAGCTATCTATCGACAGCAGCAGGAATTAATCGGCAACTACGTTCTCAGCTTGAGCGCCTTTTTGACCTTGAGTAACTTCCATCGTTACTGCCTGGCCTTCTTTTAATGATTTAAATCCATCAGCTTGAATTGCGCTGTGGTGAACAAATACGTCACCGCCGCCTTCTTGTTCAATGAATCCAAAACCCTTACTGTCGTTAAACCACTTAACAGTGCCAGAAACTCGATCCGACATAACTAACCTCACTTATAATATATATACCGTTTACGGCGTTTAAAATGTATCCAGCCTCATCACGGGGCTAGCCAATACCTTCTAATCAAATTAACTACTTTGACTCAAAGACGTTTCGAGACCCAGTGCCAAATGGCAAAATTAAGATCTTCGAGCCGCGCAGTGTATTGTTTTTTTCGCAGTTTGGCTAATTTTGTTTAAATTTAGGGCTAAAAAACACGTATTTAGGGGTATTTTCTCGTAATACAGATGTATTTAGGCCCTAAAACACAGGAATTTTCGTTTTCCTTGCTTTTAAATGCTCTGAGAGGCATTGCTATATTGGTCGATAATTTTGCTAAAAACAGCTCAAAAAAACGTTTCTCTCAGGGATTGGGTCATTAGGGGGGTAAGCTTATGCTACCATTGGGAAGGTTTTATCTCTTGCTATATTCAGGACTTTGCAATGTTCTCAGATAACGAAAATGATGGGAATGACGCTTCGATTATTCCGGATCAATCTAAAAACAAGAACCTAACGCTTTTAGTTTATTTACTACAAGCCTTGGGTTTTGTTACTGGCGGGCTAACAGCTATTGCGGCGTTGGTTATAAACTATATTAAAAGGGATGAGGTGAGCGACAGTTGGTTAGAGGGACACTTTCGCTGGCAGGTGAACACTTTTTGGTATGGCTTGTTATGGACTGTTTTAGCGTGGTTATCTTGGCTAATATTACTGGGTTGGCTCAGTGCGGCAGTGGTCACTGTTTGGCTGATATACCGTATTGTTAAGGGCGCAATCTATCTAAATGACGATAAACCTATAATCTTTTAACCGATCATTCACACTTAGATAAAGCCTGAAGTATCTTGGCCGGAAACTAGGAATTCATATGCAAAATTACCAGCATGTTGTTGATGGACGGACAAGTGACTTGCCGTTGGGTAAGGTAGTTTGCGTGGGCAGAAACTATGCGGCTCATGCGAAAGAGCTAAATAATCCGGTCCCTACCGAGCCAGTATTATTTATCAAGCCAAACACGTCTTTGGTGAATCTTGAAGAGCCCTTAGATATACCCTCTCATCTCGGTGAATGCCACTTCGAAGCGGAAATGAGTATTCTTATTGGCCAGACGCTCAGTAATTGTACTCAAGAGCAAGCCTCTGACGCGATCGTCGGAATTGGTCTTGCGCTAGATCTAACTCTTCGAGAGCTACAGCAGGAGCTTAAAGAGAAAGGATTGCCTTGGGAAAAGGCCAAATCTTTTGATGGTGCCTGTCCAGTTTCGGGATTTGTGCCGATCACTCAGGGCACCAATTTACAAGATCAGCAGATTATTTTGCTGCAGAATCAGCAGTTAAAACAAAACGGCAATACAGAAGATATGATTACGCCTGTCTTAGCCTTACTGTCTTACATCAGCCGGTTTTTTACATTGTTACCAGGTGATATAGTGTTAACGGGAACTCCTGCTGGGGTTGGGCCGCTGAAGCCTGGAGATCAATTAAGCCTAAGTCTATCGGATAGTATCCACTGTATAACTGAAGTCGGTCCCTCCGCTGGATAATTTTATGAGTATTGCAAAAGGTATTTACAAGCACTACAAAGGGAATCTCTACCAGGTTATAGAGGTAGCCACTCACAGCGAAACCCAAGAGGAGCTTGTCGTTTATAGAACGCTTTACGGCGATTACAGTATGTGGGTAAGACCCTTGACTATGTTTCAAGAATTGGTGTCGTTTGAGGGCGAGCAGGTGCCGCGCTTTAGATTTGTTGAGCCCAGTGACTAATGTTGATTATTTCTAGTAATGTTTCAATTTCTGAGTCAGAACTGGATTTTTCAGCTATCCGAGCTCAGGGGCCAGGCGGGCAAAACGTTAACAAGGTATCCTCGGCTATTCATTTGCGTTTTGACATTAATCAATCGTCACTCCCTGAGTTTTACAAACAAAGACTGTTGCACTTGAGCGACCATAGAATTTCAAAAGATGGCATTGTTATTATTAAGGCTCAACAATATCGAAGTCAGGACAAAAATCGTATTGAGGCCGTCGAGCGGCTGCAACAATTGATTCAGTCTGCTGGGGTTACTGCCAAGGCAAGAAGGCCGACCAAGCCGACACGAGGTTCGCAAGTCAGGCGAATGGATAAAAAGACTCAGCATGGTAAAAAGAAGACCATGCGCGTAAAGCCTAACTTGGATTAGATTCTATGAGCGAACTAAATAGCCATCCGTTTGATGCGCTAACACCCGATGTACTAATTGATGCTGTTGAGAGCCAAGGTTTTATCTGTGATGGCAGGTTCTTGGCGTTAAATAGCTATGAAAACCGTGTCTATCAGATCGGCATCGAAGAAAAAACGCCTATGATCGTGAAATTTTATCGTCCTGAGCGCTGGAGTGATGAGCAAATTAGTGAAGAGCATCAATATTGCTTTGAACTTAAAGAGCAGGAGTTGCCGGTAGTCTGCCCGTGGATTAACGGTGAGAAAAATAGTATTAGTCACTATGCTGGATTTCGATTCGCTCTTTATGAGCGCAGAGGGGGCCATGCGCCAGAGTTAGATAATCTAGACAATCTATTTATTTTAGGTAGATTGTTGGGTCGCTTCCATGGAGTTGGTGCTACTAAGAAATTTACGCACAGGCCCACTTTAAATGCTGAAAATTTTGGCTGGGACTCTTACAGGCTGATTAGTAAAGATTTCATGCCAAAAGAGTTAAGCCCTGCTTATGATTCTTTAGCGTTGGATGTGCTTAAAGCTATTGACCGGATTCTCGCGGACTATGGTGAGGTTAATAATATCCGCGTCCATGGGGATTGCCATTCAGGCAACATACTGTGGCGGGATGACTACCCTCATTTTGTCGACTTTGACGATGCACGTATGGCGCCAGCTATCCAAGATTTATGGATGCTGTTATCAGGAGACCGTCAGGAACAGACCGCGCAAATGACTGAAATCATAGAAGGTTACAATGAGTTTTATGACTTTGATTATCGAGAGTTGCGATTAATCGAAGTGTTTCGGACGTTAAGAATCATGCATCACAGCGCCTGGATCGCAAGACGCTGGTCAGATCCTGCGTTTCCTCGGGCATTTTCTTGGTTTGATTCTCCTCGCTATTGGAGCGACCATATCCTTGCGCTTCGCGAACAGTTAGCGCTACTCAATGAGCCGCCACTTGAAATTCGGCTATAGTTTCCTACCAGCTATAGTTCACGCCAAGATTTAATTTACGGTCGATTTTTTCAACGCCTTCGACGGGCCGATTGTCGTAAGTCCATTCCAGAGAGATCTTAGTAAATAGATTATTGATCAAGGGGAGATCAAACCCGACATCAGCGGAGAATTGTGTATTATCCGTGTCATCAATTGCCACTAATAATTGATGAGAGTGAGAAAGCCCCACTTGGTTGAATAATAGTTTGCGGTAGTCACTTGACCAACTGAAGGTCGTTCGATCGTCTTTTGTTCCATCAATAAACGTTTCACTAATCCAGACTAGACCTGTTTCTGCCAAAAGCGCACTCTCATCATTATCCCAAAATTGATTGCCGAGGTTGCTACCTAAGGTGTAAAAATTATCTATTGCTCGATTGTCATTGGCACCAAAAGATCCTTGGTTGCTCCAGAACCAACTGTCCTCAAAGAACCAGTCCACTGAGTGACTTAGCTGATATTCAACATTAGCTTGGTTATCACCCACACTGTTACTTTCATAATCGAGGACTGAGCGATGACGAAGGTAGCCATTGAGCCAGCTCATTTCTGCTTCTATACCCCATTCATTGCGTTCATCATTACCGCTGGACACCTTGCCGAAAGCAGCTGTACTGCCAGAAAAGGATTCGCCAAAAAAGCTCATTGCAATTGCAGGGGGCTTTTCTTCAGGATTAGATCGAGAAACTTCCATCGAGGTGTTTGGTAGGGGCGCGCCATTGAACGAGTGCACCTGATCCAAAACAATATTTAAATTACCGAAGTTATCTGCATTCCAAATAATATGAGAGTCTGTTTCTCCCGTTTTTGAACCGTGCAGAATATCGCCATTCAGTAAAATAATTTCATCTGCGGGGGAGGTTGCAGAGAAGGTAATAAGAAAAGAGGACAGGTATAATTTGATATGAGACATGGTTGTTTAATTCTTTATAAAATTGTAGCAAAACGCCTGTCTTGCTATTGTTAATAATTGACCTCAATATAACAAAAATTATGGTCTCTCTTGGGGCCATAAACTAAGCTAAAAATACATCAATCTCAAATTAATGAGCGTTATTTCCAAGATAAATTTAAGGGCTAACCATGAGTGATTTACCAGTAGAACTAAAATACGCGCCTAGCCATGAATGGGCACGATTAGACAGTGACGGTACTGTGGTGATAGGCATTACCGATCATGCGCAGGAGGCTCTTGGCGATGTCGTTTACGTTGATCTCCCTGAGATTGGTGCTGAGATTGATGCGGGGGCAGAGATTGCCGTTGTCGAATCTGTCAAAGCGGCCTCCGACATCTACTCGCCGGTTAGCGGGGAAGTCGTTGAGGTTAATCCGGCACTGGAGGATGAACCAGAGACAGTTAATCATTCACCCTATGCCGATGGTTGGTTTTTCCGGATAAAGTTGTCTAATCCTGAAGAGCTTGACGATATGATGGATGTTGACAGCTATCTTTTGGCGATAGAAAGCGAGTAGGGATCTATTTTAGTATTAATGAGCGTAGTTATCTCTCGGCATGACACCAGAATTTTTGCACGCCTATTAATTTAGTTGCGTAGTGAAATTATTTCCCAATGCCGGCGCAATGCTTCTTTGCGTAAGGCATTGTCGGGATCTACGGCAATAGGACGCTCTACTTCTAATAGTAATGGCAGATCGTTAATCGAGTCGCTATAAAAACAGCTTCCATCTAAGACTTCATTTTTTTCTTTCAGCCAGATATTTAATCGTTCGACTTTTCCATTTTGATAGGTTGGAATACCGACGACTTTTCCGGTAAAAAAACCATCTGTTATTTCCGGATCTGTCGCTAAGAGCTCGTCTATGCCGAGTGACTTGACGATAGGTTCGGCAATAAAGCGATTGGTAGACGTGATAACCAGCAGGCGATCTCCAGCTAGACGATGCTGCTCTATTAGGCGCGCGGCTTTGGGTAGCTTTAACGGCTCGACCATCTCTACCATAAACTGACGGTGTAGTTTTTCCAGCTTATTTGGCGATAAACCGACGAGAGCTTTGAGTGAAAACTCAAGATATTTAAATATGTCTAAGCAGCCATTTTCATAGTCAGTGTAGAATTTGTCGTTCATGGCCTTGTAATGGCCTTGATCAACCAGATTATGGATAACTAAAAACTCGCCCCAGCTGTGGTCACTATCGCCAGCAATCAGAGTATCGTCTAAATCAAAGATTACGAGAGCCATCAATTAAACCAGAATTATGAGAATAACTGAAAGGATAGCGACCAACCAACGCAGGCTCAAGAGAAAATTGCCGATACTCCAATACTATGGAACAATGGAAAGGCTAATCATTCCCCATCACAGGTACAAAAATAGTGGTTGATAAAGACGGTTTTCGCTCCAATATTGGTATTGTTATCAGTGATGGCAGGGGTAAGGTATTTCTCGCAAAAAGAGTGGGGCAGCGATCCTGGCAGTTCCCTCAGGGAGGCATCGATAAGGGTGAATCTGTAGAGGAAGCCTTGTATCGTGAGTTGTATGAGGAAGTAGGCTTAGAGTCCTCAGATGTTAAAATCATTCAGCGTACAAAACGGTGGTTACATTACCGCATTCCCGAAGCTATGCAGCGTAAGCACTCAAAACCACTTTGTATTGGTCAGAAGCAAAAGTGGTTCTTCCTGCAGATGACAGGAGATCCTGGGAAGGTTCGCTTTGACACATCTGGGACGCCGGAATTTGATGGATGGGAATGGGTAAATTATTGGTATCCGATTAACACTGTGATTTCTTTCAAGCGCAACGTTTATCGCAATGCTCTACAGGAATTTGCTCAGTCAAATATACGCTTCCAGCAATTAAGAGGCGCCTAGTCATGTTGGCATCTTTACGCGCGATTGTTCAGGAGGTTAATAGTGCTCGCAGCCTACCTGAAGTACTCACGATTATTGTTAAAGAAGTGCGTGCAGCGATGCAGGCAGGCGTCTGTTCAGTCTATCTGTTTGACGAGACTGACCAGCGTTACGTACTGATGGCCACTGAGGGGCTTCGTCAAGAATCGATCGGAAAGGTCCGCTTGGGAATGAGAGAAGGCCTTGTTGGGCTGGTTGCAGCAAAGCAAGAGCCTTTAAATCTTGAGGATGCTGATCAACACCCTAATTTTGCCTATTTTGAAGAGACGGGTGAATCACCGTTTCATTCATTTTTAGGGGCCCCTATCATCCATCATCGCAAGGTGTTGGGGGTGCTGGTATTGCAGCAAGAAACACAACGGCGGTTTGCTTCTGAGGAAGAGGCCTTTGTGGTGACGGTTTGCGCGCAGCTTTCTGGCGCTATTGCGCACGCTGAGGCTACGGGTGCGTTGCGCCAACTCGCCTCGGCTGGGCGAGGGAAAAGCCGTGAAGCCATATTTCAAGGCATAGCGAGTTCTCCTGGCGTGGGGATTGGTCGTGTAGTGCTGGTTTCTTCCGGCACTGACCTTTCGGTGGTACCAGAGCGATTTTCCAGGGATCCCGATGGAGAAATAAAAAAATTTCTTGAGGCTTTAAAAGCAACCAAGAGAGATATGCGTAATTTGGGTGATGGTTTGGCGAGCAAATTGAGTGAGGAGGAGTTTGCGCTTTTTGAGGTTTATATTCGCATGCTTGATGACCGTTCATTAGTAAGTGAGGTGAAGGACGTCATTAAACAGGGGAGAGCGGCAACTAGTGCTTGGAGCTCTGTCATTCTCAAACATGTGCGTACGTTCAAAAAAATGGATGATCCGTACCTGCGAGAGCGAGCGGCGGATGTGAATGATCTTGGCAGGCGGGTCCTTGGTTATCTGCAAGCAAAGGACGCCGAGCAATCATCTCTTCCTCGACGTATTGTGTTGGTGGGAGAGGACCTCTCCGCTACAGCGCTTGCTGACATACCGGTGAGTCGGCTGGTGGGCATTATTTCACTGAAGGGATCAAGTAACTCCCATATGGCAATCGTTGGGCGAGCTCTTGGTATTCCTACGGTAATGGGAGCAATTAACCTACCTTGGGCGGAACTCGAGGGGCAAGAATTAATTGTTGATGGGTCGACTGGAGATGTTATCAGTCGAGCGACCCGTGCCGTACGCCGAAATTACGTGCAGCGGCAGAGAGAAGAGCGGCAGTTTAATAAAGATCTTGAAAAACTTAGGGACATCCCTTGCAACACTCCGGATGGAGTGCGGTTTTCGCTGTGGGTAAATACTGGATTGCGGCAAGATACCCTACAGTCCTTGAAAAGCGGTGCAGAAGCGGTGGGTCTGTTTCGTACTGAAATTCCATTTTTAATGCGCTCCAGCTTTCCCACCGAGGATGAGCAGATAGAAATCTATCGAGAGCAGTTGGTCGCTTTTTCTCCACGCCCTGTAACTATGCGTACTCTAGATATTGGTGGTGACAAAGATTTGCCGTATTTCCCTATTGAGGAAGAAAATCCTTTTTTAGGGTGGAGGGGGATTCGTATATCACTTGACCACCCAGAGATTTTTTTGGTGCAAATTCGAGCTATGTTACGCGCCAGCGTGGGTGTTAATAATCTACGTATTATGCTGCCAATGATTAGTAATATTCCAGAGCTAGAGAGAGCGCTCCAGTTGATTGATCGGGCCTATCGAGAATTAACCGAGGAAGAAGGCTACAGTATTAAACGTCCTCTAATGGGTGCCATGATAGAGGTGCCGGCTGCGGTTTATCAGGTAAAAGAGATTGGCCGTAGGGTCGACTTTTTGTCGGTGGGGACTAATGATCTTACTCAATATTTACTAGCCGTAGATCGAAATAACCCCAGAGTGGCAGACCTTTATCATACTCTTCACCCAAGTGTATTAAGGGCATTGAAATCGATTTTCGAGCAGGCCTCTTCTGTGAAGTGCCAGCTCAGTATTTGCGGTGAGATGGCTGGAGATCCCTTAAGTGTTGTAGCCCTTTTAGGGCTTGGCTATGAGACATTTTCAATGAGTGCCAGTAGTCTATTACGTGTTAAATCGATGCTGTTGAATGTGACTCGCAAAGACGCACAAATTTTGGCCCGCAGGGCATTAAAAATGCCTGATGCTCAAACGATTTATGACTTCATGTCTGAATCATTAAATCAACCGGAAGTGTCTAAACTTCTTAACACGACCCCTAGGCGGCATATGGAAGTGGCCAAGTTAATTATCTAAGATTCTAAAGTTAAACTGATTGAAGTCCCTTTGCTGTCCTGCTTCGAAGCATTGTTCTGCCACATCAATCTCCCCATTGCTGGTTACTACAATCGCTGTTGTGGCCCGAGTTCCATAACCCTCAGCTACAATAAAGGGGGAGGAAAGTAAGCTTTCCCATTCCGCAGGCACACCAGTGTTAGGTAGCAGATGCGGGGCATAGGTTTTTTGCAAGGACAGCGTCTCAATTAATATCGGTAAGGCTTCGGCGTTTATGTCTCGGTCTATTATTGCTTGAGATAACTGTTCTCGAGCATGCTCCACTTTAGGCCAGGGGCTGTCTAGAACGTGATTGCTAAGGGCGTAAACTCCGGGCTCTAAGATCATCCTTTCACCACCTTGGTTGTTTATATAGAGCAAGGATACGCCATCATAAATCAGCAAATTAAAGCCATTATAATCTGATAGCCGGGCTGTGATTGAGTCGGCCCATCGGTGAACATTATCACTCGAAGATAGGAAGTCAGTTACCAGTTTTCCTCGAGAGAGAGGCTTTACCTGAGAAATATTATTGCTATGAAGGTCGCGAAAATTAGTCACGGCCGCGAACCGACCATTAGGTGTCAGCCCCAACCAAGTGCCGCCGGCTTGTTGATCTCTGCCGGCTAAAATCTGGCTATCAGTCCACCAGTGCATCGGCAATGTTGGACGTTCATAGAATTCGTCACGATTAGAGGTAACGATGAGAGGGGCATCGGGATGGCAATGAAAAGCAAAGGCAAGTAAACACATGCTCGGAGTATAGCTATTTATGCTTTTGCCCGTCATCCTTCTTGGCAGTAATGATCATAAACCGCTATGATCAGCCCAACAGTATTTTTGGAGCACTCTTCCCCGATGTTAATCTATCCATCCATTGATCCAATGGCTTTATCAATTGGCCCATTGCAAGTGCATTGGTACGGCGTGATGTACCTTTTAGGCTTTATTGTGGCTTGGCGGTTGGCGCTGCGTAATAGTCAGAGGCCTTGGTCCCCTGTCAAAAAGAATCAGGTAGAAGACTTGATTGTCTATGGAGCTTGGGGGGTTATTTTGGGAGGACGCCTAGGCTACATGTTTTTTTATGGCGCCGACAAATGGCTAGCGGACCCAGCCATGTTAATTCGAATCTGGGAGGGGGGCATGTCCTTTCATGGAGGTTTAATTGGAGTTGCAATAGCTATCTTGATTTATAGTCGGAAGTATCAAATTCCGTTTCTTGGTTTGACTGATTTTGTGACGCCGCTTGTTCCTACAGGATTATTATTCGGGCGATTAGGAAACTTTATTGGGCAAGAGCTCTACGGAAGACCGACTGATATGCCTTGGGCAATGGTTTTTCCAGCTGATCCAGAAAAACTTGCCCGGCACCCCTCACAACTTTACGAGGCCGCCTTAGAGGGGTTGGTTTTGTTCCTGATAATTAATTGGTTTGCCCGCAAGCCAAGACTTTACGGCCATGTAACCGGATTGTTTTTGATTCTCTATGGAATGTTTAGGTTTACAGTGGAATTTGTCCGACAGCCAGATGCGCAGTTTGTTGGTCAGTCAGCTCTCATTGAATATTTTAGCTGGATGACGCGCGGGCAGGCACTATGTATCCCTATGATCATTTTAGGCCTGTGGTTTATGCGAAAAAGCTTCAAGGGATTACTTGGCAACTTGGGGCGTTCCTCATGAAGCAATATTTAGAGTTAATGCGGCATATTCGCGATCATGGTGTTAAAAAAGAAGACCGCACAGGAACTGGTACTGTGAGTATTTTTGGCCATCAGTTGAGGTTTGACTTGGCGGCGGGATTTCCGTTAGTTACTAGTAAAAAAGTTCATTTAAAATCAATAATACATGAACTACTGTGGTTTATCCGCGGCGATACTAACATCCGTTATTTGGTGCAAAATGGAGTTGGCATTTGGAACGATTGGCCTTATCAAAGCTGGCTGCGAGAGACAAGTCAAGATAAGACCTTGGCTATGTACTCGCCTGAATGGATGGCGCAAAAGAAACTATTCATAGAACGGATTAAGATGGATGTCGATTTCGCTGATGAGTACGGAGACCTTGGGCCTGTCTATGGCAAGCAATGGCGCGACTTTGGTGGAGTTGATCAGTTGGCGCAATTAATTGATGACATTAACACTAATCCGGATTCTAGACGTTTAATTGTTTCTGCTTGGAATCCTCAAGATATTCCCGTGATGGTCAAATCAGGGCTACCACCCTGCCACAGTTTGTTTCAGTTTTATGTGGTTGAGGGGCGGCTAAGTTGTCAGCTCTATCAGCGTAGTGCCGATGTGTTTCTAGGAGTGCCTTTTAATATTGCTTCATACGCCATACTTACGCTGATGATAGCTCAAGTCACAGGGCTGGAACCTGGCGACTTTATTCACACTTTTGGGGATGCTCATCTCTATCTCAACCATATGGATCAAGTTAATGAGCAGCTATCTCGCAATACTTTTCCTCTTCCGACTCTTCAGATTAATCCGTCGGTGAGCAATCTATTTGATTTTGTTTTTGAAGATTTTGAATTGCAAGGCTATCAGTCTCACGATCCCATCTCAGCGCCAGTTGCGGTGTAAGCAGTGAAACTATCATTAATAGTCGCAATGAGCCGTAATGGAGTTATTGGCTTGGATAATCGATTGCCTTGGCATTTGTCCGAGGATCTTCAGTATTTTAAATCAGTAACAATGGGTAAGCCTATCATTATGGGTCGAAAAACATTCGACTCTATAGGCCGGCCGTTGCCCGGCCGCTGCAATATTGTTGTTACACGTAACTCGAATTGGTCCGAACCTGGGGTTAAAGTGGCCCAGACTACAGATCAAGCGTTACTTCTCGGACAGCAGGCCTGCAAAGAAAGTGGAGGTAATGAGGTGATGGTGATCGGTGGAGAGCAGATTTATCGTGCAACTGTAACCTTAGCAGATCGCATCTATCTTACCGAGGTCGATGTCGACATTAAGGGAGATGCCTTTTTCCCCGATTTTAATAGAGATGCCTGGAACCAAGTTAAAGTTCAGCACCCTGAGCGGATGGGCAATCCGTCTTATCGTTTTTTGGTGCTGGACCGTATTTAACTTTCGATGGTTTCATTAAGCTATAGATGTTACCTTAGGTAACAAAGTTGAAGCTTCTTGCTTTAAACGTAGCGTTTTCGAAACAGTCAAATTGATTCTTTAAGATTAGACTGTTACAAAGGTGCGCTGAGGAAAAAGTATTGTTTCTCTTGGAGCGATTGTGCTGATTTTAAGCGCCATTTAGAACACTAATCTGGTATACCCAAATTGAGGGAACTATGAATAAGCAACCACTAAAAGCATTGGCACTTGTCGCTGCGCTAATCGGTGGTCTGACTGCAAGTGCAGTTCAGGCAACTGAGGTAAACGACGTGTTAAAAGCTGGAGCCGTTAAGGTTAAAGCAGCAAAAACAGCGCAGACCAAGGTTGATCGCATTGCCGATCAAACAGATGGACTTCTGCAAGAATTTAAACAGGTCAACAAGCAAATCGAATCTCTGCGGGTTTATAACTCTCAGCTGGATCGTCAGATTGTTAGCCAGAAGACGATGATGGCTGAACTCCAAGAGTCGATTAAGAACGCGACTGTTATCGAGCGAGGAATCTCTCCGCTAATGGCTAGTATGTTAGACGGGTTGGGTGATTTCATCGAACTGGATATGCCGTTTAAAGTAGAAGCGCGCAGCAACGCGATCGCTGATTTAAATAGCAATCTTGATAGCGCCAAGTTTTCTGCTGCTGAGAAATTTCGCCAGATTCTGGAGGTCTATGACATCGAGTCAGCGTACAGCCTCTCTTTGGAATCTTACCGAGATATGGTTGATATCAATGATGACGGCTCAGAAGTAGAGGTAGAGATGCTTCGTGTTGGGCGAGTTGCTCTAATGTATCAAACTAAAGATAAATCTCAGACTGGTGCATGGAACAAAACTACAGGTTCTTGGGAAACGCTTGATAGCGAGTATCGTCGAGCGGTAAACCAGGGTATCCGAATTGCGAAAAAACTTTCGCCTCAGGATGTTATGCAAATGCCAATTACAGCGCCGGAGACAGCACAATGAAAATGAAATTCGTTAAAGTTATCATGGCCTTTGCTGCCGCTGCTGCCTTCACTATGCCTGCTATGGCTCAAGACGCAAAAACCTTAGACGAGCTGTTGATGATGATTGAAGATTCTTCAATTTCAGAAACAGCGGATTACCGACAGCGCGAAGCAGCATTTAAAAGTGATCAGCGCAAGCAAGCGCAGTTGTTGAAGAAAGCGAAAAACACTGAAACTGCCGAAGAGCGTCGATCAGATCGTCTGGAGCAGAATATTCGTGATAATGACGCACTTATAATTACCTTACGTGAGCAGCGTGACAAGCGTCTTGGTTCGCTAAAAGAGTTATTTGGCCATCTAACCGGTGCTGCTGGTGATATCCGTGCCAATCTTAACCAGTCAATTGTTAGTGCTCAGATTCCTGGCCGTACTGAATTCTTGGATGAATTGATTGACAAAATGAGCAGTGATACTCGCTTACCCTCAATCGAAGATATCGAAAAACTTTGGTATGAACAGCAAAGAGAGATGGTTGAAAGCTCACGCGTCGTTAAATTTAACCGTTCCGTATTGTTGACTAATGGTGAGCAAGCCGAAATGGAAGTCGTTCGAGTGGGTACTTATAATCTAGTTTCAGATGGTATGTATTTAGAGTACAGCCCTGAAAGCGGATTGGTGTCGCAATTAGCGCGTCAGCCCAATGCTCACCAGTCATCTGCGTCAGATCTCCAAGCTGCAGAATCCGGGTTCACTAAAACGGGATTAGATCCAACAGGACCATTGGGCGGAGGCTTACTTAGCGCCTTGATCAACACACCGACGCTGGTTGAGCGTTGGCACTTTGGTGGTATCGTTGGTTATGTAATCACTGCTGTATTTGCCTTTGCCGTTGTCCTTGCTGGTTGGCGCTTTGTGGTTCTCCAGGGCATGTCAGCTAAAGTAAGCGCGCAGCTTTCAGGCGAGAAACCTGATACGACTAATCCTCTTGGGCGAGTGTTACAAGTCGGAGCAGATAATGCAGGCTTAGACCCTGAATCACTGGAGCTTAAGTTGCACGAAGCTGTACTTAAAGAGCGACCAGAAATCGAGTCTGGCTTAAATTTGTTAAAAGTTATCTCTATGGTTGCACCTTTGATGGGTCTTTTGGGAACTGTAACGGGTATGATTATTACCTTCCAGATGATTACTCTTTATGGTGCGGGTGATCCTAAGGCAATGGCCGGCGGCATCTCTCAGGCGTTGATCACTACAGTGTTAGGACTAGTTGTGGCTATTCCAACAGTACTAATGCACACCCTTGTGAATGGGAAAGCGCAACGTATTTTACATGTTCTTGAAGAGCAGAGCGCTGGCATTGTGGCTGGTTCAGTAGAGGCCCGTTAAGATGTTTTTCGAAGATACGATTGCAGAAGTAGGGAAGTTTATGGATTCAGGCGGCCCGGTCCTTTGGGCCATTGTCGTCCTGCTGTTCGTAATGTGGACTCTTATTTTTGAACGAATGTGGTATCTCCGATCTCTTGTTAGTGTAGATGTTCAGAGTGCTATCGACACCTGGGAGGCGCGTAAAGAAAGACAATCTAAGCATGCTCACCAGGTTAGAGAAAAAATAATCTCTGAAGTTAGCCTTGAAATTAACACCAACATGATGATGATCAAAACGCTGATTGCTTTAGCCCCATTATTTGGCTTGCTGGGTACAGTAACCGGTATGATCACTGTGTTTGACGTCATGGCTTTCACTGGTGGTGGCGATGTTAAGGCGATGGCTGGTGGCGTTTCTCAGGCGACGGTTCCTACTATGTCAGGGATGGTTGCTGCGCTGTCGGGTGTGTTCGCAATGACTTACGTTGATCGAATAGCCCTTCGGGAGCAACAGCTACTGGAAGATCATTTGACTATGGATCATTAAATGGTGGTTGCTGCATTAGTGGCAACACCTATGAGAGACAACTATGCGCAATAGAACAGGTAAATCACAAGATCAGGGCCAGACAATCGATCTGACCCCAATGCTTGACGTGGTTTTCATTATGCTTATCTTTTTCATTGTTACGGCAACATTTATTAAGCTACCCGGCGTGGAAGTAAATAAAATGAACACAGTCACTGAAGACTCCTATAAAAAGGTGCAAATCTTAGTGGCAGTGAGCGAAAACAATGAATTTTGGATTGATAAAAAACGGATTGAACCATCCGCACTAAAAATCAATCTAACGAGAATGTTTAATGAAAACCCAAAGGGCGGCATGGTCATCCAAGCCGATAATGAGTCCAATATTGAATCGGTTGCCAAGGTTGCTGATATCGCGCGCGATATCGGTATTTCCCCAGTAGCGATTTCTGTTGAAAACGACTGAGTTAATAGTATGGATGTAATGAGAGTTGGAATTTCCGCTGCACTTGGTATGGTAGCGACCTTTGGGTTAGTCATGTTGATGTATACATTAATCGACTCAGGTAACAAAGAACTAGATGAAGGGCCTACCATTAAGATACCTGATTTTCTGCATGTTGAACGAGATGTTAGCGAGAATGTAAGGAAGACAGAGGTTGAAAAGCCTGAAGATCCTGAAACACCGCCACCGGAAATTCCAGAAGATAACTTGGAATTTGAGGTCCCTGATAATGTTGTGAGCATGGCTGCGCCTAAAGTTGGCGGGGGAATGAAGGTAGGGCTAGGCGCTTTCTCTAGGGATTCAGATTATATTCCTGTGTATATACCGCAACCACAATATCCACGACGGGCGCAGACCAGAGGCAAAGAAGGCTACGCTGTGGTTGAAGTTATTATTACTTCAACTGGCGGTGTTCGTGACCCCATTATGGTTGAAGAATTTCCAGAAGGTTGGGGTTTTGGTCGTGCAGCGGTTAAAGCGGCATTAAAACTAAAGTACAACCCAAGAGTAGTCGATGGCGTTGGCCAAGAAGTTACTGGCGTGTTTTATAAATTTACCTTCCAGATGGCGAAGTAAGGGAACCCCTATGTTTAGTAGATTAAAAGTTCTAGCAGTAGTGGGTACGGCTTTTTTACTGCCATTAATGGTGTCAGTGAGTTTGCCTGACTCTGTCTTTTCGGTGAGCGCTGTTGCCGCAGAAAAGAAAGAACCCAAGTATAAAGATGTAAAAACTCGTAAAAGGCAGTCGGTCGGCAAAACCTGCGCAAAGGCCTTAGATAAGGTGCAGGGTGAGAAAGGGCCGATTTCTG
>Ga0209035_10000364_pt1 | contig 17830 bp, 14 predicted proteins | sample MarorgKNORR_S2LV_6_FD_188220 | JGI IMG/M metagenome (GOLD analysis project Ga0209035, IMG submission 188220) | Marine microbial communities from the Southern Atlantic Ocean, analyzing organic carbon cycling - AAIW_A/KNORR_S2/LV (SPAdes) (version 2) | ecosystem: Environmental > Aquatic > Marine... | reverse complement strand
CGTCATCATCGACCACGGCTGGGGACTGTATTCGTTTTTCGCACACCTCTCCGAGGTTATTGCTGGTAGGCTTTAGCGACTTCCTCTGCTATCAGGGCTATACCCTTGCGTACGGTATCTTCATCTTGAGCATAGGACACTCGAATGCATTCCTGCTGATGACGCCAGCCCTCATCCATTCCTGGGAAGAAGTTGTGCCCCGGTACAACTAGCACCCCCCTAAGCTTCAGTCTCTCATAGAGCTCTTGACTAGTAATAGGTAAGCCGTCAAACCACAACCATAAAAAGATGGCGCCTTCAGGTTTATGGATGCGATACGGCACATCCCCAAACGATTCACTAAACCATTTGACAGCCTGCATGGCACGCTCCTGATAAAATGGCTTGATCAGATTTCGGCTTAAAGATAATATTTCACCCGTTCTAAACAGCTCACGGGCTATAGTCGGGCCAAAGTTACCGCAGGCGAGACTGACTACGGTGTTGGCGTTGCTAAAGGCTTGAATAATCTCTTCTCTGGCCACCACAATACCTGTCCTGACACCAGGCAGGCCAAGCTTTGATAGGCTTAATACCAACACCGTATTCTGATTCCAATGAGGCTTGGCCTCGTTAAATAATATGCCAGGAAAAGGCAAGCCATAAGCACCGTCAATAATTAAAGGAATATCTGCTGCCTGAGCTATTTCATCAAGGTGCTCGACCTCATTGTCCGTAAGTACATTACCGGTAGGGTTAGTTGGTCTGGAAACGCACATAGCCGCTGTTTCCTGTGTAATCTGAAGCTTTGAAAAATCAACATGATATTTAAACATGTGATTATCAAGCAATTCTATTTCAGGCCGAGTGGCCGTAAAAAACTGTTCAGACAAACCGATATCAGTGTATCCAATATATTCTGGCGCCAAAGGTAAATGTATAGACCTGTGTGTGCCATCAGGCATGGTCCCTGCCAGCATATTGTACAAAATAAAAAATGCCGGTTGACTGCCGTTGGAAATAGCAATGTTACGCTCAGACACATCCCAGCCAAATTCTTTCCGAAGCAAGCTAGCAATTTGATTGAGAAATAACTTATCACCTTGGGGTGATTGATAGATTCCCATTAGGCTATGCAACTGCTGAGGATCTTGTAGAACTGCTTCGAGTCGCTTCTTAAAGATAGCCTCAGCCTCCGGAATACGACCGGGATTCCCGCCACCCATAAAAATCATATCTGGATTTTCATTAAGCGCTGTACCGAGGTCGTCCATCAACTCGACGATGCCTGTCGAGCCTGAAAACTTCGCCCCAAATGCAGATAACTTCAATACTTACTCCTTAATTTCGCCCCCTGAGGCGACAGTATTAATCCATATTTCGAAAAGTAAAATTGATTCTCGGTTTAACTACATTCCTATCTTTTGCAATACTATGGTGCCAATACTCTTGAATACCAGGTCCCATCATCATCAGCGAGCCATGAGGTAGGTTTATCTTTAGCCTTTCTTTTGTCGCCTTATGCCGCAGTAAGAAAACCCGCTCCTCACCCAGGCTAACTGATGCGATAACTGGTTCTAAGCCCAATTCAACCTCGTCATCAGCATGCCAATCAACGCTATCTTGACCGTCCCGATAGTAATTAACCAGCGTCCTATTAAAAAGATACCCAGTCTGCTGCTCTACCCGACCTCGCAGTACATCCATCCAGGGAGGAAAAGCGGTAGATTGCAGCCTAATACGCGAATAAGTATAGCTAGTAGTGGGATCCCCAAACCAATTTTGTAATCTTGGAATAGGAATCAATTTTCCCGCTATATTAATCGTATCCTGTCGCCAATTGACCTGATCAATGGCGGTCGTCAATAAATCACCAGCCTCTGAAGACCCCAACCAAGTAGGCCAAAAACTAATTTCACTGTGGCGGTCTGGACTCAGTTGAAGCGGAATAACTTGGTGCTCAAACAGATCCATAGATACGAGGTTCCACCTCAAGACTAATGCCGAACCTAGCCTTTACCGCACTCTGTATCTCTTTCGCCAGAGAAAGGATCTCACTCGCACTGTCGTTATCGGCATCATTACTGTAATTCACCAGAACTAGGGCCTGTTTATTGTGAACTCCGACTGCGCCTCTTCGAGCGCCACGAAACTTACATTTATCGATCAACCACGCCGCCGGCACTTTCACTGACCCATCCGCCTGAGAATAAAACGGAACCTCCCCTTTGCCTTCGGCGCCCTGTAAGCCTGCCAGAGCCGACTGATTAATAACCGGATTCTTGAAAAAGCTACCCACGTTGGCCAGTTCAGTTGGGTCGGGCAATTTTTCACGGCGGATATTACATACCGCATCCGAGACCATCTGTGGCGTAGGCTCTTTATTAAGCTCGACAAAATAAGCACTCAGGGCAGGATAATCAATATTTATATTAGGTTCAGTTGATAAGCGCAACGTCAGTTGAGTAATGATGTATTTATCTTTCAATGATTGCTTAAAAATACTATCTCTGTATGAAAACTGGCACGCGTCACGATCCAACTCTAAGAGCACTCCTGACTGAATATCGACCACTTGTAACGAAACCAGCAAGTTAGAGAGCTCTACACCGTAGGCGCCAATATTTTGGATAGCCGCCGCTCCCATATTACCGGGAATTAATGACAGGTTTTCTAGACCAAACCACCCTCTATCTAGGCACTTAAGCACCATGTCATGCCAATTCTCTCCAGCAGCAAAGGTGACATCAATACTTCCATCATAGATCCTTGTTGGCACTACTGACTCACATCCTTTTAACGCAAGATGCAGAACCAGCCCCCTTAGATTATTAGAGAGAATGACATTGCTGCCAGCTCCTAAAGGAGTCACCGATAAATTATGGTCTTTGGCGAAAGAAAGGGCCTGATGCAATTCCTCAACCGTTGATGCTGAACAAAAATACTCAGCGGTAGAAGCCAAAGCCATAGTGTTCATCGTCAGTAACGACTTATGTTTTTCGATTTGTAGATCGGCCATCTAGAGTATCAGCCTCCATCCATTTCTGATTGCTGTAAGTCTGCTTTTATATGGTTCACTAACCCTAGCGATGCGTCCTCTATCATGTCCAGCACCAAATCAAACCCGTCAGGACCACCTAAATAGGGATCAGGGACTTCGGTGTAATCCGAATATCTGTCCTTGGTCGTGTAATTGAGAAAAAGCTGTAGCTCACCGGAAAATTCACTGGGGCGCATAACCTGTAAATTACTTAAGTTACTGTTGTCCATAGCGATAATATAGTCGAACTGCATAAAATCAGCGCTAGTCACTAAACGAGAGCGTAAATCTGACAGGTCATAGCCTCGCTCGGCCGCTGTCGCGGTTGAACGGGCATCTGGGGCGTGGCCTAGGTGCCAATCGCCAGTTCCTGCGCTGTCTATCTGTATTTCACTACCCAGTGCCTGAGCATTAACTATTTGTTGAAATACCGCGTGCGCGGTAGGTGACCGGCAAATATTACCGAGGCATACAAATAAAACTGCTACTTTGCTCATACTTTGCGATTTGCCTCTGAATTAAATTAAGGTTAATTGTTATATATAACGTATAACTATATGTTTAACAAGAAATTATATTATTTAAAAAGCGTCGAAATGGCCTCTAAATCTTTTTCAGTATCAATCCCACCGGGCACCTTTTCAACTGCATCTGCTACATGAATCGCCACACCATTCCATAAAAATCGCAGCTGCTCCAATGCCTCAGCCTGCTCGGTTGGAGCAACCGCCCACCCAACAAATGCATTCAGCTGACTGACCCGATAGGCATAAATACCAATATGCCGCCTAGGAGACTGCTCAGATTGGATAACGCCACTCTCGACCTGAATGTTTCCTCGAGGCCAAGGAATTGAGGCGCGACTAAAATAATTAGCCATTCCTGCCGCGTTGACTACCACCTTCACAACATTAGGGTCATTGAAGACCTCAATGTCATTAATCGGCTCTGAGAGGGTCGACACGCCAGCTATAGCATGAACGGCAAGGTTCTCAGCTACTTGATCAATAACTGCTGGCGGGATAAGCGGCTCATCGCCTTGTACGTTAACAACTAGTTGCTCATCATTAAGCCCTAAAGCCTGCGCTACTTCCTGCAATCTGTCGGTACCAGACACATGGTCACCTCTGGTCATGCACACTTCAGCGCCAAACTCGCTAGCGACCTGCTTAATACGTTCATCATCAGTTGCAATAATGACTCGTGATGCACCGCTTTTACTGGCCTGCTGCCAAACGCGCTGAATCATAGTAGTGCCAGCAATATCTTTTAGTGGCTTGCCCGGCAAGCGGGTAGACTCGTAACGAGCAGGGATAATGACTATAAAGGACATACAAATTACTCTTAGGGTTATAGCTTCATTATATGACTAACTTAGACTGCCGTCATATCTAGGCCGGCCTGCTCGACAAGACTAGCAACAAAATCATCTGAAATAGGCATCTCTACCTCCAACACCCACAAATTCGAAGAGGCGACATAAGGATACTTTACCGCATCTTTTGCGGTAATAATCACCGGCAAGTGGTCGCCAAACTCGAGGTCTTCTCTGGTCAACTGCTGATGGTCGTTGAGGCCGCTCAAAATAACCTCAAACCCTAGGCCCTCTAATGTCTGGGCGAATCGCTCAGGATGCCCTATGCCGCAAACGGCGTGCACCGTTGATCCGCCCTTCCATGCATCTACGGACACTAACTGATTACTCGACATGTTACGTAAGCCCAAAGCCTGCAATTCAACCTTATGCGTCTTAGCTGGACCTATCGCCACGCTAAAGTCTGCCCCAGAGCCGTTAAGCACAACAAAATCCACCTGACTCAAGCGACTAGGAGATTCGCGCAGAGGACCCGACGGGAGTGTACGGCCATTACCCAGGCCTCGAATAGCATCTACCACCACGATCTCAATATCTCTATGTAATCGATAATGCTGTAGCCCATCGTCGCTAAGAACTATATGACACGGCGACTCATGCAATAAAAATTCAACCGCTCGCACTCGGTCTGGGTCCACCACCACTGGGCATCCACAGGATTGTGCTATTAATAAGGGTTCATCACCGCACTGTTTAACTGGGGTTTCAGGCGTGACCGCTAAGGGGTACGCATTAGCATCGCCACCATAACCACGGCTGACAACACCAACTTTATAGCCACGCTCATTAAGGGCGTTTACCAAGGCTATAATTAGCGGCGTCTTGCCACTACCGCCCACTGAAATGTTACCCACCACCGCAACTGGCGCCGAAAAGGACTTACCTTGATAAAAAGACTGTAGAACCACCCTTCGTAGGCAGGAAACTAGACTAAACAACCACGATAATGGCGCCAACAACAACAGCCATATGCTGTTGCTATAACAGGCGTTCAGCCATCTCTTTTCAATCGACAAACCTAGCTCCTAGGCTCATCAAACTGATTTCGATAAAGCTTAGCGTAGCGGCCTTCATTAGCGAGTAATTGTTGGTGGGTGCCCTGCTCAATAATCTGCCCTTTTTCTAACACTAAAATACGATCGGCTTTTTCAACCGTGCTCAGTCGATGGGCTATAACAAAGGTTGTACGGCCCCTCATAAGCTGATCTAAAGCCGCCTGAATATGACGCTCGGAATCAGTATCTAAGGCTGAAGTAGCTTCATCAAGAATAAGGATTGGCGCGTTCTTAAGCACTGCGCGTGCTATTGCTATGCGCTGCCTTTGCCCACCAGAGAGCATGACTCCATCATCTCCAATGTGGGTCTCATACCCCTCAGCAAGCTCCTCAATAAATTCATCGGCATTGGCTATCTTAGCCGCCGCTCGCACCTCGCCCTCAGACTTATCCTTTAGCTCACCATAGGCGATATTGTTGAAAATAGTATCGTTAAACAAAGTGACATTTTGGCTTACAATTCCAATATGCTTCCTTAGATTAATCAGAGAGAACTCGTTGACGTCAACGCCATCAAGCAGAATCTTCCCCTCTTTGTGGTTGTAAAAACGAGGAATCAAGCTAACTAGTGACGTCTTTCCACTGCCTGAAGACCCCACAAGTGCAATGGTCTCTCCAGGACTAACCTTGAGGTTAATGGATTTGAGGACCTCTTTCTTGGTTCCCTTATAGGTGAAACTGACGTCAGAGAACTCAAACCCACCCGCAACCGCTTCTGTTTCAAAAGTGCCCTGATCCATTTCAGCTTCTGAATCAAGGATCTCAAAGATCGACTCTGCCGCAGCAATACCTCTCTGAATATCGCTATTGACCTCTGTAAGCTGACGAATAGGCTTAATCAGTACCCCCGAGGCGACAATAAAGGCAATGAAACTACCCGTAGTCATAGTCTCGAGAATAATCGGATTAAGCATGAATCCAGTGACCCCAGCAAAAGCAAAAGAAACAATCAGGATAATTAACGGATTACTTAATGCGCCGGTAAATGCCATTTTCATATTTTGCCGTCGATTATCATGACTGGCATTATTCATCCGGTTACGCTCAGTCTTTACAGCGCCAAACATCCGAACTTCTTGATAACCTTGCACGGCTTCTTGCGTCACATGAGTCACATCACCCATAGCTGATAAAATATTCTGACTAATTAGCCTAAAACGCTTACTCACCTTGATCACGATTAGTCCAATAATGGGTAATACGGCAATAAAGAACAGGGTCAGCATCCAATTCACATACAAAAGATACCCCATCAATAAAATCACCAAACTGCCCTGCTGTATAACGGTCTTAATCGCTTTTGTACCGGCCTCTGTCACCTGCTGTACATTAAAGGTGACCATCGACACCAAATGCCCGGACATAGACTGATTGAAAAACTTAAACGGCAGCAGCAAATAGCGATTAAACAGGTCCGTTCGCAACGCATGTACTAGATAATTTGCTACATAGGCAATGAAATAGGTACCAATAAGATAGCCAATACCCCTCACCGCACTAATCATAATTAAAAATAGCGGTATGACTAGCCAGCTTTCATGTACTAATTCATCGCCAAATATACCTTGAGCAAGACCGCCGATAACCCCCGATTTAGGCGCCACGGCAGAATCAGCCGCAGACCCAGTTAGAACACCCACTATGTCAGTGATGTAGCGCAGTAGGTCGATAAAGGCGATTTCAGCAAGAGAATGCAACAGTAAACCGAACACCGCGATTAAAAATGGGAACCAGTAACGCACAACATAACTAAGTAGCCTTAGATAGGTTTTTGTTCCTGACTGGGAAATATCTTCAGACATACTGTGAACGCTCATTTATACATAGGTTGGCTTGGAAGGCCCGAAACCACAAACCAGGGCCCCCAAGCTGCGTAAATTTTGCATTTGAACTAGTTATCCCGCACAAGACCAAGCTTCCTGACGGTGCTTTTAAGTTGCCATGCGATCGATCACAAGATATAAACATAATGTACTGTATTTCATTAAGCCCTTAATACTAGGCATGATACCGCAGTTGGTAGCATTCATTGGTAACAATTAAACCATAACAATGGTCTACAGGTCTTATTCGACTTTGATTTACGCCCAACAAGATGAAATGCCTCTGATTAAGGATCATTTTGCGCAACCGGATGCCGCCACCAAGCAGAACATGACAGGCAACTTGTCACTGGCCTTTCTCTTTGACCCTCAATGACTAAATCTCCATCATTAGACCATGTCAGTGTAATTGCTCCTTGCTCGGAGGTCTTCCATATTGAGCTTTTTACGTTCTTGTAGCGATTAACAACGTCTCTATGGGGATGACCAAAGTGATGCCGGAAGCCGCTAGAAAATATGACATGCATGGGCTTAGTTGCCGTCACAAAACTTTCAATCGAAGATGTCTTACTGCCGTGGTGTGGCGCCAGCAAAGCAGTAATTGTAGAGTTTGGCAAAAAATCAGTTTTAAGAATCTCTCTCTCGGCTCGAGACTCTATGTCGCCGGTGAGCAAAATTTTCTGGCCAGCCCAGCTTAGCAATAAAACACAGGAGCTATCATTGCCCTCTTTAGGCCCATCTTTCGACGGCCAAATAACATCAATTTCTAGGCTTCCCTTATCCGGTAACGGCCAACGCCAGCTTTGCCCTGCACGGCAGGTCATATAACTCAATTTTCTAGTAGGAATAGACGGCTCACTAGTCCCAGAGTGGCCCGAAAAACCCGGACCAAACAAATATTCATCGACAGTCACCACCTGGGCCAGGGAGTTAAGGCCACCACTATGATCAGCATCTTCATGACTGATGACTGCTAAATCGACGTGAGTGCGGCCTCGGTAACGTAGGTATGGCGCAATAATGTCACTGCCGGCGCTAAACTGATCGCTGTATTTAGGCCCAGAATCATAAACAAGAGTATTGCTGGGCGTCTCGATGACCGCCGCCAACCCCTGCCCTACATCAAGCACAGTCATTCGTAACGCCACCTCTTGACTAGGCATTAAGATAGCCAAGGTAATAGGGAGTACACATAAGCATTTATAGAAACGTGGCACTGGGATCACAATACTCATCACCCCAACAAACAATCCCGCTAAAACACTCCAACTCAAGGCCACGGGCATTACCAAAAACCCATAGTCTGAAGGAATAACATCAAGAATCCTCCATAGAATAGAAACAGTCCAGTCTGACAAACCCCACAGCCAATTAGCGAAATCCACGCTTACAGATATAGATAGCACTCCAAGCAGCGCCATAGGAATAGTGACAAATGATATCCAAGGAACAGCTAACAGATTAACCAGTGGCGCGAGCCATGAAAGCTTACCGATAAATATTAAAAGTGGCACTGACATAACAGCAAAAAGAGCCAATTGGGCGGACAGAGCTTTTAGTAACTTAAAACTTTTAATTGTGGAATACCAAGGCAAGAAATGCCAAATTAATGTGGCAACTGCAATGAAAGATAACCAGAACCCTGCGCTAAGGATGGCAAGTGGTTGATTTATCGCAATGAGAAGACATGCCCAGCACAAGCAAACCCAAGCCGACATGCGGCGATGCATTAGTTTGGCAGCCATCACCACTAAGACCACAATAAAGGCTCTTTGTGTTGGGAGCGTAAACCCCGCCAACAGGCTGTACATGAAGGCAGCGGCAACGGCTAGAACCGGTGGCAGCCACCGAATCACAGTGTGAGGAGCAGGATGCAAAGATACTCGAAGAGAAAGTAAGTAAAGTGCGGCCCCCACACCCTTACCAACCAAAAAGCCAAATCCAGCAATCAAACCAACATGTAGCCCTGAAATCACTAATAAATGGACGATGCCAAGCCGAGTAAAATCATCCCACCAAGGCTTTAGTAGCTCCCGATCGCCAATCGTTAGAGCTGTTATTACCGCGCTACCGAAAGCAGACAACTCAGCCCCTTTAATGGCTAGCTTCATTTTACCCCTAAGATCGTTGGCATAAGCACCTATCCTATTTAGTGAACTAATGGACCTAGATATCAAACGGTTACTGTTTTGTGCCTCTCGAATATATCCCGTAGCCGAGTAGCCCTTTTGTAAAAGCCAACTTTGATAATCAAATCCACCAGGATTAAGCATGCCCCGTAACGGGCGAAGCCTCGCCACAAAATGCCAGCGATCACCAACAGTAATATTTAAATCCGTCTTTCGGTGGGTTAAGGGGTAGTCATTGAGCAAAACCAACTTTAGGGGGACAGGATTATCTGGCTGACCTACTTCGTAGGCCGAGTCGACCAACACAACAAAACGTACATGCTTCTCACTATCACTCAGGACCTGCTGAACATGGCCAGTAATACTAAAATCATGTTTATCCAAACTATCGGGTAGTTGATGCTGTAATAGCTGATGACCAGAGAATACGCCCCAACAGCTACCCCATGCCAGAAACAAAAAAAATTTGGTGCCTTGTTTGATGCGGATAGATATTTCAGAGAAGTAATGACAGGCTACTATCCAGGCAATAGTCGCTAATAGAACAGAAATACAATGGGTAACTACACCAGGTAATTGGGGATACCAGGCAACAGAAAAGATGCCAATGCTTATCCCTAGTAAATAAATCATACGAATCCCTGTTTTCAGCCAACGCCTAGACTGTTACAGTCTTAACAGGCCCACGCTGTGATGGTGTGGGCAGATTTACAAAACATTACTCGATGGTGCGCATACAGCAATGAAAAATCTATTGATTATTTACCATAGCCAAAGCGGCGGCACGACGCGTATGGCTGAGTCTGTGCGCCAAGGCTGTCAGCGTGAGGAAGATGTTGAAACACGCTTTATAAGGGCTTTTGATGCCGATTTGAGCGGCCTACGCTGGGCCGACGGCATTCTTTTTGGGACTCCCGAGAACTTTGGCTATATGAGCGGTGCTTTAAAGGACTTTTTTGATCGCACGTTCTACCCGGCTGAACCTTATCAGCTGAATCTGCCCTACGGTATTTTTGTTAGCTCAGGAAATGACGGTACAGGTGCTGTGCGTGAAGTAGACCGTATTGTTAAGGGTTATCCTATGAGAAAGGTTTGCGAACCGCTAATCATTGTTGGCGGCTTCAAAGATGAGTTCCAAGAGCAATGTGAAGATTTTGGTCAGGGCATGGCTGCAGGATTAGCGCTAGGAGTTTTTTGAGATTACAAACTGAATACATCGATGCCCATATATTCCATCCATAAAAAAACGCAAAACAAAAGTTTTGCGTTTTTAAATTGGAGCGGGAAAGGAGGCTCGAACTCCCGACCTGTTCGTTGGCAACGAACTGCTCTACCACTGAGCTATTCCCGCAGAAACCAATAAAGGCATCTTATAACATGGCGTCCCGTAGGGGAGTCGAACCCCTGTTACCGCCGTGAAAGGGCGGTGTCCTAGGCCTCTAGACGAACGGGACGAAGGATGTAACCTAAGCTAGTGAAGGTCTTGAAGGCTAGCTCTCGCTAACAATCTAAACCAGATTTTAGTTGGACTCTAAAATAACCCTAAATCACCAAAATCTTTCTCTATACCTCCTGCTCTTCTTTCACTAAAGCAAGGCGGGCATTATACCCAGAGACAGCCTATGCGCAATGCCTTTTTACCTAAAATTTAAATACAATAAAAAAAGGAGCATAACTCCCCTTTTCATTATGCTTATCCGTAATATTATATTCATTGAAAGCAAAAGATATAATTTTTTAGGTACAATGCTCGCCCTAAAATAAAACCACCGCAAAGCATTCAGCTAATGAAGCCTCTTTTACAATCAGACAAATTAAAAAATGTTAATTACGAGATTCGAGGTCCCGTGCTTGACTATGCTAATTGGCTAGAAGATGAAGGCCAACAGATACTTAAGCTAAACATCGGTAATCCTGGTGCCTTTGGTTTTAATGCACCTGACGAGATAATGCACGACGTCATACATAACCTTCGCGAAGCACAAGGATACTCTCACAGTAAAGGCCTGTTTTCCGCTAGAAAAGCAGTTATGCAACGGTACCAAGCTGAGGGCGTTGACGACATCCAAGTTGAAGATGTCATTATGGGTAATGGCGTTAGTGAATTAATAGTAATGTCCATGCAAGGCTTGCTTAATCAGGGCGATGAAATCCTCATCCCCTCCCCTGACTACCCTTTGTGGACAGCAGCCGTGTCTATTGCAGGAGGAACACCACTACACTATCAATGTGAAGAAGCTAACGGCTGGCAACCAAACCTCAAAGATATAGAACGACAGATAACTCCAGATACCCGCGGTATCGTTATTATTAACCCGAACAATCCCACTGGTGCTGTTTATTCCAAAGAAACCTTATTTGGTTTGGTAGAAATAGCCGAGCGGCATGGGCTGATCATATTTGCCGACGAAATTTATGACCGTATTTTGTATGATGGCGCTATACATCATCCACTTTCCTTGTTGGTAAAAAACACACTATGCCTGACCTTTAACGGGCTTTCTAAGACCTATCGACTTGCTGGTTTTAGGTCTGGATGGATGTTGATTAGCGGCGCGAAACAGATTGCCAAAAGTTATATTGAAGGCCTAGAGATGCTGGCCTCTATGCGCCTGTGTGCGAACGTGCCTGCCATGCTAGCGGTGCAAACCGCGCTTGGTGGGCGGCAAAGTATCGAAGACTTAATACTCCCTGGTGGTCGCCTGCATACTCAACGCGATTTGGCGCATAAACTGTTAACGGCAATTCCCGGCGTAAGTTGTGTAAAACCTCAATCTGCGATGTACTTATTTTTCAAATTGGACACCATGGTCTACCCTGTTGATAACGACGAAAAGTTTGTTCTCGAACTGCTAAAAAAAGAACGGCTGTTGATCGTCCAAGGCTCTGCATTTAGTTGCCAAGATACCCAACACTTCAGAATAGTATTTTTACCAGACCAAGACATGCTTATTACAGCGATAGAGAGACTCTCGAACTTTCTACTATCCTATGCCGTTAAACGCTAAACATCACCAGAACCTTAACCTAGATTAAAGCCTAACGAGGTGAGTGTTAAGTAATCATTGCGCGATAGATTTAATCGCTCAGGATCAAACGCCATAGCCTTCCATTCACGACGAACTGGGTATTCTCTTCGAAGCCTATCAAAACATTCACCGACAAGCATAGAGTTAGCTTCAACACCTTCAAATACCGATCTCATTCTTCCGTCATCTGCACCAACATCAAAACTAGCCAAAATAGCATCGGCAACACTGCTAATAACCACCGGGCATATTTCCATTTCGTCGAGCCTGAAGCTATTACTCTCATTCCACGAGGCACCCTGCCAATCCATAAATTCTTTGAAAATCATAGATGTTCCGTTCACTTTTCCCTCGAGACTATATCCGGCAATATGAGGTGAAGCTATTGACACATATTTAAGTAACTCTAAGTCAATCAAAGGTTCGGGTTCCCATACATCGAGGGCAACCAATAAGTCCGCGCCTCCCTTTATGCACGCGAGTAAGGCTTGATTATCAACAACTGCACCACGACCAGCGTTAATTAGAAGAGACCCTGACTTAAGCTTAGACAATGCCTTAGCATCCAGTAAATGGTAGGTAGGATGTAGTCCAGAAAAAGTTAAAGGGGTGTGCAGACAAACGATGTCACTATCTAGCACTGACTCAAAATCGGTGGTTGTTATGCCACTGTCGTGGTTCAAAAAGGGGTCATACACTCGACAGTCGACGCCAATCGACAACAGTGCCTTCAACAGCCTACCTCCGACGTTACCGCAACCCACTATTCCAACTGTTTTGTTCTGCCAATCGGACACTAAGTTAGTCATGACGGATAAATCATATTGCACCACGGATTGCGCGTTACAACCAGGCGCATGAGCAAAGTGCACTCCCGTTGATTGCAGGTAATCTAGATCAATATGGTCTGTTCCAATAGTTGCAGAGCCTACAAATTTTATATTTGAACCCTCCAGAAGATCGGCATCCACCTTTGTAACAGACCTCACCAACAGAATGTCTGTATCGGCAATATCGACTGTAGATATTTTCCGACCAGGCAACAGGTGCACATCACCATAGGATCCGAACAATTCAGTCACTCGAGGCATACTTTGGTCAGCAACAATTTTCACGCTAATCTCACTTAGGGAATCGTGGAGTGGTTATATATTGAGGAGTTTGCCGTAACTTAAGATCGGCAGTGCGTTGAGAAAACACCGCGCCAAACCCCATTTCCTCACAAAAAATCTCAAAGGCATCTAGATGAATACCTTTCCATTCAATGCCCTGCAGACTAGGCACCGATTCAGCGTCACAAGTGATCGTGGTCAACTGCCTAGCTAGCTGTAATTGATCCGCACAACCGGCTAGTTTATCGGCCAATTTTTTCGCCCCACGAATCGGCAAATCTTGTAGTTGATCAAGATGGCTCATGATTGCGTCTACGTCAGAAAAATGGGAAAGCATCTGTTTAGCCGTCTTTGAGCCTATGCCAGGCACTCCTCGAATGTTATCGCTTGTATCGCCTACTAAAGCAAGATAGTCAGCCATCTGAGCACAACCCAGGTCCAGTTCAGTTTCTAACTCAGCCTGGCCTTTAGCGTTGGATTTACCGAAATCCCAATAAAGGTCTTTCTCCTTAATAAGCTGCATAAGGTCCTTGTCACGACTGACAATAACAGGCTGGATGTTTTGCTTCCTAATAACACCAGCCATACTGCCAATCAAATCATCAGCCTCGAACTCTGATGATGCCATTTCAGTGACACCAAGTACTCTGCATAGCTGCCGACAGGCATTTAGCTGGAAGACAAGCGCTTCATCAGGTAGTTCGCGGTTAGCTTTATAATCAGCACACAACTGATGTCGAAAGCCAGACCCAAGACTCTCATCAAAGGCGCAAAATATATATTCTGGCTGTTGTCTGCGCAATATATCGAGAAGAAATCCTGTGAACCCATAAACGGCATGAGTCGGAAATTTCGGCTCGAGGGAGTGCCAATTTTCTGGCAAGCTAAAGTAGCTACGAAAAACATAAATTGGGGCGTCGATTAATAAAGCCTGCATGCTAATAATTCCCTAGCAAGTTTTTGTCAGCTGATAATGCTGGTCACTGAAGACATCCGAATTACCGAAATACGCGTTCAACCTACCTAAAAATGCAGCAGCCCTGAGCGGCAATTGCTCAGAGTTACACCAAGAGTTCACTTGGTCAACTATGCCTTGTCTGAACATATCACTTGACCCACCGCCATGAAGCCCATCCAAATTGTCCGCACTTACGTGAAACTCATGACCACAGGCCACTGCAAACATCCACTCTAAAGCTTGAGGCTTGGTTTCTACCGCCTCAAAAACCCCCTGCTGATCGACACTGCGACCATCCGGGTGGTACCAGTACCCATAATCTTCCAATAGGCGTCGTCGCTCGCCTGCAAGGCACCAGTGTGCTATTTCATGAAGCGCGCTCGAGACAAAGTTTTGACGATAAAAAACACGACAAAATTGACTTTCCGTTGAAGCAGGTAGATATAGCGGCTCATCTGCCTCTCCGATCAGAATAGTGTTGAAGCTGACTTCAAACTCTGCACTGAATAATGACGTAATTAATTGTAGTTTCTTGCAGGTCACAGTAGGGTACCAACTCCAGTTTTTTACTACCTTTAAAAATAAGCATCTGGGCTGAGTCTATTATCAACCGCTTGATACAAAAAAACCATGCTCTATCGTCAGATTTTGTTCGATGAAACACTAATTGTTGTGCTTTATATTTTCCTAGGGTACCTTATGTAGTACTAGCGTTTTATCTGTCCACTGCCATAAGGAGATTTATTTATGCCTAGATCAGCGATTAATTCCTCTGATGATAATGTGATTGATATCTTCACACGTAAACCACTCTCCGAACTCACAAATAACCGTTTAGTCCGTATTTCTGCAGAGCTTGATGGCTTAGAAATGCTGTACAGTAACCAAGAAAATCCAGACAAACTATTTTCCATCAAAATCCTGGCTTGGGGGCTGCGCCTTAGCGGTGAAGTTGTCGCCCTCGTACCCTGGCTCAGTAAACTAATACCTTGTGATGAAATTAGAGACCCTTTAAATGGTCAATGGCAAGGCTACTATGACCAGGGCATTGATGAATTATTTTTTTCCGCTCCCTTACACAAGGTAATGGAACTAGAAACTGCAGCGGAATATTATAATTACCAGTGTGATTTTGAAACCGAAGTAATCCAGGAAATCCCCGACAGCATTGGCACTCATAGTGTTCTTTCAGAGAATGGTTTTCAAAGTATTTGCTTAAAAGAAGCTGTAAGCTGGCGGCTACTTAATAACGGAACTGTTGAAGCAATGCTGATCGATGAGAAAAAAATGGATGCTACGCCCGTTCTCCCCGGCGACGATTGCCTTTATCCTGCAGAGCAAAATCCGGACTTTAAATATTTTTTCCAGCACAATATAGCCAACAAAATAAAATGCCAGGACCCAGAAGCTTTAGCTGCTATTTTGTTACTTCAAGAAAGTTGAGATTGTTTAAAGCCATCTGACGTTAAAATGCTTTAAAACCAGTTTTTCACTGGTTGCCATAGCCCATTAACCGCTGATAACGTTTTTCAACCAGATCCTCTATATCTTCAGATTGGAGTTCATCTAACTGCTTTATGAGGTGATCTTTGAGGGTAACACTCATCGTTTCTATATCACGGTGCGCACCACCCATTGGTTCAGGGATAGTGGTATCGACAATGCCTAGTTTCTGAAGGTCTGCAGATGTGACCCCCATAGCTTCAGCTGCATCTGGCGCTTTCTCACTGGTCTTCCAAACAATATTAGCGCAGCCCTCTGGAGAAATCACAAAATAAGTGCTGTATTGCAGCATGTTAATCCTGTCTCCCACTCCAATGCCCAGTGCGCCTCCTGAGCTCCCTTCACCGATAACGGTACAGATGATAGGTGTCTTTAAGCGAGACATTACTGCTAAATTTCTGGCAATAGCTTCGGAAATATTTCTCTCTTCAGAATCAATACCTGGATAAGCTCCGGGCGTATCAATCAAGGTCAAAATTGGCATATTAAAGCGTTCAGCCATTTCCATTAGCCGGAGCGCCTTACGATACCCCTCAGCCTTAGGCATACCAAAATTACGCATAACCTTGTCAGTTACTCCGCGGCCCTTCTCCTGCCCTATAACCATGATGGGTTTACCATCTAACCGAGCCACACCGCCCACAATTGCACTGTCATCACCGAAGTGACGATCACCATGAAGCTCTTCCCAATCAGTAAAGATTCTTTGTATGTAATCAAGCGTGTAAGGTCGATGAGGATGCCTAGCAACCTGAACTACTTGCCATGGCGTTAACTTTGAATAAATGTTTTCTGTGAGCTTTCGTGACTTACCCCGTAATCTCGAGACTTCCTCTGTGATATTGAGTTCATTATCATTACCCACCAAATGTAGCTCTTCAATTTTAGCTTCTAATTCGGCAATCGGTTGTTCAAAAGTCAGGTAATCTAAATTCATCGTTATTAACGTCTCATATAACCAAAGGTATTGGAAATGCGTAGTTTAACATCTATAAAGAGCACTGCTAGTACAGAATTAATGATAACGTAAAGTGACACTATTTTTCCCAAATTCCTCTCGAAGATGAGAAATCAGTTCATCCCGAGGTTGAATCTTCCATTGATCGCCTAATCTTAATCGACCTTTGGCACCTGATAGTGAATATTCAACTTCGACGACGCAGTTACCATCTTTGTATCCACTAACAGCTGAATGAAATTTTTCCACCCAATCCCCTCCTCCCTCAGGAATGCTCAATTCCAAACAATGTAATTTACTGCAGCGCGCCTCATAGATAGATTGGATAGAATCTGCGACCAGTTTCAATCCACCAGTAAAGTCATCCTCAGACACAATCCCCTTTACCACTAACAGTGCGTCTTTAGAAATAATGTCACGATAGGCCATATATTTATCAGCCCAAACTGACAATTCAATTCGCCCACTTTTATCGTCTAGAGTTAGGAACGCAAAATTTTCTCCACGTTTATTCCGCATAACTCGCATTGCAACAACCATGCCGGATACGGCAGTGCTCGCTTTCCCTGGGCGCAAATCAACAATCCTATTAGGTAACATTTCCTTTAACTCGCCTGCATACTCGTCAATGGGGTGTCCCGTAAGGTAGAGCCCAAGGGTGTCTTTCTCCCCCGTAAGTCGCGCACGGATAGAAAGTGTGCGGACGGCAGAGTATGCGTTGTAGTTAATGTCGGAAGCGCTCTCAACGATCGATTCTCCAAACAAATCGCCCATTCCACTGCTCTTATTTCGTGCGTGCTGCTCTGCTAGCTTTACCGCTTCGTCCATACACGTCAGCATCACCGCGCGACGATAGCCTATGTCACCCT
>Ga0209035_10000363_pt1 | contig 17858 bp, 17 predicted proteins | sample MarorgKNORR_S2LV_6_FD_188220 | JGI IMG/M metagenome (GOLD analysis project Ga0209035, IMG submission 188220) | Marine microbial communities from the Southern Atlantic Ocean, analyzing organic carbon cycling - AAIW_A/KNORR_S2/LV (SPAdes) (version 2) | ecosystem: Environmental > Aquatic > Marine... | reverse complement strand
TGTTATTGCTGGCAACGTAGAGACAAGCCAATTAATAGTTGACACATTGCTGGGGGCGATGGGAGTGATGGCTGGTTCGCAAGGAACAATGAACAACTTCATTTGGGGTAACGATGAACATCAATACTACGAAACTATATGCGGTGGGGCGGGAGCTACCGCCAACCAAGCTGGCGCTTCGGCAGTGCACACCCATATGACCAACACTCGCCTGACTGATCCTGAGATAATGGAGATACGACATCCAGTTCGTCTTGAACATTTTCAGATCAGACGAAACTCTGGTGGTGTTGGTAAAAATCCAGGTGGTGATGGAGTTAGTCGGCGGGTTAAGTTTCTAGAACCGATGACGGTAAATATTCTGTCCTCGAGGCGAAAAATCGCGCCCTATGGTGCAGCCGGGGGAGAACCAGGCCAAACAGGAACTAATATTCTTATACCTTTTGAGAAAGAGCAATTGCTCTTAGGAGGATTTGCTCGATTTGAGGTCAAAGCAGGGGATTCTGTTCAGATAGACACACCAGGTGGTGGTGGGCACGGCTTAGAAGCTATAGAAAATAATAATTAAATCTTTCCATTCATGGTTGTGTAACTAACAAACTCTGCCCAAAACTTTAATGATTTGACTGTCACATCTAAACAGCGGGGTCACTATGAAATTTGTTTTTCGTTGCCTTAAATTAAGGAGACTCAGAGCTGCCAATCTACGCTAATTAATCTACGTGGTTCAGGGAGAAGAGAATGCCCCACCCTATTCAGACAAAAGAACGAATGAATTTAGTTGAGCGGATATCTGAGCTCGCACCAAGCTTTTCTTTGCGATCAGCGCAATATGATCGAGACGCTACTTTTCCTTATGAAAATTGGACAGAGCTCGCAGCGGAAGGTTTTCTCGGCCTCTGTGCTCCAAAAGAATACGGTGGGTATGAAGCGGATTTTGTTGGGTACGCTCTCGTGTCTGAAGAACTGGCTCGTGCCTGTCCCACTACTGCCTTGACGTTTAATATGCACACCGCAACAGCGTTACTTGCTGGTTGGATTTCTGAGGAACTAGATTTTAATAATGAAATGAAGCAACACCTGGAGCGCACTCGCCCAGCGTTATGGGAAGGAATGTGCTCTCAACATCTTATTCACTCGCAACCTTTTTCAGAAGGCAGGACCCCCGGGAATGCATCGCCTATTAATACGATTGCAGTGCCAACAGCCGGCGGGTACAGAGTTACAGGAAAAAAAATATTTGCGTCTCTAAGCGGCGCAGCTGACATCCATAATGTGGTTGCGATCGTTGAAGGTGATAAGAGACTGAGGCTTCTTGGAGTGCCGGCTGGTAGTGATGGCCTGTCTATCGAAGGTGTTTGGGACCCATTAGGGATGAGAGGAACTGATTCACGAAATTTGATAATGAATGACGTTTTTGTCCCAGGTGACAATGAAGTTGTCCCACCCGGTGCCTTTGATGCAATGAGTAAAAGATTCCCGTACTTCTACATGACGTTGAGTTTTAGTTACTTGGGCCTTATGAAAGCTGTTGTAGACACCACCGAGGAGTATCTAAGAGGAGAACATGGGGTTGAATCTCGAAAGGATAACCATGTAAAGCAAGCTGGTTGGGCAGGTATGCAACTCAAGTATGACCAAACGCAAGCTCTTATGTATCGAGTATTAGAAGAGTCATCTGTAGACCCTTCACCAGTAGCGTTGAGAAGAGCTTGGTCCGCAATGGTTACTACTATGGAAGGCGCTCCAGTGATTGCTTCCGAAGCAATCCGTATCTGCGGAGGCAGATCGATGCTTCGTCCAAGTAAATTAGAACAGCATTATCGAGATGCCCGGTGCGGTGCCACAATGCTTCCGTGGAGTGTAGAGGTTTGTTTGGATCGTCTTGGGCGAGCTGGTTTGTATTGAAATTTTGTTTAGCTGGGTTTTCAACTAAGAATCTGTCGCGTGTTGGATTAATCTGTTCAAGTGAGAAAAATTAATCATTTTATTGGCGGCCAGAACCAAATAGGGACGAGTGGCCGGGTGCACAACGTCTTTGATCCATCAAGCGGTCTAGTGCAAGCGGAAGTGGATTTAGCATCACTCGATGAGGTCAACGAGGTAGTGACGGTAGCTCAAGAAGCAGCGTTATTGTGGAAAGAAAGCTCGTTGACGCAACGCACTCAGATAATGTTTACGTTTCGAGAAATTCTTTCAGCACGTGCAAATGAGTTAGCTAAAATTGTTAGTAAAGAACATGGCAAAGTGATTTCAGATGCTTTTGGTGAGGTGGCACGCGGCATCGAAAATGTTGAATTTGCCTGCGGTATTGGTCAGCATCTAAAAGGGGAAATAAACGAGCAAGTTTCAGCAGGGATAGAGGTGTATAGCTTGCGGCAACCTTTGGGGGTTGTGGCCGGAATTACCCCATTTAACTTTCCAGCCATGGTCCCATGTTGGATGTTTGCTACAGCAATAGCTAGTGGGAATGCCTTCATCTGTAAACCTTCAGAGCGTGACCCTTCAGCCTCAATGCTTATCGCTGAATGGTTCAAAGAGGCAGGACTGCCTGATGGAGTGTTTAACGTATTGAATGGTGACAAAGTTGCTGTAGATGGGTTGATAGACCATCCGGGGATATCGGCAATAAGTTTTGTGGGTTCTACGCCAATAGCGCGTTACGTCTATGAACGTGGGACTCAGGCAGGGAAGCGGGTCCAAGCTTTGGGAGGAGCGAAGAACCACATGCTTGTTTTACCGGACGCCGACATTGAAATGGCTGCTGACGCCGCAGTAAGCGCTGCATATGGATCAGCTGGTGAAAGATGTATGGCGATAAGTGCGGTAGTTGCAGTAGGTAGTGCTGCTGATGAGATAGTCGAAGCAATTGCAAGCCGTATCCCCAATGTGAAAATTGGACCAGGCGATGCACCCGACTCAGAAATGGGACCTCTAATTACAGCAGAACACAGAGACAAGGTTGCTGCGTATGTGACTCGAGCTCGTGATGCGGGAGCTCTAGTAGTGGCAGATGGAGCAGATCGAGATCTTCCTGAAGCCGGATTTTTTTATGGACCGACCTTACTAGATCAGGTAACGCGAGATATGGAGTGTTACCGAGATGAGATATTTGGTCCTGTGCTCAGTGTGGTGAGAGTAGCAACATTTCAAGAGGCGATTGAACTTATAAATTCAAATCCCTACGGCAATGGAACGGCGATATTCACCCGTGACGGAGGCGCAGCGCGTAAATTCCAACACGAAGTAGAGGTAGGCATGGTGGGAATTAATGTACCGATTCCAGTACCCGTTGCATATCATTCTTTTGGTGGCTGGAAAGCATCACTGTTTGGTGACGCACATATGTATGGACCTGACGGGGTTAGATTTTTTACCCGAGCGAAGGTTGTAACAGCACGATGGCCGGACCCGGGGACGAGTAGCGTTGACTTGGGATTCCCGCGTAATTGATAACCATCTCTGATAGTCAGTTTTTTTGGAGAATATGAACCACGCATACTGCCCCAATACCAACCATGTGAGCTAACGCCGTTTGAGCGTTTGGTTGTTGGCGGACCCCCGCTTCCCAGCGTAGCTGACGGGTGATTTCAGCAACCTGTCCCACCCCGGTTGGCCCAATAGGGTGACCCATAGCCAAAAGTCCTCCGGAAGGGCTAATCGCGCATTTACCGCCAATGTCTAGGCTTCCTGATTGTATGAGAGAAGCGGTTTCTCCGGGCTTGGTTATACCAACTGCTTCGGCATATAAAAGTTCTTCAATAGAAAACGCATCATGGACTTCTAGAACATCGATGTCCGAAGGCTCGACAGACGATTGGTCAAAAGCCAGCCGAGCTGTTTCAGCAGTTAGAGCGGCATCAATCCCTTCGCCGGGTGAATATAAACCTTCGGTTCGAGTGACCGACGAAAGTATTTTAACTGACCGCCCTTTATTAATCCCAAGCTTCTTAATTCCTGACTCAGAAGCCAAAATAACCGCAGCAGCTCCTTCCCCAACAGGGCAGCATTGAAGCCGAGTAAGTGAACCCGAAATAGGCTCACTCATTATCTCTTCAAGAGATCGATGCTTTTGACGCTGCGCATAGGGGTTATTAGCTCCATTTCTGTGGTTCTTAAACGCCACAGCTGCTACCTGCTCGGGCTTGGTCCCATGCAGATGCATGTACTCAGAAGCCAAAAGAGCGAAATGAGTGAATGGAACTATAGCGCCGGCTTCGAGATTGTTGATTCCGGCTCGTGCCGGCGCAGCCCCTAAACCGCCGGACTGTTTGTCTACGCCTAAAGCCAAAGCGATATCGGATTTTCCAGAAGCAATTTCTAAAGAAGCTAAAGCAACCGCCGATGATCCGCTGGCAGAGGCATTCTCAATTTGAGTCATCGGAATCCCTGTGGCTCCGAGCCGGCTTAACATGATTCTGCTAGCGCCCATTCCTAACATTGCTGTGCCTGTATAGGCAACCTCGACGCTGGGCCAACTTATTGCCGCATCCTTTAGAGCCTCCCGGGTAGCAGCCAATCCAAGTGAAACGTAGCTTTGTGAACTTGTTCGTTGATATGGATGAAACCCGATGCCGACGACGTAAACAGGATTGTCAGTCAAGATATTTTTGGCCATTGTTAAACCAACCTGAAACGTAAATCAGCCCATGAAATACCCTCTGAGTCAGGCTTGCTAGTAACAATGATGCCTTCGACGGGTGACCCAATTTTCGGGTTGTTACCTTCGATAATTCCCTTAATTAATGGGCCTTCAGACAAATTGATCACAGCGACGTTAAAAGGAACTTTCGGTTGTGGGTTGTGGTGCCGATGAACAGTGACAACTGCCTGAATGGAGCCTGTTGGTGAAAACTCATGCGAATCTAATTCTGTGCTTGTCGATCCGCAGTTTTCACACCCATATGGGTCTTTGGGAAAAGTAAGATAATCGCAGAGCCTGCAAATCCCTCCGACAATCAGAGGTGGATCAACGAGTTTGAGAAGATCTGGGTAGCGAGAACGCAGTGTAGTCATGATGCCTCCAACTAGAAGATAGTCATAAAATCAGTCGTGTTAGTGCCGTAGTTAGAGCAGCAATGGTTACAACTGCGGCCATTGGCCAATGGCGCCAACAACCAAACGCTGCAGCGATAATGCCAAGCACTCGAGCATCTATTTGTAATTCCCCTTGGTGGGTAAACGTTTGCAAAGCTATTACTGCACATAAAATAGAGACTGGCATGTAGCTAAGTACGATGATCCAAGGACCGGAGAGTCGCTTAGAACTGATTGAGGTCATACCTAAAAGTCGCTGGCCGTAAACGCCAGCAGCGATAAAGAAAAGTGCCCCCCAGGTCAACATAATATTTATTGAAGTCCTTTGGGCAGAGTGTTTTTTTTGCGGAATCCGAAGAGTGCAGTGAAACCTGCTAGGAGGATCGGTAAGCCACCCGGAACGAATTCCACGGTCCCCAGAGCTATTGCAGCCCCGGCTAATCCAACGATTTTACTAAGCCCGTGGTCTAACTGACGCCACAATAGTGCAACAAATAAAGCTGGGAACATAACGTCTAGTCCGAGCGCTAGAGGATCAGAAATAATATTGCCGACGAAGACTCCGACAGCGGAACCTAGCCACCAAGGTATTACGAGCCAGAGTGACAACGAAACGTATACGCGTTGTAGATTGCGATCTTCGTTTTCACGAAGAGCCAGCGATACATTTGGGTCGAAGCAACTATAAGCGGCAAAAATTCTTTTTTTACGTGATGACCAAAGACGGGGAGAGATAGTAGCTGCGAGCAAACCAAACCTAGTGCTAACTACCCAAGAGCTAAGAACTCCAGTCGCAACGCTTCCTCCTGAAGCGGTTACAGATGCAAAGGCTAATGTGGCCGTTGCTGAATTTACTATGAGAGCAGCTGCCACAATCAACCATGGGTCAGTCCCAGCTGTGCGGTGCACAATTGAGACTGTTATAGCAACTGTGAAGTAAGTGAGACCGATCGCCCACGCTTCCCCATGAACTAGTTGAGTCCCAGTTGGTATTTGCTGCACATGGCATACTGTCAGAAATTTAAGGTAGTGAGCAAAGTCTTATTCGGTTCTAAAATAGTTTGGCTTTGATTTTTGCGTTCTGCCCTTTGAAAATAGCCGTTGGCGTTACGGTAAGCCCGGCGCGCTATTTATACTCTCTCTGGTAGAGGGTTGATGAGTATAAATCTTTCTGCTTTTAACGCTAAGATCTTTTCCTCTTTTGAAGCAAAGTTACCGATGGCTAGCTCAAGAGGAATTAAAAAGAATAAAGATCCTTTCGCGAATAAGACATTGGAGTGTTTTTTGGCCATATTATGACATATGAGTGAAGTTGTATGGAGTGAAGCGCCCAGCCTCCAGCGTCCGCTTCTAGTGGTCGCATTTCAAGGTTTATTTGATGCTGGTGAGTGTGCGACCGGGGCAATTGATTGGATAATTAACCATCACAAAGCGCGTCGTATCGCTCACATTGATCCGGAAGAGTTTTACGACTTCCAAGAAGTACGACCAGAAGTACAGATCAATGAGGAGGGTGATCGCTTAATTCGGTGGCCTTCGCTGGATGTTCATGTAATCGAAAATAATTTGTCGCATGACTTGGTTTTATTGCAAGGGATTGAGCCAAGAATGCGATGGCGAACGTTTTGTGAGTCAGTAGTAGAAATTGCGACCGATACTAATTGTGAAATGGTTGTAACTCTTGGAGCTATGGCTGCTGGTGTTCCCCATTCAAGGCCTTCAGAAGTCAAAGGAAGCGCAGCAAATTCTGAGCTGGCGCGGCGTCTTGGGTTAGATCGACCAAGTTATCAAGGGCCTACTGGGATAATAGGAACGTTACATGATGCGCTGGACAGAGCTTCGTTGCCCGTTGTTTCCCTAAGAGTTGGGATACCTCATTATGTCGCTGGACCTCCAAATCCAAAAGGCACTCGTGCTCTTCTCCAAGAATTTGAGCATGTGACAGGAGTCTTGACGGGGTACAACGACCTTGATGTCAGCTCACTGGAATGGGAAGAGCGTGTAGCTGAGGCTGTTTCGCAAGACCCAGAAATAATGGACTATGTCCGTCAGCTTGAAGAAGAAGTTGAAAGGGCATCTGAAACAGATCTTCCGACTGGTGATGACCTTGCTGCTGAATTTCAAAAGTTTTTGCGGGAACAGCGCGACGAATAAAATTAAGTTAAATGTTGGTTGATTGTTGCCGAAGAAAATGATCGGCCAATACTAAACAGATCATCGCCTCAACCATAGGAACGGCTCGAGGTAAAACACATGGATCATGTCGACCTTTTGCCTCAAGAATTTGTGAATTATTTTCTCTATCTACTGTCGCTTGCGGTGAACTAATTGTCGCAGTGGGTTTAAAAGCAACGCGAACAAGTAAGTCTGCTCCATTGCTAATTCCTCCTTGAATGCCGCCACTATTGTTAGTACTGGTTTTAGGCATTCCTTCTGGCCCTGGGACAAAAGGGTCATTGTGCTCTCGACCAGTCATTAAGGTACCGGCGAAACCGCTGCCAATTTCTACTCCCTTAGCCGCGGGGAGAGACATCAATCCGCCAGCTAAATCGGCATCTAATTTATCAAAAACTGGTTCGCCCAAACCTGGAATCATTGATCTTGCTACACAAGTTACGATGCCACCCAAGGAGTTGCCATCACGCCTAGCTAAATCAATAGCCTCAGTGATTTTAGATGCGGCATTAGGTTCAGGGCATCTAGTTGGGTCTGCTTCTACATCAGCACGCGTGAATGAATTTAAATCAACCTCAGCCTGAATTGAAGCAACTGAGGTAACACAGCCCAATACTTCTATCCCAGCTGCCTTTTCAATTATTTTTCTAGCGATTGCTCCGGCAGCCACGCGCCCGATCGTTTCACGGGCAGAAGCTCTTCCCCCGCCCTGCCAATTACGTATCCCAAATTTTGCTTCCGTGGTGTAATCAGCATGGCTTGGACGAAAAACATCTCGCATGTTGTCATATGCACCTGGCCTGGCATCAGTATTCATGACGATCATGCCTATTGGTGTTCCCAAGGTAAGACCTTCGAACAGTCCAGAAAATATTTGAACACGGTCGGCTTCTTGACGCTGTGTCACTAGACGACTCTGCCCTGGTCTTCTGCGATCAAGCTCCGTCTGTATTAATGCTTCATCCAACTCAAGCATCGGTGGACAGCCATCAACTATTACCCCTACACCGCCGCCATGAGATTCACCAAAAGTGGTGACTCGGAATCGTTCGCCAAAAGAATTACCGCCCATCTCTAAAGAGGGTAGAGGCCATGAGGCCGTTCGGTGAACCGAATTAGATACTTAGTATCAAAGGAAGTCGAGTAATTAGCGGCCATCATGGCTAGATGACCGTTACTCAAGCAATAATTATTGTTGGCGCCGGTCTTATTGCAGGCATAGTCAATGCAATGGCAGGTGGAGGTTCGTTGCTGACGGTTGCCTTGTTGACTATCTTCGGCGATCTACCTGGGCTTGTGGCGAACGGTACCAATCGGGTTGGTGTCGCCGTTCAAAATATTGCGTCTGTTGCCGGATATAGACGTGGGGGGATCTCAGGCTTATCGCGAGCGACACCAGTGTTGATTCCAATAGTTATTGGATCAATCTTTGGTTCCTTAGTTGTTTCTAGCCTTACGAGCGAAAGTTTTGAACGTGTATTTGGTTTTTTGATGCTACCTGTTTTATTTCTGAGCCTTCGACCGCCAAAGGTCTCGAGTATCCAAATCACCTGGCGGCCTGCTACGACATATGTGGTTTTTTTTGCGATAGGTATCTATGGAGGAGCGTTCCAAGCCGGAGTAGGTTTAATTTTAGTAGTTGCTTTAGCTCGGTCTGGCCTCGATCTAGTTAACGCAAATGCAGTGAAAGTATTTGTAATTTTAGTTCTAACGTTTTTTGCGCTACCGGTCTTCATAATACGAAACCAGGTGGATTGGGGTTTCGCGGCGGTACTTGCTCTAGGTTTTGCACTCGGGGGCTGGATCGGTGCACGTATCGCAGTACAAGGCGGGGATAAAGTAATTCGACCCGTTCTCATCATTTCGGTGGTTGCCCTAGCGTTGAGAATGATTGGCGTGTTTTAGAGATCATTTGTTTTTCACGACATTGACGGGCAGCAGTCTCTAGCCTCTTCCTATGATCTTTGATTTGGATACAGATCGGGTAATAAACAGACCAGGTATTAAGTGGCAACGTCATGGACCTGATGTCATGGCTGCCTGGGTAGCTGATATGGACGTCGAAGTTCCTGATTTTATTATTGATGCAATAAAAAAACGAATTGATACTGGTGGCTTAGGTTACGATTTTTATGATGAACCGATACCAGTTATTGAGGCTTTCGTTAATCGAATGCTGACCAAATTTAATTGGGAAATTTCTGGTGATGATGTTATTCGCCAACATGACGTCGTACAAAGTGTTCAATGGGCCATCAATGTCTTAACTGAACCAGGCTCGGGTATTGTTCTCCAAACTCCTGCTTACCCCCCCTTCTATAAAAGCATTGAAGATTTAGGGCGAACAGTTATCTCAAACCCTCTTCGGGTGAGCGATGAAGATGGTTGGCAACTTGATCTAGATCATTTAAGCGAAGTGGCTTCAAAATCTAATGTCAGAACATTGATGTTATGCCACCCGCATAATCCGTGTGGAGTTGTGTTCAGCGAAAGTGATTTACAAGCCATCTATTCAATCGCTGAAGAAAATGATTTGTTAGTTATTTCAGATGAGATTCATAGTGATATTGTTTATGAGCCGAACAAGCACATACCAGCTGCATCTATTAGCGATATCGCTAAACAAAGAACTGTGACTGTGACTGCAGCGACCAAGACGTTTAATATTGCTGGCCTGCGAATGGCGTTTATGCACACGGCTTCTGATGAGCATGGACCGCTCTTGAAAGCAATTCCTCCGCGTCTTTTTGGAGGCATAAACGGTTTGGGACAGATTGCCACTGTTGCTGGATGGGAACATGGTGATGCTTGGATTTCGGAGTTGTTATCGGGACTCGACCGAAATCGGCAAATGCTATCGGAGCTAATTGATGAACATTTACCCGGAGTTGTTTACCACCAGCCAAAAGCCACTTATTTATCTTGGTTGGATTGTAATGATCTCGGATTAGGCGATGATCCGGGTTCGGTATTTCTGGAAAAAGCTAGCGTTCGAGTTAACTCTGGGCTTGATTTTGGCGAAAGTGGCGCTGGGTTTGTTCGCTTAAATTTTGCAACCTCACCGGAACTGCTCACGAGCACGCTAGAACGAATGGGCTCAATATTTTAATTATCTAATGATTCGTTTTCGCCATGGATCGCCTGTCGCCGAAGAAACAGTGGGTATCCAATAATACCGACTCCAAAAAATAACAACCATTGGATGGCGTATGCCAGATGTGGCCCGTTATGAGTTGATGGCGGTTCTAGAAGAAATACATTTTCTACAATAGGCTCTGCATTTATAAGCTCTAAATAGTGCGGGGCTAGATTAATTGAGGTCTGTTTATCCATACGAGCAACGTCAACTCGAGCCATACTTTCGAGTTGACCATTTTCAGCATCTTTTGGCCCAATGGCACCTCGTTTTTGGGTAAGTCTTGCTCGTGCTGTCAAAACAACTTTACCCTTTGGAACAAATGGATTTGGAGACACACACTCTGTGTCCTGTAGCCAACCAACGATCACAACGATTGCTTCTTGTGGTTGAACCATTACTGGAACTGCTAGATGGCAACCACTTAGTTCTTGGTAACTCCGATTACGAACTAAAACGGCGTCCTCTGGCATCCACGACCCATCGCCCTGGAAGATACGATATTCGAGACGTTTTGTTTCTGTAGTGCTAAACGTTTCGAGCGGAAGTGTCGTGCTTTCTATCTGAGCCGTGATTGTTTTGTTCAGTTTGACACGCTTATCGTGACGTTCAAGCTGCCAGAAACCGGCGAAAATAAAAACTGCTAGGAGTGAACCAGTGAGCAAATGAGCAAATATCCACTTTGGCTGGCGAACAAATTCGTACACGTACCTAAAGCTAGCGGTACTGTACTACTCAGCAGCGCAAGTGGTGCTCTCTCATTATTTTCGAAATCAAAAACCAATAGCTACTTTTAGTGCTGAAATATTGTGGAGTTGTTTGAGATAAATAGCTTCCGATACTGATCATATTTAAAATCTATTAAGTCTCTTTGCTACTTAATTTCTACTTGGGTTAGGGAGCCCGCTGGTTCGAATCCAAGAATTTGACCGAGGAAAGAGAGCTCAGACTCCAAAGCTTTAGCAATATTTTTAGCTTGCCTAAATCCGTGACCTTCTCCCTCGAAAAGTAAATATGAATGTGGAATATTTGCTGAAGCTAATGAACTTACAAGGGCTTCTGCTTGGGATGGCGGTACTACTGCGTCTTCGCTCCCTTGCAAAATAATCATTGGTGTAGACAACAAATGTGTGTGATGGATAGGTGAGCGTTCCATATAAATGTCTGATTTCTCAGGCCATGGACCAATCAGAGAATCAAGATACTTTGATTCAAATTTGTGGGTATCTCTGGCTAATGTTTCTAAATCAGCGACGCCGTATCTGCTAATGCCGGCTGCAAAAATATCGTGCCAAGTCAGTGCGCAAAGAGTCGTGTATCCGCCAGCCGAACCACCTTTAATGATTAAGCGGTCTCTATCCGCGAACCCATTTTTCGCAAGATATTTAGCAGCTTCAACACAATCCTGTGTATCGGTAATACCCCAGTTGCCGTTTAGACGATTTCTGTACTCAGTTCCAAAACCTGAGCTACCTCCGTAGTTGACATCAACAACAGCAAAACCTCGATTAGTCCAGAACTGAACAGCAGGGTCAAATGAAGAACGAGCGCTGCTTGTTGGACCACCATGGCTTAAAACAATTAAAGGCGGTAGTTCGTTTAGGGACTGAAAACGTGCATTTTTGGGTTCAAAATAGAAAGCATTAGCTTCCAGATTGCTACCAGAAGTAAATGAAATTGGTTTTGGCTTTGAGATATTGCCAGTGTCTAAAATTGGGTGCTTCTGATTATTTAATGTCTCGGTCTTACCATCTTTACCGATTACGACGATTACCGAAGGCGCTGTCCAACTTGCGGCAACTGTCACTGCCCTACCATCAGACAAAACATCAAGCCGTCCGAATTCAGTAAAGTCTGTCTCTAACTCATTAAGTTTTTTTTCTTCAATGAAACCTATGTGACCGATGCCATGGTCTACCCAGGTGCACCAAATATGGTCATTGCCCCACTGATACGTGCATTGGGCAAAAACCCAGCCTGGTACGCCGAATTCGCTTGAATAATTAATTACAGGAGTCGAACTTTTGTCGTTGATATTGACACTGTGAATATTCCAAAATCCAGTCTCATCGCTTACTACGTGCAACTCACCTGCTGGACTCCAGCGCGGTTGCTGGAAGGCAAACCCTTCGAGCACGATTTGGTCATTTACAACTTCATTTTTTTCGAGATCGATTACTCGTAAAAAGGTCTTGTCCCATGGCATCGATGGATGATCCCAAGCAATGTAGGCAATTTGATTTCCATCTGGGCTGCAGACAGGCGATGAATAGAAGTCATGGCCTTCAGCAATTTGTTTAAACGATCCATCTGAGTCAACCAAGATCAGTGAATTAGTTGGTTCATTACCCTTGTGATCGTGATTTTCAAAAACCCAAATAGTCGAAATCTCATCAGTTAGTAAGCACGGATCAGCGTATCTATAACCACATTTAATACTTGGTTTTTTTGTGAGAGGATGCGAACTATTATTTGAAAAATTGTAGAGGCGCTGGTCATCGAATAACGCCCCAATTACTCCAAGTTTTGTTGGTATCCAGGCACCCCCGCCGTACTCGTGAACTGAAGATCTTACATTTGACTCAGGGGCTCCTAAGTCAAATGCTTGACCATTTACAAAGTTAACTATGGCGGTTCTTCCGGATTCTGTTGGTCTCCCTTCGGCCCAAAAAATTTGGTCTTCGAAGACCCGCGGTTCGCCTAATCGTATAGAGGAAACCGCTAAGTCTTCTGCACTTAACGGGGAGTCCCATGTCCCAAAGGGAGCAGTAATAATTGTTCGGTCATTTGTCATATGCGTTAACCAATGAGGATGCTTTGCATGCAATTCCTATAGTGATCGAGTAGGGCAAGTTCTTATTATTACAGAGTAACTCTTAAATTTTCATCATCGTTTTTTGTTGCAACTATGCTGTTGTATTGAGATGTGCGCCGCAAATTTACCCCCAATTTGCGTGCGTCGAGTAGACCCAGGGAGATCCCACCGACTCCGCCGGGCAAGTCTACTTTTAGTCAAATGCGGACACAATGCGCTCTACTTCTGTTTGCGCAGAAGCTAGGCGGTCTCGGCAAAAATCTATTAGTTCTGCTGCTTTTTGCACATCGGTAGCTAGTCGATCAATATCAACGTTTTCGGTATCGAGCGAGCGTAGGATTTCTTCGATTTCTAAAATAGCGTTGACATAATTTTGTTCATTGTTTGTCACTGGGTCTCCTTTCGAGAACTCGTTGTAACTTGACTTGAAATTGTGGCGCCAAAAGTTTCGGTGATGAGCTGAGTACCGGGAGCAGCCTCATCTTTGAGGATGAATCCATTTTGGTCACGTGTAATTGAGAACCCACGGCGAAGAACTTGAAGAGGATGGAACGCTCGTTGAAGATCAGCCGCCGCTTGAACTCGTTTTTTGGCTTGTTCTAATGCGCGATATGAAAATCGAGTGAGATCAGTTGAAAATTCAGCTAACCGATTATCTTGTGTTTGTAGAACTGTTCTGGCTTTCGCAATTCGACTGCCACTATTTTCGAGTGTCTCATTAGCTCGAGTAAGGCGTTGTTGAGCTTTGTTAGCTATAGAGGAGCTTAAGCGGCCAAGAAAAATTTCAAAATTAGCAACTTGTTCGATAAGGGCGACTGCACATGCTGTGGGAGTTTTCACTGATGTATGAGCCACTTCATCCGTTATCGAACGATCAATCTCGTGCCCTATTCCCACAAAAACTGGTACAGGGCAGTTAGCAATAGCTCTGGCTACACTTTCGAGATCGAACGCAAGTAGATCAGTTTTGGCACCTCCACCGCGCACGACCGCGATGACATCAACTTCCGCATGAGTAATCGTTTCAAGTGCATTAACTAATGCTGACTCGGCTTCTGATCCCTGAACTCTCGCATCAACGAGAATGATCTTAAAGGGGTACCGGCTGGTAAGTAGCTCATTAGCGAAGTCGTTATATGCTGCGCTACCATCTGAGGTGACTAAGCCGATTCGAAGTGGGAGCATTGGAAGAGCGAGGCTCTTATTAAGTTCTAATAAGCCTTCAGATGCTAGCGTTCGAAGAACCTGATCTCGTTCTGCTGCCAAGTGTCCGAGCGTATATTGAGGGTCTACCGCAGACATGATGAATTGGATACGGCCTTGAGGTGCGTAGTAGCTGACACGTCCTCGAATACGGACCTCAATTCCATCCTCGAGTGTAAGATTCCCTAGTTTTTTTAAAACTGATTGAATGCTGTTCAGTTGGCCCTTGAACGCAACAATCGACATTTTGCTGTTGGCTTTACGATTCGTGGCTTCCGACTCGATGAGATCAAAGTAGAGGTGCCCAGCTTGTGAGCGTGTTAAGCCAACGATTTGTCCCTTGAGCCAGATTTCTTCTGGGAAAACATTCTGAAGCCCTACTGAAATAGACGTACAAAGTTCATCAACGGTCCAAGTTGATACTGCCATTTCTTAATTTCCCGAAAGAGTCTGATGGAAGTCTGCATATAGGCCACCAGTGCTGATGAGATCACTATGTTGCCCCTTTTCGACTACGGAGCCATCATCAATAACGATAATTAAATCGGCATTACGCACTGTGGATAGACGATGAGCAATTACCAGAGAGGTTCGTCCTGAGAGGGCCTTGTCAAGTGCTTGCTGCACCAGCAGTTCATTTTCGGCATCGAGGTGGCTTGTTGCTTCATCCAAAATCACGATTGATGGGTTTTTTAGTAACACCCGAGCGATAGCGAGTCGTTGCTTTTCGCCGCCCGATAGTCGGTAGCCACGTTCTCCTACTACGGTTTCGTATCCATCAGGCAGAGCAGCTATTACATCATGGATTTGAGCAGAACGGCATGCCTCTTCCATCTGCATAGTTGATGCCGATGGGTCGCTATATCTGAGATTAGCTGCCACGCTTTCATGGAACAGATGAGGATCTTGAGTCACAACCCCGACATTTTTTCGAAGTGATTCTTGAGTAATAAATCTAAGGTCTCGGTTGTCAATTTTTATGGATCCTGAGCTGACTTCGTACAGCCGAGGTAACAACGAAGCTAACGTACTTTTACCAGCTCCCGAAGGGCCGACAAGCGCCGTCATGGTCCCTGGTAAAAGAGTTAATGAAATGTCATGAAGAACTTCATCTCCAAGTTCGTTCCCGCTGCCGTTTCCGCCTAGAGATACTGATGCGGCGTTAGAAGTAGGGTAAGAGAAATGAACGGACTCGAATTTGACTTCGCCCGCAACTTTGTCAACGTCTAAGGCTTCTTCGGAGTCTCTTATCCCGTGCGGAGTATCAAGCACCTCGAATACGCGTTCAAAACTTACCAGAGCTGTCATAATGTCGACTCGAGCGCCAGTCAAAGCTGTTAAAGGCTGGTAAATAAGAGGGACGAGAGCTGCGAAAGTAACTAATTGTCCGGTAGATAAGTCTCCGTTTATTGCGTAATTGCCACCGACGAGATAGATCAAAGCGGTGCCAACTGCCCCAACAAGCCCTAGAGACAGCATAAAAGCTCGTCCATACATAGCGCTTCGAATTCCCAGGTCTCTAACTGCTGCCGCGCGGTGTCGAAAAGTTGTTGCTTCTCGATCATGATTGCCAAAGAGTTTTACGAGTTGAGCTCCTGATACTGAGAATCTCTCAGTCATCGTTGAGTTCATTTCAGCATTTCGGTCCATCTGCTCGCGCGCAATGTTAGACAATTTTTTACCGACTCGTTTAGCGGGCCAAATAAAAAGAGGGAGTAGCAGGAGCGCTAAAAATGTTAGTCGCCATTCCAATATAAACATCGTTACCAATGTGCTAACCGCCACGATTAAGTTAGAAAGAATGGTCCCTAACGTGCCAGTCACAGCTCTTTGAGCTCCGATAACGTCATTATTTAGTCGCGAAACAAGTGTCCCAGTCTGGGTATGGGTAAAAAAAGCGAGCGGCATTCGTTGCACATGATCAAAGAGGGTTGCTCGAAGATCATGAATAAGACCCTCGCCAACTTGTGCGGACAACCAACGCTCAACGATCGCGAAAAGTGCTTCAATCAATGCTGCAGCAACTGTCAGCAATGCAAGGGTTGTAACTATTTTTTGATTGCCAGGAATTATTCCGTCGTCAATAATACGTCCAAAAAGAATTCTGGGAACTAGTTGAAGTAGAGCTTGAACGGTTATCGCGCTAACGAATAGGCCAATCATCCATTTATAAGGTGCTGCGAAAAGCCAAATCCGTTTGGCCCCAATGCGGCTTATGCCTGACGGTTCAGGCGCGTTCGGATCTCTTAGCAAGGCGTGGGGGTGCATTGGCTGCATAACCATGAGGCTAGGCGTAAGGCACTACAGCTAGTGCAAGATTGTGGAATAGATCGTGTTCGGCTGTGCCTCAAGCTCGCTAGAGTCATCAGTGGAAGGTTGCCAGAGCGGACGAATGGGGCGGCCTCGAAAGCCGTTGTGGCCTTAGGGTCACCGTGGGTTCGAATCCCATGCCTTCCGCCACCGGATCGTTGCCGGGCGAAAGCCCGGCAACAACTGCAGAACCAGCAAATTATTATCGTCTCTGAGAGAAAAAGTTGGTCATAATTTCACCACATTTTTCAGCTAGAACACCACCGTTAACCTCGCATTGATGGTTGAGACGTGGATCAACGAGAAGATTATAGAGAGTGGCAGCTGCACCTGCTTTTGGGTCGTATGCGCCAAAAACCACACGACGAACCCGAGCATTAATAGCGGCACCGGCACACATGGCGCAAGGCTCTAAAGTCACCACGAGAGTTACGTCGTGTAGGCGCCAGTCACCGCGTATTGCGGCCGCGTCCCGGAGGGCCAAGACTTCAGCGTGCGCAGTTGGGTCACCGGTGAGTTGCCGTTCGTTATGACGCTTTGCAATAATTTGGCCATCGACCAGCACTACCGCGCCAACGGGCACGTCTTCATGCGCTAGAGCTAAGAAAGCCTCTACAATGGCTAATTGCATTGCCTGAGTGTCATCCATGTAGCCAACGTAGCAATGTCTGTTTAATTAAGCGACCACTTGGCGGAGAGTGTGGGATTCGAACCCACGGAGACCCGTTAAGACCTCACACGCTTTCCAAGCGAGCCCATTCGTCCGCTCTGGCAACTCTCCGAAATCATCAACCCACGAGGCGACCAGGTTATCTGCGGCACACAGAGGAGTCTGCTGAGAGCTGCTGCCTTCCGGCCCTGACTCGGTTCACAGTTCACTGTTGCACAGGACCCGGTCGCCACGTGGATTGATGATTCTTGATTAGCGTACTGGCCCCTCGCAAGGACAACACACAAGTAGTATCGAGTTCTGATGGTCTTTCAGTCTCTCTATAGACGTTTTCGTCCGCAAACCTTTAACGAAGTTGTGGGGCAGGAACATGTTCTTAAGGCTTTAGTAAACAGCATCGCTCACAATAAACTCCATCAAGCTTATATCTTTAGCGGCACCCGCGGTGTTGGTAAAACTACAATTGCCCGAGTTTTTTCTAAGTGCTTGAATTGCATGCAAGGAGACTCACC
>Ga0209035_10000362_pt1 | contig 17898 bp, 20 predicted proteins | sample MarorgKNORR_S2LV_6_FD_188220 | JGI IMG/M metagenome (GOLD analysis project Ga0209035, IMG submission 188220) | Marine microbial communities from the Southern Atlantic Ocean, analyzing organic carbon cycling - AAIW_A/KNORR_S2/LV (SPAdes) (version 2) | ecosystem: Environmental > Aquatic > Marine... | reverse complement strand
GGCACAAGCCGCAGTAACCGCTGTACCAACAGCAGCTGCAGCACCAACACCTGTTGTCGCTACACAAGAATCATCTGAAGAAGGCGGCGGCTGTCTAATCGCAACAGCAGCATACGGTTCAGAAATGTCACCACAAGTTCAACTACTTAGAGAAATTCGTGACAACCAGTTGATGAACACGGAAGCCGGCTCAGCATTCATGGGAACATTCAACAACGCATACTATTCATTCTCACCTGCAATAGCTGACATGCAACGTGACAGCCCAATCCTTAAAGAAATTGTAAAGGTTGGATTGACTCCGATGATTTCATCACTTGCAATCATGGAGAGCGCAGACTCTGAATCAGAAGTTCTAGGACTTGGACTTTCTGTAATTGCACTAAACCTTGGAATGTACATCGCACTTCCGGCATTTGGAATCATCAAGGTCATTCAACTTAGAAAAAACTAGACTAGTTTTCTTGAGAATTATTTTATAATATCTTGAAATATTTTTTATAGATAATTTTTAATTTATTTTTATGACATAAAATCTAAAATTGTTTTTTGTCTAACTCTGTTAATCATGTCTCCATTTACAATCCATTCTTTTTTACTTACACTTGTTTTTGATGATGCTAAATTCAATGCATGATTAAAGTCTGATACCGTCTCTGGTTTTTGCTTCATAGCTTCTCTGACACCCTCACGAACTTGCCATACTCCCACTGGAATGGCGTATTCTGGTCTGATTTCCCTAAAAATTAAAACCCCTGCTTGAATTTTATTTTTTAGTAAATATTCTGAAACTCCAAGTTTTGCAGCAAAATATGCTCCTGCAATGCGTGGTGGATGATCTATGCCTCGTGCATCCTCGCTATCTGAGCCAAATCCTAAAATTCCATTTGAATACCATCCCTCAATCATTTCAAAAATCCATCTGTGTGGGAATAAAATCACTGAAAACACATTTCCTAAATGTTCATATGAAAAAACTTTACACGTGTCGATCATACTGTTTTCTAAGATTTCTTTAACTATTGATTTTGAAATTATGTCATCTGTTGCAGTGATACTCCATTTTGTCGGAACTAATTTTCTTTTCTTACCTAACATTCCAATACTGAAACATTTTTGAATTTTAGAAATTTCAATTCCTGAATTATATAATTTTAAAACTGCATCTTCTGCTTTCATATCTTTATCATAGAATATTTTTTCAATTGGTTTGGTGGATCTACTTCCAGAAAACTTTGCGGATTTTATTTCACCTGTAGGACCAAACGGTGCACTTTCACCATCCATGGAAATTTTTGATGATGTATTTTTCATAAAAACTAAATCTAAATCTGTAGGCTTTTCTGACATGGTAATTTCTTGAAGATTCTCAATGTACCTGCCTTCTGTTTGCTCAATTCCTGTTTTTTGAATACCTCTTACTAAGTTTAGACGAAAATTTATAATTTCTTCAAGTGATCTACCTTTCCATTTTTCAGGACTATCCAACAAACTGGTATCGCCATGAATTGGTGGAACCATTGGACCGACAAACACTTTTGGATAATTATATGATCCTACAAATACTGATGGTGGACTAGTACCGCTAATGGTATCCGATGAAAATAAATTTCCATATTCTGATAAAGTTTTATGCCATTTTGATAATATTGATCGTCGTATCTCTTGAGAATCTGATGACATTGTAATTCATGCCTAAAATGAGCCTATTAACTTGACTAATTTTTAAAATGAATAGTCGGTACATGTGTAATCTTTAAACTTTGTAACATCCATCTTTAAGCATGGTTGTGGATAGAATTGTTTCATTTCTGCCTAGTGCTACTGAATTACTTTATGAATTTGGTGTGGAAGATAAATTATTTGGAGTTACTCATGAATGTAAATATCCTGACGCTGCAAAATTAAAACCTCGAGTAATTTCCTCTGTAATAAATTCTGATGAATTAACAAGTAATGAAATCAATACTGTTACCTGTACTCTATTGCGTGACGGAAAAGATATTTTTACTTTAAATGAAGAAAATCTTAAAAATGCAAATCCTGATTTAATTATTTCTCAAGAAACTTGTGAGGTTTGTGCTGCTTATACTGCACAAGTTAAAAACGCACTTGATATTCTTCCAAAAAAACCTGAATTGTATTCTATGGATCCTCATAACTTGGATGAAATAATCCAATCCGTTGTAACATTGGGAAAAATTTTGGACAAAAACCAAAAAGCTTTAGAAATTGTAAATTCATTAAAAAAAAGAATTCAAAATATACAAAATTCAAAAAATGAAACATCCCTCAAAGTACTTGCAATAGAATGGATTGAACCATTTTTTACTGCTGGTCACTGGATCCCTCAAATGATTGAATCTGCTGGAGGAATTAATTTAATCAGCAAATCTGGTGAACATTCTCGACGTATGACTATGGATGAAATTGTAGACTCTGATCCTGATGTGATTATTTTTATGCCCTGTGGATTTGATACTTTACGTACTGTATCTGAATATGATACAATTTTGAGGAATAATCCTGATTGGAATTCTCTAAACGCTGTAAAAAATAAACAAATTTTTGCTGTTGATGCAAATTCTTTTTTTAGCAAACCTAGTATTCGAACCGTTGAAGGGTTGGAAATTTTGGCTAAAATCATACAACCTGACAAATTTGGCGATTTAGTTGTGTCTGAAGGTTCTTTTTCACATCTTTCTTAAAAATTCCTTTATTTATGACAAAATTCTACCACTTTGTATGGTTCGAGCAAAACTAACTGAAAAAGAAAAAGAAAAGGCAAAGAAAGAACAAACTGTAAGGGCAGAACAATCTCGTGCTGCTAGAAGAAGTGGAAAAAGTACAAAAGTCGAGGGCAAGGTTGCTAAATCAACTTCAAAAACAAAGGAATCTAGGTCATCTAAGAAAATTGCCACCATAAAAAAGAGAACTAGAAGCTAATCATCTTCATTTCTTGTCTATGATTACTAATTACATTGACAATGAAAGTTGCTAACATAAAGCAAATTGTCGATTTAACCATAATAAAATGAAAACAATGAGCGATGCTTCTGAAATAACTTTTTCAAATTATGGAATTTATGATTTAGGTGACAATCTTGAATTGTTACTTCCAAATACTCTGATTAAATTTCAAAGAATAAGCGATAATGCTTTCTCATATTTTAGAGAAAATTCAGAAGGTCAAATAATCGAAAAAATTATTCCTGTAAAATCAAACGATGTTAAAATTGAATTGGTTCCTATTCTACCTCTTAACCACCCTGCAAAAAGAACAAACTATGCTTTTTTAAAACTGGATAAAGAAATTCACCTTGGTGAAAATTCAGCTGCAAGTATTTTTATTCAATGTCCGATTGAAATTGGAATATTTTTGATCTATGGTGATAGTCATGAGCCTCTTGACTGGGTAACTTGCAACCCATTGCATTCTAGATTTAGTCTATACGGTTCTCCTGATACTGGAACATTATGTAAATATGCAGAAGTATCATTAGCTACTGATTACAATGACTCTATTTCTTATGTGAACGGAGTCATGCATATTGTCATTGAAAATACTTTATCATCTGCACAAACTATCAGTAAGGTAATTTTTCCTATCACTGAAAATAATCTATACTACAATGACTCTAAATCTATTCTTGATGGAATAAAAATAATTATGAAAAAACGTGCAGCTGTAAATATTGCTGAGGTAAAGCCAACTCTTGTGGATACTGAGTGGACTCCAGCTCCTGCTTGGGATAAATCCGTTGAGAGCGTTCATCATATGGAGATGACTTTAGAATAATGGTAATAGAATTACTTCAAAGTTTATCTGAAATGCAGCTTGTTGGAGAATTAACTGTTCTTTCTTTGTTAATTGGCGGTATTATCATGGCAGGTGGTATAATCATTGCAAAAATTGCAAAATTATTATTTCATAAATATTATGCACCATCATTACCAAAAGACACTGCTCAGAACATCAGCAAATTAATTTATTTTGGAATTTTAATAATTTCTTTTCTAGGATTTACTTCTAGCCAGGGAATTGATTTATCTGGAATCATGGTTGCCGGTGGAATATTTGCTGTGGTTATTGGATTTGCAACGCAATCTGTTGTTTCTAATTTAATATCTGGTCTTTTCTTGATAGTTGAAAAACCTGCAAAACATGGGGATACAATAGATCTTCCTGATATGGGAATTTCTGGCACTCTTTTGGACATTGGAACTTTTTCAAGTAAAGTTAGAAGATTTGATGGTACTGTTACTAGAATTCCTAATGACAAATTCTTTACATCCAACATTCGCTCCCTCACTTTATCTACGGTTAGACGTGCAGATGCTTTGGTGGGAATTTCATACAATTCAGATATAGAAAATGCAATTTTAGTCATGAAAAATGAGATTTTACAAACTATGCCATTTGTACTTCAAATACCTGAGCCTGAATTTCGAATTGAGGCATTGGGTGACTCCAGTGTAAATATCCATGTCTTTGTTTGGTATCCTAAAGATGATTGGAGTCAAGCTCAACCTATTCTTCTTGGAACGCTTAAACGTGCTCTTGATAATGCTGCAATTGAAATTCCTTTCCCACAAAGAGTAATTTGGTCTGGGAAAGATTAACTAGTTTTTGTCAGTTTTTTATCTGCACGTCTTTTCTTAATTAAACTAAACATGATCATACCTACATTGACAATTGAAATGATTTCAATCAAGTCTACTCCGTATAGGAACCAATCAATTATTGGATGAACTCTTGAAATGATTCCTGCTTCAAGCATTATGTCTGCATTCCACACCATGTGTGGTATTTGAATAAATTGTATTATCGCAATTATAACTATGCTCCCTAGTATTTTATTTTCATACCAATTCCAAAACTTAGTCCACGGATTCATAAATTATTTTATTCTTTAATTGTATTAAACGCTGTTAAAATTAGACGTAACTAATTAGATTCACCTAATTAGATTCACCTAATTAGATTCACCTAATTGAATCTACTTGTTTTTTTATTTTTCTGATTTTATTTTTTCTTTTTTCATCCAAATTGTTCTTTCTTTATGATCAATTAATTCTATGTTCATTTTATTTAATTCATCTCGAATTTTATCTGCTTCATCAAATTGTTTTTCATCTCTGAACCTTTCTCTGTTTAAAATCAATTCATCTATTTTTTGTTTTTCATCTTGACTCATTTCTGGAATCACTAATCCTAAAATATTTGTCATTCTTTCAAATTCTTTTTTAATTATTTGTGCCAATTCTTTTGTAAGTTTTTCTTCTGCTGCTAATCTGTTTGTTTCTTTTACTAATTGAAAAAATGCAGATAGTGACAAATGTGTATTGAAATCTGATTCTAGTGCGTCATCAAATTCTGTGCCTATTTTTTCAATATTTTGAGTGTTTTTTTCATATTTTTCACTTTCTGCATGGATTAATTCATAATAACATGTTTCAACCTGTCTCCATTTTATGAGATTTTCCTTCAACATTTCTTCAGAATAATCTATTACTTTGGAATAGTGTCCTGACAAACAAAATAATCTAATTACATTTGCACCCCAGTTTTCTAAAACATGTTTAATTGATTTTGTATTTCCTAGTGACTTTGACATTTTTTCACCACTAATTGTAACCATTCCTACGTGCATCCAAATTTTTGCAAAAGGTACGTGTGTACATGCTTCTGATTGTGCAATTTCATTTTCATGATGAGGAAAAATTAAATCCCGTCCACCGCCGTGAATATCAAAATTTTCTCCAAGGTATTTTAAACTCATTACTGAGCACTCGATATGCCATCCTGGTCTTCCTTTTCCCCATGGACTCTCCCATGTTGGATTGATATCTGAAAATTTCCATACGGCAAAATCTGCTGGATCATTTTTTGCTTCATCTATTTGTATTCTTGATCCTGATTGCAATTCGTCTACTTTCTTTTTTGAAAGTTTTCCATATTCTGAAAACTTTGAGACTGCAAAATATACGCCGTTTTTTGTAACGTATGCAATTTCTTTACCAACTAATTTTTTGATAAACTCTATGATGTCTTCTATGTGTTCTGTGGCTTTTGGATAATTTGTGGCACGTTTGACATTCAAGTCCTCAAAGTCTTTAAAATAATTTTTAATGTATTTTGAACTTATTTCTTCTGCAGTTACGTTTTCTTTAGTTGCGCGATTTATGATTTTATCGTCTACATCCGTAAAATTTTGAACAAAATCAACTTCAACTTTTTTACTTTCTAGATATTTTCTTAAAACATCAAAAACTATGATTGTTCTGGCATGTCCTATGTGAGATTCATCATAAACTGTAACGCCGCAGAGGTAAATTTTAATTTTTTTTGTAACGTCTAGTTTCTGTTCAACTGTTGTTAGTGTGTCCTGTAGATTCATTTTACTATCTATCTGGTTTTGTAGCTAGTAATCTTTTATGTTGACTGTTTATGTTTAATTCATAAATTTTTTCAACTGTTGTTTTGTCTATTTTTGTAATTTCAACTGTTTCTTGGATTGTAAGTTTTTTTTCAAATAGACAATACAGTATAGGGTCCACTTCTTCGTACTGTATTCCTAATTCTTTTTCTGCTTCATGATCTTTCCAAAGATGCGGGCTAGATTTTTTTGATATTATGTTTTCTGGAATTCCTAAATATTTTGCAATTCCTCTAACTTGTAATTTGTATAGTGAAACAATTGGCGTTAAATCTGACGCGCCGTCCCCAAATTTTGTAAAATACCCAATTAGGTGTTCGCTTTTATCACTTGATCCTAGTACTAAATAATTTTCAATATTTGCATAGTAGTACAAAATATTTGTTCTAACTCTTGCCCTTAGATTCCCTTTTGCTTTTTCATTTGGTTGTAAATACATCGAATATTCATTTACAATTGGTTTGATGTCAATTAGCTTATGCTCAATTCCTGTTAACGAAATTATTTTTACTGCGTCTTCTGTTTCACTATTTGGAGTTGTCGTGGTGTCTGGCATTATTATTGCAAGTGTTTTGTTTTTTAGTTTTCTTTTACAAATATATGCTAAAACTGCTGAATCTATTCCTCCACTTAATCCTAAAATAACTCCTTTCGCTTGATTTTTGTCAATTTGACTTTCTATGAATTTTTCTATTTTATCTGTGATTGAAGAATAATCTTGGTTAATTATTTCATTTATGATGTCTTGACTCAATAATGAATTTAAAAAATATTTGGGAATAAAAATTATACTTAAAATTGAATTTCTAGATGTCTACGTAAAGTCCGTCATCCCTTGACTGAACTGAATATGTTTCTAATTTAATATCTTTAAGGTAATCTACAAGCTCACCTGTTTTGATGTTGTACTTCCAAAAGTGTAATGGACATTCTACAATATCGCCTTCTAATTTTCCTGGTGCAATTGATCCATCTTGATGAACACAAAGATCATCCATAGCATGAAATCCATCTTGATTAAAGACTGCAATTTGTTTTCCATCTATTTTGAATGCTTTACCTTTTCCAGAATCAACTTCCCCTTTTTCTGCAATTTTTTTCCAAGTCATTGGTTTATTGAAATATCTGTCATTTATTTACATTCCTCTGATAGTATTTTATAACCCCTGTTGGGATTGCAGATATTGAGCAAAGTAAAATCTAGTCCAAAATTGATCAAAGAGGGTAAGCTATCCTATGAATGGGCCAGATCTCACATGCAAATTTTAGATAATACAATTAATCGATTAAAAAAATCAAAACCTCTCAAGGGTGTAACTATTGGTTTTTGCTTACACGTTACAAAAGAAACATCTGTTCTACTCATTGGTGCTAAAGAATTAGGTGCAACAGTTGCAGTCTGTGGCGGCAACCCTTTAACCACTCAAGACAATATTGCAGCATATTTGGCATCTGAAGGAATTCATGTCTATGCATGGCATGGTCAATCCGTTAAAGACTATGATTGGTCTATTGATCAAGTACTCAAACACAGTCCAACCATCCTTACTGACGATGGTGCAGATATGAATATCAAAGCACATTTTGATAAACGATTCAAAGACATGAAAGTTCTTGGTGCAACTGAAGAAACTACCGCTGGTGTAACTAGAATTAGAGCCGTAGAGAATCAAGGCAAATTGAGATACCCTGTAATTTTAGTTAACGAGGCATATACTAAAAAAATGTTTGACAATCAATATGGTACTGGACAAAGTACCATTGATGGTTATTTGCGTGCAATGAATTTACTAATGGCATCAAAACGTGTTGTAGTAGTCGGCTATGGCTGGGTTGGACGTGGTGTAGCATCAAGATTTAACGGAATGGGTTCCAAAGTAATTGTAACTGAGGTTGATCCGATAAAAGCTCTTGAGGCTCACATGGATGGATTTGAAGTAATGCCAATGTCACAAGCAGCAAAACTTGGTGACATGTTTGTTACATGTACTGGAATGACCAGTGTGATTAGAAAAGAGCATATTTTAAAAATGAAGGATGGTGCAATTATGGGCAATGTCGGTCACTTTGATCTTGAGATTGATGCCGAATTCTTACTAAAGAAATCAAAATCTGTTAAGGAAGTTAGACCTACACTTGATGAATGCGTTTTACAAAATGGCAAAAAAGTTTACTTAATTGGAGAAGGTCGTCTTGCTAATTTAGTTTCTGCAGAAGGACATCCGCCAGAGGTTATGGCTCAATCCTTTTCAAATCAACTTCTATCTGTAATGTATATTCTCAAAAACCACAAAACAATGGAAAATAAAATTATTGATGTTCCTAAAGAAATTGATATTCAAATTGCATTTGATGCATTAAATGCAATGGATGTTAAGATTGACAAATTAACTCCTGAACAAGTAAAATACGCAAACAGCTGGTAGAACTTTTTAACCCTAAGATTACTTTCAAGAATTATCTAATGAATAAAAGAGCTATAATTACAAGTGCTTTACCTTATGCAAATGGAGAAATCCACTTGGGTCATGTTGCATCCACATATCTTCCAGCAGACGTAACTACTAGGTTTTTAAAACAAAATGGGGTTGAGGCATACTATGTTTGTGCATCTGATGATTTTGGAACTCCTATTCTAATTCAATCTGAAAAAGAGGGAAAAACTCCTGCTGACTACGTTGCACATTGGAATAAGCGTGATTATGATGATTTTACTGCATTTGGTATTGATTTTGATTATTTCTATAAGACAAGCTCTTCAGAGAATATTGACTTTGTTCAAGACGTTTTTACAAAACTAAACAACGCTGGACATATTTATCAAAAAGAAATAATTCAATTTTACTGTAATAATGACAAAAAATTCCTACCTGATAGATATGTGAAAGGAATTTGTCCTCATTGCAAGGCTGAAGATCAATATTCTGATTTATGTGAAAGTTGTGGCCGTGTACCTGAAGAAATAATTGATCCTAAATGCTCTCTTTGTGGTCAAACTCCAACTAAAGAAAAAACAGATCATTATTTTTTCAAACTCAAAAATTTTGCTGACTCGTTATCAAAATGGTTAGACGAAACTACCACTCTTCAAAAAGATGTCAAAAAATATGTTCAAAATTGGATAAAATCTGGATTAATTGATTGGGACATTACGCGAGATATACCTTGGGGTGTTCCTGTTCCTCTTGATGGTGCAGAAGGTAAAGTTTTCTACGGTTGGTTTGATAATCACTTGGCATACATTTCAACTGCATTGAAATTTCTTAACGATAAGGGGATGGATGGTAAAGAATTTTGGAATTCTGCAGACATTTATCATTTTATTGGAAAAGATATTGTGTATCATCATTATCTCTTCTTACCTGCAATGCGATTGGGTCTCAATGAAGAATACAAACTGCCTAACTATATTCCAACTAGGGGACACCTTACACTCCAAGGTAAAAAATTATCTAAGAGCAGAAATTGGTACATTGGATTAAAACAATTTTTAGGATATTACCCTGCTGACTATTTGAGATTCTATCTTGTCTCCATCAATCCTTATTCTCAAGATGATTTGAATTTTGACTGGGATGACTTTACAACTAGAATAAACTCTGAATTAATCGGTAATCTTGGAAATTTTGTTAATCGTGCTTTAGGATTTACAAAAAAAGCATTTGATGGAAAAATTCCTGAGACTGAATCCTTTGATGCAAAAGATTCTGAAGCTGAGCAAAAAATAAAATCACTTGCAACTGAAGTTTCTATTTTGATGGAGCAAAATCATTTGGACAGGGCACTAAAGAAAATAATGGAGACTTCCTCTTTTTTCAATCAGTACTTTCAACACAAGGAACCTTGGAAAAACGGCCCTGGAACTACAAATTGCGTATACCTTGCTGTAAATGCTGTTAGAAGTTTTGCCATAGCAATATTCCCATTTATGCCTGAATCTGCCCAGAAAATTTGGAATCAGCTTGGAATTGATGGAAACGTATCTGATATTTCATGGTCATCTCAATCGGAATTGAGTATTTTACCTGGACATACTCTTGGTGATGCTTCTCCATTGTTTGCCCGAATAGAAGCATCTGATATTGAAAAATATAAAAAAGAATTGGGTCATTCAGAATAAAATATGAAACCTATTGCCCGAATTTCAACTCGCGGATATTATAATTTACTAAATGGAAAAACAATCAAAACTAATTCATATTATCTATATCCAAAACAGGATTTCAAAAAATTAATTGGTTCAAAAGAATTAACAATCATGATTCATGGTTTGAGAAATGATAATGCTGGAGCACTTGCAAAAGTTGTCTTGGCAAATAATAGGCTAAAAAAATTAAATTATTCGTACCCTGTAATTGGATACAGCTATGATTCCAACACCACTGGTGCACATTTAATTAAATACGCAAAAAGATCATTGGATGCGGGACAAGTTATTGCAAAGAAGAATGGACGAAACCTGGGAAAATTTATTGAAGATTTTAAAACAAATAGCCCTAGGACAAAAATTCGTCTAATTGGACACTCTCTTGGTTCTCAGGTTATTCTTAGCACGTTGCAATACCTTGCAAAAAAGAAAAAAAATACTGGAATCGTTGAAAGTGTGTATTTTTTTGGCGCGTCTATCACTGATGATGTCCCCGCATCAAAAAAATATGGTAAAATTCTTCAAGACACTGTTAATACAAAAATTGTAAATCATTATGCCCCATCAGACGAAGTGTTGGCTTGGGCAAACAAGGAGAAATTTGTCAAAGGCCCGTTGGGACTTGACGGCGCAACTGGAAAACCTATCTCTAAGTATCATCAAATTTTATTGAAGCCTAAAAACCATAGATTTGCAAGTTATGTTTCTGTTTTGAAAAAATTTCCATAGATCCCCCACAACGTATTGATTAGTATGAATGATACGTCATTGTTTTATACGAATATTGATCAATTAAAATCAGATGAAATTTAATTGTTCACTGCCTTCTAGTCGAAACTCCATCTTGTGCCATTTTAACATGCTAGATGAAGATGACTGGGATTGCTAGACTTGCTAAAACTAACATTTTATTTTTAAGAAATTATTCTAATTTTAAAATAGAATTTCTTTTACTTTTTTCTAAAATACTTGTGTCTTTTGTTAAATTTATTAAAATTAATTATGTGTACGTGTTATTTTTCTAACAATTTTTTTAAATTTTCTAATGATGCTTCGTAAAATGAACCCATGAACACTAAGAACTCAAGAAATTCTTTTTCAGACATTTTTTGACTGTTCAGGTATGATTGCCATGTTAATTGCGTATTTGTTTTTGTTTTGTTTTTAATTGAAATTGTAGCAACATATGCCCTTAATGGTAGACCCTCTGTTGCAACGTATGTGAAATATTCCCCTTTTTCCCAAGCTACTATGTGCTCTTCTATTTTATTTCCATCTGCAAATGTGATTAGTCTAATTGCTCCTATGTCTTTTTTCCTCATGGATAGATATTCTGTTTTTGTTACATCTGGTAACCATGAAGGCAATCCTACTATGTTGCTAATTTTTCTCCAAACCTTGTCTTTTGAAGCCTTAATTGTAATCGTTTTTTTGATTGTTCCTGAGTGAAATGATTTTTGAATCTTTTTCTTCACATATCTTTCAAATCTTCATTAAATTTTAAGATATGTGTAAGAATCATTTTTAATCCCTTTAGCATAATACTATCAAATGGTCTTTGGATGGGGTAAAAAAAAACAAGTAGACGAGCCTGTTGAGCGTAAATCTGTCAACCAAAATATTCAACTTAATGATGTTCCTCAAATTATATCTGATTTGAGTAAATTAAGAGAATCTCAAACTCTTTCTGAAATAAAAAATTTGAGAAATAACACTGCTCCACTTATTGATGACTTGATGAAAATTGGCATTGTGCTTGAAAAAGATAATTTGAATATTGATGATATCGATAAACATTTGGCTATAATTGTAGTAAGAGGTAAGCAACAAGTAATCGATATTTTAAAAAAAGATGTAAAGACCTTGATGCAAGTTTCAACAATTGCTGATGGAAAAAAATTAGATTATTTTTTAACTCAACTTCTTAAAAAAGTGGGTGATGTTTTAGGAAGACAAACTAGAGTGATTCATATTTTTGCAAAAAAATATGCAAATCAACTAACTGATAATCTTAAAACCATGAATGAGAATTCTGATAACATTTCAAAACTTCTAAAACATCATGAATCTACACAATCTACTTGTGATGAAATTACAGAAATGCTGAATAAAATTGAATCCCTTAATACTGAATTAAGTAATAAAACAAAAAGAAACATCGAAATTTTAGATAATTTAAAATCTTTTGAAGAAAAGAAAATCACTTTACAGACTTCTCTTGATGAAATTCACTCTTCAGAAAATTATAAAAAATATGTTGATTTGGAAAATAAATTAACTGAATTTACTAATCAAAAATTAAAAATAAAATCTGAAATCGATACTCAATTCACAAAAATTTCTCGCCCTCTTGGTAGATATGCATATGGATCTTCCTTAGATAAGCAACAAAGTGGTATTTTGTCCACTTTAGTTAACGACCCATTTGATGCACTTCTTTCTGAAAACTTTGATACCATTATTGTTATTTTAGAAAATATTCGAAAAGGAATATCTTCTGGTGCAATATCTGTAAAAGATACTGAAAAAACTTTGTCGCAGTTGACTGAAACTGAAGAATCCCTGGACAGTTTTATCAAAAAAGTATATGATTATTCAAACATTTTTAATTCCATGAAAAATGAACTAAGCGAGTTAAAACCTAAAAACTTGACATCTCTTGAAAATGAATTCTCAAAGAATACTGCCTCTGAAAACGACTCTCATTTAAAATCTAAAACTATTTTATCCGAAATTGATGAAATAAATTCTAAAATCCCTGAAGTTGTATCTAAAATTGAAGGTAAATTAAGAATATTTTCTAATTCTAAATATGTAATATCCAAATCTTAAAACTAATTTACCAAGCAATTGAACACTTTTTGTGTTTTTTAAAAAGAAAAAAATCGAACGAAAGATTTTACTACAAAAAACCGTGTTGGATAGCATTATCAGTTTTTGTAAAATGAAGCATCCTAATGAAGGAATTTTGATCCTAAAGGGAAAATCCAAAAATGGCACTGTTAGCATAGATGGATTAGCTATTCCTCCGTTTAATTTTACAGGTCCTACTTTTGCCGGATTTCCTCATTCGTTTTTACCTTTTGATAACAGCTATATTGGAATCATACACTCACATCCTTCCGGTTCTGCTGAACCGTCTGTAACTGATTTGAATAATTTTTTTGGGTTGGTCTCTTTAATTATTAAATTTCCATATGAGGATGATTCTATTTTTGCTTGGGACAGTAGTGGAAATTCAATTCCTCTTAGCGTTGATTGATTTTAAAAATTTTTTAAAATCGATAAAAGCTGACAAAGCTTTATAACCTTTTTTTGAGAACTTTTAATGTATTGAATCCTCAACTTAAAAAATATTATATTTTTCTAGGTGCATCACTAGTGTTCAGCATCGGGTTACAGATTGTTCTTGGCATGCTTGGTGTTCCTTGGTATATCAGCATTGGATTAGTTATGGCTATCTTTATTTTACTTCCTATGTACATGAGAAGAAGACAAGCTGGTAACTTTGGTGGCGGTTCTGGTTCTGGTGTTGGAGGGGGATTCTTTGGAAATAACGGTATGAACAATTCTGCTAGCGTAAAGTACGTGTGTCTTGTTTGTCAAAATAAGCACAATGGTGGATCATGCCCTAGATGTGGTTCAAAAATGCAAAGAGCTGACTTTTAGGCTTAATTATGTCACTGGACGAAATTCGTAAAAAAGTTATTTTCCATAACTCTGTTGATGTTTGGATTGCAGCATGTTTTGAAAAAAAAATACCTTGGACAAATACTGAAGATTATAAAAAATTCATTAAACATCTGCTAACTTTTAATCTAAATTTAAAGGCCTTTAGCTTATGTGCACACGATGCTGGTGCGATTGAAGAAGAAAAAACTAAGTTTACTGATATTTTATTTGAGACAAAAGATGATCCTAATTCATTAATTTATACCATAAAACTAAATGCTTCTGCTTTGGAGATAATCCGAAATCATTTCTCATAATTATCTTTTTAATTTCGGATTAATTATTGAATCTAAAGCATTTCCAATAAACACAAATGCTAAACCTGTTATTGCAATCATTATTCCTGGTGGTACTATCCACCACCAAAGCCCTCTAGCTGCTGCACCAAATGTATTTGCATCATGTAATATTTGACCCCATGTTGGAAATGATGGATCACCTAAACCTAGAAAACTTAATCCAGCCTCTGTAGTTATTGCTGCTGGAACTGATATTGCAATACTTGCAAATGCGTATGGGAGCAATTGTGGTAAAATATGTTTGAGTATCATTTTTGAATCTTTTTGACCCATTATTGTTGCTGCTTCCACAAACCCTCGTGTTTTAATTTGAAGTGACATGCTTCTTGCAACTTTTGCAATGCCTACCCATCCAAAAATCATCAAAAACCCTGTCATTACAAATATGCTGTTACTAATAGTAACTGAGAGTATTATTAGAAAAGGCAATGCTGGTAATGCATAAAGGATGTCATTAAATCTCATCATTGTTTCGTCTGTTTTTTTCCCCTTGAACCCTGCATAGATTCCATACACTAAACCCATTACTACTGAGCCAATTGAGACTACAAGACCTATGAATAATGCTAGTGGCGTTCCCCACAATAATCCTATGGCTAAATCCCTTCTCAATTCGTCTGTTCCCATTATGCCAAAAGCTTTACCCCCTATGATTAATTTTGAATCTATGATTTTGCTTTCTTCATTTATTTCATAAAAATCAATTAAAAAAATATAATTTCCTTTTAATGGTTTATTTGATTCTGTTTTTGAAAAAATAATGTCTTCTACAGACAATCTATTAATTTCAAATCCAAATTCTTCCTCTTGTAAAACTAATTCTTTTTTAATCATGGCATCCGTTGAAAATATTCTGTCGTTATGAATTATTTTTAAATTTGAGTGTGGCAGTGACGTTGAAACCAATTCTAGTTTAACCCCGTCTGGTCTAATCACAGACATTTGAAGCAGTGGAGAACCTGAGTACTCTAGCAAATATGAATAAATAAAATCTTTTGGAAATTGATCATAATTAAAATTTAAATTAAATTGGTATGATGTTAAATTTATTTCATCATTAAATGTCGTTTCAATATTTGGATCTACTAAAATTCTATGCTCTGGAATTTTTTCTGATAAAAATAAGTTTACCCAAATTGGAATTGCAGCTTTTGGATATGTAATCCAACTTTCGGGATTATTCCATTCCTGAAATGTTTCTATTGGAATTATAACTATTGTGATGATTGATGTTAAAATTAAAATTGTAAGAATTGTAATTCCTGCAATTCCCATTTTACTTTTAAAAAATTCTTTCCTTATCTCCTGGGGTGTTATGTTGCTCATTATTATTCGCCTGCACTGCTACGAATTCTAGGATCAAAATAACCATAAAGTAAATCTGCAATAAACACACTCACTAGAAAAAATACTGTCAAGATGTATGTCGCGCCTATAATAACGGGTAAATCCATAACTGTAATTGCTTCAAAGTACAACCTTCCCATTCCTGGCCAATCAAATACTGCTTCTGTAATTATTGCTCCTCCTAATGAGCCTGACAAACTAAGCGCTAAAATTGTAATTATGGGCGGTGCTGCATTTTTTAATGCATGTGTGTATGTTATTTTGTTTTGATTAATCCCAATTGTTTTTTTTGCTATTATGAAATCCTCCTGCATAATGCCTACCATGAAATTTCTTACCAAATATGCCCAAGATCCAAAACCAATCATTACAATTGTAATTAATGGTAATGCCATGTGGTACAACAGTGCCCCTAAATATTCTGGACTTGATGCTGGAATGTCTGGAGTTGCTCTTGCTGGAAAAATTTGATACGTGAATGCAAATAAAAATATCATTAACATTCCAATCCACCACACTGGAAAACTGGAACTTATTATTGCAAAACTTGATGTAATTCGATCTATTGTGGAGCCAACTTTACTTGCAGATAATGCTCCCACAAATATTCCTATTATTGAAATAATTACTGTAGCTGATGTAAACAAAAGAATTGTTTTTGGCAATTTTTCAAAAATAATGTCTTTAACATCTGATGATCCTGAATCACTAGTAAGAAATGTGGCTTGTCCAAAGTCTAATAGGACTATCTTGTACATCGTAAATCCAATCCTTTGAGGTGAATACCACGGTTCATCTAATCCTAGATGTTTTATTTTTTGGTCTGTTTGATCTTGGATGAATGCTTCAAACTCTTTAACTGATGAAAAACTTTCTGCTATTGTGGGATTTTCAATTATTTCAGATCGTACTTGAAAAACAATGCCCTGTTTTAGAATTATGTCCATATTGGAGCCTACCAGTAATATTGTAATTAATAATGTAATTAGTAACACACCAAACATTGTCGCAGCACGTGTGGCGATGTATTTTTTCATGCTCAATATTGATTTCTATGAAAAATAGCTTATAATATTATTAGATACGGTCCCGTTTTCATCACATTATTTTATGAGCATCATTTAACTATCGGGTTCAAAAATTATACCAATTGACAACCAAATATGACGATAAAATAATTGAATTAACTGGTAATTGGAAATTAACAAATGACATTGTTCGAAAAATCGGTGGTGATAAAACTGCTATATCTAACGCTCTTAAAATTCTAGAACTTATTGGTTATCTTCAAACTAAACCTGATAAAAATAAATTGATATATAAAAAAAATGAGAATGCTCAGAGTGAGTTTAATTTTTTAAAAATGATGGAATTTTTTGAATCAAATCAAAAAATCCAAATAAATTTTATTAAACAAATTCCAACTATTATGAAATCTGATAATATCCGATTAAGGGAAAAAAGTCTAGATTTGTTAGAACGTATACAAGACGATGCTGATCGTGCACATCTTGTTATGATTCAAAATAGTCAGCATGAAGAAATAGGAATTCTTTCACCTCAAACAGCACAAAAACGAAAAAAAATATTGAATATCTATGTCAATAAAATCTTGAATGTTCTTTTACATAAATACCCACAAAAACACATTAGAGTTCCAATACAGCAATACTTTCAAAACAATGGTGCAAAATTTGAATTTAAAATTTAATAAAAATTTTTATTTTATAATTATTACATAATAAAAAATAAATATTTTAATTAATTTTTATCATCTATTATTATTATAATTTTTTATGTATTGGTTTTAGATACCTTTACGTTTAATATTTTTTGTAATTATTTCGAGTCTAGTGCTATGTTCATGTGTTGTTGTTCCAAACAAGGTTAAAATGTCCAAATTATTGTCGTGATGATATGAGTAGTGAGGCAA
>Ga0209035_10000361_pt1 | contig 17926 bp, 14 predicted proteins | sample MarorgKNORR_S2LV_6_FD_188220 | JGI IMG/M metagenome (GOLD analysis project Ga0209035, IMG submission 188220) | Marine microbial communities from the Southern Atlantic Ocean, analyzing organic carbon cycling - AAIW_A/KNORR_S2/LV (SPAdes) (version 2) | ecosystem: Environmental > Aquatic > Marine... | reverse complement strand
CAATTTCTACTATCACAGCTATTGAGGCTCTTTCAGATAGATATGAATCGATAGTTTTAATTGCTGGCGGTATTGCTAAAAAAGAAGACTACTCAAAACTTTTTAAGTTAATAAGTGAAAAGATTGATGCTGTAATTTTGATTGGGGAGTCTGCAACATTTTTCTCTCAGCAGATTAATGGTTGTCCTGTAAGTATTGTTGAATCAATGAAACAAGCAGTCATCTCTTCAAAAGCTATTGCCAAGGAAGGGGCAATATTGCTTTCACCTGGTTGTGCAAGTTTTGATATGTTTGTTGATTTTAATGAACGCGGTGAAGTTTTTAAGCGTCACGTTCTTGAAGAAAATTAATTTAGGAGATATAGCATGGCTAGAGAGAAACGTCACGATATTCTTTTTGAACCAATCAAACTTGGACCAAAAACCCTTAAAAACCGATTCTGGCAAGTACCTCACTGTAATGGAGCTGGATCAGATAAACCAGGAATGCAGGCATCTTTTCGAGGAATGAAAGCTGAAGGTGGTTGGGGGGCAGTTTTTACGGAAGTTTGTTTTATAACACATGATAGTGATATTCATCCATGGGTTGGAAGTAAAATTATTGATGAAGGTGACGTTAGGAATTTATCCTTGATGTGCGATAGTATCCATGCTCATGGTGGCCTTGCTGGTGTGGAGCTTACTCATGCCACTTCATTTGGCTTCAATGCAGAAACCCGTGAACCAACTCGAGCAGCCTCACAAATACCACATGAATTTGAACCTATGGCAAGTGCCAGGGCGATGACAATTAAAGAAATTCGACAAATACAACGTGAACATGTGGATGGAGCTTTAAGAGCAAGGGCAGCAGGTTTTGATTTGCTGACTCTTTTCGTTGGTCTCGCGACAATACCTCAGCATTTCTTGTACCGTTCTCACAACAAACGTACTGACGAATATGGTGGTTCCTTTGAAAACCGATGTCGTTTTACTCGAGAATTGTTAGAGATGATGAGAGAAGAAATTGATGACTGTGCAATTGGAATACGTTTTCCAATTGATACCTTGCCTGAACCTTTTGGTCTTGGAGATTTGGGAACAAAAGCTGAAGATGAGGGCGTAGCTTTCATCAAGGCAATGGACGATCTGGTTGATTATTGGGATATAAATATTGGCACCCTAAACTGGGGAGAGGATGCAGGATCTTCCCGGTTCTTTGATTCAAATCATCAAGCCCAGTATACCCAACATGCAAAAAAAGCCTCTAAAAAACCAGTTATAAATGTTGGTCGCTTTACAGATCCGGAAGTTATGATTAAAGCAATAAATTCAGGTCAGTGCGATATTATTGGGGCAGCTCGTCCATCTATTGCCGACCCATTTCTACCAAAAAAAATAGAGGAAGGTCGATACAATGATATCCGAGAATGTATTGGTTGCAATATTTGTGTTTCTCGATGGGAAAAAGGTGGGCCGCCGATTTGGTGCACTCAGAATCCAACTTCTGGTGAAGAATATCGTAGGGGATGGCATCCTGAAAAATATATTCCAACAAAAAATCCTGATCTACCAATTGTTGTTGTTGGGGCAGGCCCTGCTGGACTTGAGTGTGCGATGACTCTCGGTCTTCGTGGCTATAATACTGTCCATCTAATTGAAGCTGAAGCTGAAATAGGCGGTCATTTACGTTGGGTTTCTAAACTGCCTAATTTTGGGGCTTGGAAGCGTGTTATTGATTGGCGGGAAACGCAAATTAGAACAAAAACCAATGTACAAATTATCTTAAATAATCGGCTTAATTATCAAGATGTTCTTGAATGCGGAGCTGAGCGCATTGTTTTCGCAACCGGTTCTAACTGGGACGAAACGGGTATGTCATCACTACTTCATGATTATATAGCTGGTGCTGACGCTTCAAAGCCAGAAATTTGTAATCCAGAACAGTATTGTGTACATGGGAAAAAACTCGGAAAACGAGTATTAGTAATCGACAATGATCCTTATTATATGGGTTCTGCTATGGCGGAACTTATTGCAGAAAATGGCCATGAAGTAACATACGCTACCTATGGAGAAACCGTTGGCCCTTACCTCCGTCTGGTTTTGGAAGAGCAACGAATGTTAATGCGACTTCTTGAGCTCGGTGTTACAACGATTCATCAGCATGTCGCAGTAGCTGTTGAAAACGGAAATGCAACTCTTGTGGATATATGGAAAGGTGAGGAAATGACTGTCGAATACGATAGTGTTATGTTAGTCACGCACAGAACTTCTAATTGCGATTTATATGATCAACTACAAGGGTCGCCTGATGAAATGTCCAATGCTGGAATTAAGTCTATACATTTAATCGGTGATGCTCACACGCCAAACGTAATTGCACAGGCAACTTTTTCTGGAACTCGTCTTGCAAGGGAATTTGATGAGGATAACCCAGACCAACATAAGCCTTTTATTCGTGAACGTCGTCTCATAAATGCGACAGAAAAGGATTATCAGCTTGATGCTGAGGTGATAAAGGTTAAACCATATCATTAAGAGGAATTTGCTATGTCAGATGAATTAAAACAAACCCCATTTTCATCATCCTATCCTGATGGAGTTGTCGAATGGATTGATATATTCGGTTATGCAGTCCCATTAACCTGGGGTGATCCCAATGTTGAATGTGCAGCAGTTCGCAATCAAGCTGCAGCGTTTGAATTTTCTATGCTTCTCAAATGGGACGTAGAAGGCGAAGGAGCAATACAAACCGTGAATAATATATTTTCGCGCGATATAAGTGAGATGAAACCGGGAACTATTGCCTACGGTGTCGTCGTTAGTGAAGCAGGCAAAATGGTCGATGATTGCACGGTTTTTGTATACGGCCCCGAACTTGTTCGAATTATTGGAGCAAATCCAATAGTTGGTGATTTACTGGATCATTATCGTACAAATAATGTCACCGTTAGTGAGCGTCGTGATGAACTTGCTCAGCTCTCAGTTCAAGGGCCTTTAAGCAGAGAAATATTACAAAAACTAACAAGCAGCGATATAAGTAATGATGCGCTTCGTTGGTATCATTTCATGACTGATGTCGATATGGCCGGCATGAAAGTTCAAATTAGCCGAATCGGTTACACTGGTGAACTTGGTTATGAAATCATGCTACCTGTCGACAGTGCGCAAGCATTCTGGGATGCTCTTTTTAAAGTAGGAGAGCCACTTGGTTTATTACCAGCTGGAGCTGCTTGCGTAATGATGTGTCGTATCGAAGCTGGCTTGATTATGGGTGAAGTCGAATATGATCATACGATGACCCCTTACGAATGCCGAATGGCTTGGTCAGTTGATCTTAACAAGGATAATTTTCATGGAAAGGATGCTCTAATCGAAGCACAGAAAAACCCTTCATTAAATATCGTTAGTGTTATATTGCCGGGGGAAGGTGAATACGATGGCGTCGAATTAATGGACAATAACAAGAAGGTAGGTATAGTTACAATGGCAATTCCTTCGCCTTACCTAGACGGACAATTTCTTGGATTAGCTCGAATCAATCGGGAAAACTCGTCAGTGGGTAATAGACTAGATCTAAGTATGGAAAGCGATGGTCAGGCAGAAATCGTGGCAACTCCGGTTTATGACCCTGAGAGAGTTAGATCACGTTCTTGATAATTGATAAGTATTATGTTTTAATTGAATTGAATAACTTGATAATTGAAAAGTATTATGTTATATTTGGATTGTTCGTATACGAACGTCTCTTTAATATGACTTAATTGAGTGAAAAGAATAATCCACTGGATTATTTGTGAGACGTTTTTTTTATAATTGAATTAACTTAAAAAAGGAGATAAATGATGAATAAAATTTTTATTGGAGTGTTATTTGCACTTTCAACTTTTATGGTAGGTATGCCAATTGCACAGGCTGATTATCCTGATAAACCTGTGACTTTTGTTGTTCCATGGCCTCCTGGGGATCTTGAAGATGTTTTAACTAGAATGATTGCAGAAGACTTTCAGGCTGAATATGGTGTTGCTGCAGCGGTTGTTAATAAACCAGGTGGTGGCGGTGGTCCATTCCCAGGTGCAATGGAAGTAGCGGCGGCAGATCCTGATGGTTCCATGGTAGGTTCATTTGTAATCGGTGTACCGGTTGTAGGACCAGAAATTGGAATAGAGGGTTTAACTAAAGAAACTTTTGAGCCTCTAGGGATTTTTCTAACCTATCCATTTGTGATAGCTGTAGCAGGCGATGCTCCATATAGTTCACTACATCAATTAGCTTATCATGCTAAAAGTAACAAAGTAACGCTAGGTCACTTTGGTGACCCACTGGCACCAACCCAGGTGACCAAAGCTGCAGCTAAGATAATGGGCTTCGAATGGGGTTCAGATGCTGCCTTTGATATGTTGGACTGTAATACTTTAGCTTCAGGTGATGCAGACGTTATTAATACAACGATTCAGCTAATCCTGCCATGCTTAAATGACGTTAAAGTTTTAGTTTCTATAACAAATGAGCGTATTTCTAAGGTACCGAACACACCAACAATTGGTGAATTGATACCTGAGTTAGACATATTTTTATGGAACGGCTTATTTGTCGGAGCAGGCACACCACAGGATGTTAAAGATAAGATTACTGCTGTTGCCAAGAGATCAATGCTAAGTGATAGGGCGCAAGAAGTTGCGGCCAACAGCGGTGCATTAATCTACTGGATGGATGCTGATGCTTCAACTGCACAAATCAATAAAGACAGGGCGACCATGGCTACTATTGCCGGTCTTTAGAAAAGATAAAACTACAAAGAAAAGGAAGGTTCATTTACCTTCCTTTTTTTTTATATAAAATATAAAGTAATCATAATTTTATAGGTCTTTATGGGTAGAGAAGAATATCAAGCAGGCGATTTGGTCTTTGCAATATTGATGCTCTTTATTGTAATGGTTTTATTGGTATCAATTCCCTTTGAAACAAAGTGGTTTGATGGCGTCCCATTAGTTAAACAGCCAAGACTTTGGCCCACATTTTGTTTAGTGGGAATGGCTCTTTTTGGTTTGCTTTATAGTATTCAGATTTGGCGAAGCTATAAAATTCAACTAGGCCAGGTTCAGGGTGAATTGAATGAATTATCATCCTGGTTAAGGCCTTTAGAGTTTGTTTTTTATTTTGTATTGTATGTTTGGTCTGTTCCTTTGGCAGGCTATTTACTTTCAACCTTATTGTTTTTCTCGCTACTAACCATTAGGGCAGGTTATCGAACTCTTTTAATGTTCTGGGTTAGTTTGGCAACGGGATTTGGAATTGTGATTGTATTTAAATCTTTGTTACAAGTGAAGATAGCCAGTGGTGCAATTTATGATTATCTTCCAGATGGCTGGGCAACATTTTTTATGATTTATTTTTGATTAGAATTCATGGAATTAATTCTTTCAAGTTTTGACATATTCCTTCGATGGGATGTCTGGGTAGCTATATTAGTTGGTTCAATAGGTGGAGTGATTATAGGCGCGATTCCAGGCGTCGGACCAGCCGTGGCGATTGCTATTTTGCTCCCTGCAACCTACAGTATGGACCCAATTATTGGTATTACTGTGCTATTGGGTATTTATGGTTCTGCAATGTATGGTGGTGCGATTCCTGCAATTTTGATTAATACTCCTGGTACACCTGTCAATGCGTTGACTACTTATGATGGTTACAGCATGACGAAAGACAATAAAGCAAGGCGAGCAATCACTCTGGCTTATTGGTCTTCATTTACTGGCGGTATTTTCTCAATCATAGCTCTCATTTTTATGACATCTTTAATAGCCAAGGTGGCCCCACTATTTGGCTCTAGGGATATACTAATGGCAGCCTTGTTGGGATTGGTATTGGTTGTTATTTCACATAGAAAACAAACCTTAATAGCTGGAATGCTAGTTTTCTTTGGAATGTTTATAAGTACTATCGGAATGGAAAGTGTCAAATATTCAAAGCGATTTACTTTTGACCAATCGTGGCTCTTATCAGGTTTTGATTTAATTACCGTATTGCTCGGTTTATTTGCAGTTTCTCAAGCTTTCATACTACTTATTGGTAACGATAGACGAGTGTCAATGCCTAGTTTAAAAGGTAAAAAAAGTGAAGGCTTTTTCGATCTAATTAAATATAAAACTGTTGCGCTCATTTCCTCAGCGATGGGAGTGATAATGGGAATTATTCCTGGTGTAGGTGAGTTCTTAGCACAATTTTTTTCTTACAATATAGCCAGAGGCATTTCTGACAAACCTGAGAGATTTGGTAAAGGGGCTCCAGAAGGCATTATCGCCTCTGAAGCTGCCAACAATGCCGTTCCAGCTGCAGCCATGATTCCACTTTTAGCACTCGGTATTCCTGGCGAAGCTTTAACCGCAATGATGCTGTCAGTTTTTTATGTTCACAACATCATTCCGGGTCCAGATTTGTTTGTAAGACATCTTGATTTTGTGTATGGACTATATGAAAGTTTAATTGTAATTAATATTATTGTGATGATTTTCTTGCTTTTTGCTACAAAGTACCTACTCAAAATAATTCAGATACCACAGCGTTTTTTAGGTGTCTCAATTTTGGGTCTCTCTTTTGTTGGTGTTTATACGCTACGAAATTCTATGATTGATTGCATAATGTGTGCAGTTTTTGGTATATTTGGTTACGCTTTAAAGAGACTTAATTTACCTATTGTGCCCATCATTCTTGGAATGGTATTAGGCACTATTATGGAACAAAGGTTTCGTGCCAGTCAGGCACGTATCGATACTCTGTTTGACTATATAAATAGACCCATATCAGGCACAATTTTTGCGATAATTGTGATAGCACTATTAATTCATTTTTGGTCAATATGGCGCCAATACAGAAGGAAAACTAACTAATCTACATTAATTGAATGACTAAAAATATCTTATTTATTATGTGTGACCAGCTAAGGCATGACTATCTCGGTTGTACTGGCCATCCCAGCTTAAAAACACCAAATATTGATATGCTTGCCAGTCGAGGTATGTTGTTTGAGAATAGTTATTGTAATGCCTCTCTCTGTGGTCCTAGTAGGGCAAGTTTTTATACAGGTCGTTATATGACTAGCCATGGGGTGATGGCTAATGATGACCCAATAAAAGTGGACGAAGTTACCTTAGGCGATTACATGCGTGAGTTGGGTTGCGAAGCGCATGTTGTAGGTAAAAGTGAAGGCCGTCCTAATGAAGAAAGCTTGTCACGTTTAAAGATACCACTAGATTCTGAAATAGCTTTAAATCGTCATGACAATGGTTTTACCCCTTTTGAGCATTATGGAGGTTTATATCCAGAGCCAATTGTCCATGATGGAGTTGGTTATAACGATTATTTATTGTCTCAAGGCTATGAGATGCATAATCCTTGGGAAAACGCAGCCAATACGGCCACTAAATCCGGTTTGAAATATAGTGGATGGGAAATGAGAAATGCTCATTTGCCTTCAGATATCGAAGCACAGCATTCAGAAACAGCTTTTTTAACTAATCGGGCAATGGAGTATATTTCTACTCGAAATAAGGATACGCCATGGTGTTTGCATTTGAGCTACTTCAATCCTCATTGGCCTTTGCTTGCTCCCTCGCCGTACCACAAAATGTATAAAGACAGTGATGTTATAGGGGTTGTTAAGGATAAGATCGAGATGAAAAATCCTCACCCCGTCTTTTCTGCTTTTCAGCAACTTGAATATTCTCGAAACTACACTGATGAGGAAAAACGTAGACACGTAATTCCGACCTATATGGGCTTAATAAGTGAAATTGACCATCATATTGGTAGACTTATAAAATTTTTGGATGAAAATAATTTAAGTAGAAATACTTTAATTATTTTTACCAGTGATCATGGTGACTATCTTGGTGATCATTGGCTTGGTGAGAAGGACTTATTTCATGAGCCTTCTATTCGCATTCCATTAATTATTGTTGAGCCTGAAATGCCAGAAAATCTTCGTGGATCTACTGAAAATAGAATGATTGAATCCGTTGATGTAGTGCCGACCCTTGTGGAAACGATGGGAGGCTCATATGCATCTAATAGAATGGAGGGTCGATCACTTGTTCCATTGCTTTTTGGTGATAATCCAACTTGGCGTGATACAGTTTTTGCCGAAATAGATTATAGCGATCGTGGTGCCAGACAAATTCTTGACCATCACCCTTATAAGTGTCGAGGCTACATGATAAAAAATACTCAATGGAAGTATATTTATTGGGAAGGCTTCCGAGCACAATTGTTTGACTTGTTGAACGACCCTAATGAGTTCAATGATTTAGCTGAAAATCAAGACCAATCTGAGCGTTTAGCTGACTTTGAAAAGCAATTATTTACTTGGCTAAGACAAAGAAAGCAAAGAACCGTGGTTCATTTAGATGAACTTTATAAACGTTCGCCTGAAGCAGACGAGAAGGCAGGCATTATTATTGGTAGATGGTAGATGAGCGAGCAGCCAATTAGAATTGCGATACTTGACTCTGTGCCTAAATTTCATTGGCGTGATGACAATGGTGTTACTGATGGCCAGAAATTTGTTGACTTACTAGCGCCTGAAAATGTCAATGCAAAATTTGATATTTTTTATGTTTCGGAGTACGAGTTTCCTGACAATATTGAGAGTTATGATGGTTACTTGTTGACAGGAAGCCCAGTTAGTGTGCATGATAATCATGATTGGATCAAAATGCTTTCGGAGTTTGTGGGCCAGGCAGACAATAAAAATAAACCAATCGTCGGGGTATGTTTCGGTCATCAACTCATTGCAAAGTATTTTGGCGGTGTTGTTGGTAATAACGAAAAAGGCTGGATGATAGGGAGCTTCCCTTTAGAAATCAAAAAAAAATTTCCTTGGATGAAGAATACATTAGATACTACTGACCTATATCATTTTAATAAAGAGAGAGTCACTAAATTACCTGAAGGCGCAATAAGTTTTGCTAGCACTAAAGACTATCCAGATTTTGCTTATACTCTTGGCAATAATATCGCTTGTCTTCAGGGGCATCCAGAACAACCAAAACGCGCTATGTATAACTTTCTTGAAGTTACTAAAAAAGTGCTAACCGAAAAAGAACTTGAAAATGCTAAGCTGCGTATTGAAAATGGTAAGTCTGATTCAAGTATCTGGGCTCAGTGGATTATGGAGTTTTTTTATTCTTAGTTTCCTTGACTCAGAGTTGAGGTTATAGTATATTGATTAATAACGTTCGTATACGAACAATTTTTTGCTTATTCTATTAAGCTGACGCAGTTAGAGAGTTTTTTGATTTTTTTGGAGAATAAATTTGGGTGAAATAGTAGGGGTTGGATTAGTATCCCATGCGCCAACAATCATGATGACTAAAGAGCAGCGGTATGCTCTAAATGAAGGTAAAGAAATCTCGTTAGTGACAGGTTTTCAAGATATGCGACGTGAAATCTTAGAGCCACTCAAGCCCGATGTTGTTATTGTTATTGACACGCATTGGTTTACGATTGTTGAGTTCATTGTCACCAGCCATCAAAGGCGTCAAGGTTTTTATACATCGGAGGAGTTGCCTCGGACAATGAACAGCATTCCGTTCGATATAACTGGCAACCCAGAATTAGCAAATAATATTGTAGAGCGTGTCAATGAAAATGGGGTGCGTTGCTCTGCCAATGACAATGAACACCTACCAATACATTATCCAACTGTTAATTTGCTTGAGTATCTCCAAGGTAATGAACAGTGGCTTTCTATGAGTATTTGTGGTACTGCTAAGAAAGAGCATTTTATGAAGGTTGGTAGGGGCTTGAAAGCAGCCATAGAGCAATCTGATAAGCGTGTAGTGATATTAGCTAGTGGAGGATTAAGTCATAGATTTTGGCCACTTGATGAACTCGAGAAACACGAAGCTTCTGACCCTATTCACATCATTACATCAGGGGCAAGGAAAGCTGATGAGAAGCGAATTGATTGGTTAAAAAAAGGTGATCATCGCTCTGTATTTGATGGAATGGATGAATATAATAAATACTCTCCAGAGGGTAAATTTGGACATTATTTAATTATGGCAGAAGCTATTGGTGGAGTGAATTGTCGAGCTAAAGGTCGCCAGTTTGGTGACTACGAAAACGCCACAGGAACAGGACAAGTTCATCTTTGGTTTGATCAACCTGTTGAGGGTTGGACTTAAATATTTCGCCAGATATATTAGAAATTACTGAGATTGGCTATACGTGCCGTGATTGACTCCATTCCTTCTTGTATAGTAATCTGACATCCCAAGCGACTATTAATCGGAGCAAGCTCATCGATTTCCATTTCTATTATTACTGTTTCCATTTCATCTCTTTCTTCAAGCTGCTTTCCTTTAACTGATTCAATTAGAACGTGGCAAGTACCACACATACAGGAGCCACCACAAGCACCCTCAATACCAGCAAGATTATTATCAAGGGCCAATTGCATTAAATTTTGCCCTACATCTGCTTCAATCAAGACTTCAGAGCCATCTTCCAATATATATTTAACGGTTGTCATTTACTTCATCCTAATAAAATAAAAATACTACTCAGATAAAGAATCATCAAGTATTTGAAAGGTTTTTAAGTCACTATGAAAATCAATTCCATAATCACCACCTTCTCGTCCAATACCACTCAGACCAAAACCACCGAATGGTGCTGTCAGGTCACGAATAAGAAAACAGTTAACCCAAACCGTGCCTGCGCGAATTGCACGTCCAACTCGTTCAGCGATGTCGCGATTCTTGGTATAGAGCATTCCGGCAAGACCATATTCAGTACTGTTTGCCAACTCGATTGCTTCTGATTCAGTGTTAAATGTTTGAAGTGTCAAAACTGGACCAAAAATTTCTTTTTGAACCACTTCAGATTGATTAGAAACAGGCTCGATTAAAGTTGGTTCGTACCACAACTTGCCATTTTTTAATACCTTTCCACCGCACAGAATCTTGTCTCCGTTGATTCTAGCTCGGTCAACAAAACCAGCAACACTTTGAAGGTGCTCTGGGTGGATCATCGGGGTAATTTCAGTTTCGTCATCAAAACTTGGACCTAGTTTTTGTTTGGCAGTTAGTTCTAAGAAGCGATTTAAAAATTCATTTTTTATGGATGAATGCACTAGTAATCTAGTTCCCGCAAGACAAATCTGACCAGAGTCATCAAACTGACCTACCGCCTTTGCAACAGCCACTTCTAGATCTGCATCTGGAAAAATGATTAATGGACTTTTTCCACCTAACTCACCAGTGAATGGGGTGATATTTTCAGCAGCTGATTTACCAATATGGCGTGCCGCCTCAGGGGAACCGGTAAATGAAACACGATTCACATTTGAGTCTGATACTAGTATCGCTCCAACTTCTTCACCAATACCCTGGACAATATTAAAAACTCCAGCTGGAAAACCCGCTCCATCAATCAAATCACCCAACAATGATGCAGACAATGGTGACCATTCAGCTGGCTTCAAAATTACACTATTGCCTGCAGCGAGGGCGGGTGCACATTTCCATGTAGACAACATAAATGGAGCATTCCAGGGAGTAATAATGACACTAATTCCGCTAGGCATACGTTGAATTTCATTCTTGGTAGTATTTGAATGCCATTTCCTTGGTTTATATTCTTTAGCTATATCTGCATATGAACGAAAATTTCTAGCGCCCCTTGGAATGACACGGTTTCTTAGACTTTCATGGCGCATACCCATATCCAAGCACTCAATAAGAGAAATATCGTCGATATTAGACTCGATGAGATCAGCTAGTCTGTGCATAATCGATGCACGCTCATCAACACTCATTTCTGACCAAATATTAAACCCTTCTCGGGCAGCAGAAACTGCAAGTTTAGCTATTTCCGCATCACCTCTTGACACTTCGGCGAGAACCTCGCTAGGGTTATTTGGATTGATGACGGTAAATTTTTTATCAGACGAAACTCGCTTTCCATTAATATAGTGATCCGTAGAAACCTCGACGCCTTTTATAGAAATTCTATTTGACATTACCCAATCCTAAATATATTTCAGGTATTGGTCAAATTCCCAATCTGTTGTATGAGCAGAATAGTCTTGCCACTCTTGCTCCTTGATAGCAGTATGATTATCTACCAGCTCTTGGCCTACCGCTTGGCACAAATCTTTATCAGCATTTAAAGCCTCTAATGCAAGAGCCAAGTTGTCTGGAACATGTCTATCTGTGCTTTGAGATTCAAGGCAGTCTAGAGTTTCTGCGTCAGGCAATTTATAGTCATTCTCTATACCCAACTTAGCAGCTTGCAGAACTGTTGCAACAGCAGTATATGGATTTGCAGCGCAGTCAGCCATTCTAAATTCAATTCTTGTACCTGCACCACGTTCATCAGGTATTCTGGTTGTCACTCCTCGATGGTCGTACCCCCAATTTGCCCAATATCCTGAAAGACTTGCAGGCAACAATCTTCGATAAGAATTAACTGTTGGCGCAAGTAAAGCTGACATACCTTCATGGTGATGTACAAGACCAGAAATCGATTTTTTTGCAATATCAGACAAGCCATCTTTGGCAGACTTATCATAAATAACATTATTACCTTTTTTGTCATTGAAACTAAAATTGACGTGCATTCCACTTCCGCCATTTTTCGATAAAGGTTTTGGCATAAAACTTAATAAGTAACCATTCTGTTCAAAAATCTCTTTTGCCATTGCTTTAAATAGGAATATCTGATCAACCGCTTCCAAAGCCTTGTCGTACTTTAGAGTCAATTCAAATTGCGGTGAATCAAACTCTGAATTAAATGATTCTAGCTCAATACCACAAGCTTCAGCTTGTTCCCAAACCTCATCAATCAGACCTGCAGGATCAACTGTTGAACCAGTACCATAGACGTAGGCTCCTGGAGTGTCGTAGGGAACCCATTTGCCGTACCTATCCTTTTGAAAAACATAGGCTTCTAGCTCTATTCCGACATATGGTGTTAAACCCATTCCTTCAAACTGAGCTATTGTCTTTTTCAATACATTACGTCCACAATGTGCCAACGGTTCTCCTTTAAATTCAATATCTGGAATAACGACACCCGTGTCAGCCTCCCAGGAAGGGCGAACATCTTCTTCTTTGAATTTAGCAACCACATCAGGCAATCCATCAAGTAAGCCGCTACCTGGTACTGGCAATAACTGCTTATCATAGGTAAGACCGTAAAGGCTAATACAAAATCTTGCCTCACCACCAGCCGCAGTATTTATAGGTTGATATTTTCCTCTCGCTAACCCCAAGTGATCTGAAAATAGTACTCGAACTCTTCTGTAATTGTTCATTTTTCTCCTTTACTTAATTATCTAATACCATATTATGCTGATGTTAACTTAACAGGCAAGTTTTTTATTCCCCGAATAAAATTAGAGCGTAAGTATTTTTCGGGGCCGATTTGCTCAATTTTCGAAATCCTTTTAAGTAACTCCTGCATAGCCACACGAACTTCTAACCTTGCAAGCCACATACCCAAGCATGCATGAGGGCCACCTTGACCAAAAGCGATATGTTGATTATTTTCTCTCTCTAAAATAAGACTGTATGGGTCGAGAAACTTGCGCTCATCGTAATTTCCTGAAGTAAACCAAATAGCGACTTTGTCTCCCTCTCTGATTTGCTTCCCATGAAGTTCATAATCCTCCGTTGCAGTGCGTCTAAAGTGCATAGTTGGTGAAGCCCATCTGATAAACTCTTCGGTAGCGCTAGCCCAAACTGGGGCATCATCAGGGGCAGATTTTAGGCAGTCAAAAATATAGGGATTATTGGCTATAGCATGCATTGAAGATGCCATCGAATATCGGGTTGTATCATTTCCAGCAGCAACCATGAGTGCAAAGAAGTTTTTAAATTCGAGGTCTGATAGCTTGTCGCCCTGCTTGTTTGGTTGTAATAACATTGACATCACATCACCCATATCGTGATCTTCACGAAGCCTCTTTTGTTTTTCTCCATAATCATAAATTTCCTTACCAGCAGGGGAGCGAAAAGGCAAAAATCGATATTCATCTGTATCAACCTTGTCAATCACATAGTCTGTAAAATCTGGGTCACTGTTAGCAATCATTGAGTCACCTCTTGAAACTAGCCACTCTGCATCCTCATCTGGAGTACCAACAACACGGCCCAACATTCTCATTGGTAATTTTCTAGCAATCTGTTTAGTGGCATCGACTTCACCCAAGTCAACCGCTTCATTAATAATATCGTTACAAATATCACGAATCATAGGTTCATAGGTTGTGATTAGTTTACGTGTAAATCCACGATGGAACATCATTCGTTGACGGGTATGGACTGGTGGGTCAGTTTCTTGGAATGTCTTGCGAGCCTCGTATTCTTCTTTCGATTGCTCTTCTAGACGAATTCCTTGAGCTGAGCTAAAAATTTTCGGTAAACCGTTAACCTCTTTGATGTCCTTATATCGGCTAACTGACCAGAAACCGCTTCCACCATCGGTCTCATCTATCCAGGCACAGGGGTCTTCATCACGCATCTGTTTAAATGCCAAATGTGGAAAGCCTTTTTCAAAAGTATCGTGACTAGTAATATCTGCATTGATATCGTCATTGTTATTTGGGCTAACTGTTTTGATCATTGTTTTTTCCGAGAGATAATAATCAACTACTTTTTGGTTTCTACAGCAGATTTATAATGTTTCGCACCTTGCCCACCTGCTGCTCTTTTGCCACGAAATTCCCAGTCACCACCCATGGCAGTAGAAACAACCTCTTCAGAGCTAGAAGGTTGTGCGCCAACATCATCACGAATAGCTGCACCATTAACGATTGTATTGGATAACAGGCCCAAACCTTCTACCTCAACTTCAACAACATCACCTGGTTGAACAGGGCGACTGTTTGCAGGTGTTCCTGAGAGTAGTAGGTCTCCTGGTGCTAAAGTAATATTGCGGGCTATATCAGCGACAAGATAGTGCATATCCCACTCCATCTCGTTAGTGTTGGCGTCTTGCATAACTTTCCCATTAACAATTGTGCGGATTCCTTTGTTATGAAAATCCCAACCAGTAACCAAACCTGGTCCCACTGGGCAAAGCGTATCTGAACCTTTAACTCTAAGCATTGACCCTGCATCTGTATCTCTAAAATCGTGCAAACCGTAATCATTAGCTATTGTATAACCTGCAATGTATTCTCCTGCATCAGCAGGGCTTATATTACGACAATTTTGACCAATAACTATGGCAATCTCTCCTTCATAATTTAGCCATTTGCAGCGTTCAGGTCTTACAACATCGCCTTTATGGCTATTAAGTGCAGTGATAGGTTTATGAAAATATGTTGGAGCCGGTGGTAGCTTTGTTATATATTCCTTAACGCGACTTTCATAGTTTAAATGTACACATATAATCTTCGAGGGTTGAGTTGGTGGGAGATGTTGCACTTCTTCGATGCCAACACTTTTTCCGTCTTCAGTAACCAGCTCATCTCCCTCTAAAGTAACTTGAATCGAGTGTCCATTTAATAGTATTTTCCGATATTCTTTTGTTGGCATGATTTATTCCTATATTTCGTTTGGGTACGAATGATTATATATTATATATGATGATTGATAAATTATGACTTAATTTCAAAGCTATATATTTAAATTTTGATAATTTCATTCGTTCCCGAATGGTATCATAGGTTTATTAATAATTCTAATTGCTATATAAATGTCTTTACAAGGTTTTCTCTTTCCCAGAACTCACACAGGTAATTCGTCATTAATTCCTAATGTGCCTTGGCACTACTCGGGAGACTTGTTAACCTTAGAATATCGAACTAATCCTGACCGTGTAGCTGAGCTCTTGCCTGATGGAATTGAGTTAGCTGATGAAGACCCCGGAGCTGTTGCTGTTATTTGGGCAGATTGGCAAAGCTGCAGTGATAACTTTAATGAATTATTAGATCCTGTACGTGCTCAATATAAAGAGGTGTTTTTTGTTGTTCGTTGTAAATATCAAGGAAAAATCTACTCACGTTGTATATATATTTGGGTAGATAAGGACTTTTCAGCTGCTCGTGGTCAATTTCAGGGTTATCCGAAAAAAATTGGTTCTATCCATTTAACAAGGTCAACTACTGTAGGAAAAGCCGGACCTCGACTTCAGCCTGGGGGTATTTTTGGAGCCACTTTGGCAGCTTATGATCATCGCCTAGTTCAAGCTAAGTTCACTATTGAGGCAGAATCAGATCATGCTGGTTTTGTCAATGCTTTACCAATGCTTCACAACCGTTGGATGCCTGCAATTGAATGCAATGGGAAAGACAGTTTGAATGAAGTGGTCACAATGTCAGGTTTTGACGCTGAGATTGGCCTAACCTTTAAAGGTTCCTTTGAGCTTGAATTGTTCTCCTCACCTGTTGAGGAGTTTCATTTACTCGAACCTGAGGAACTAATTCAGGGCTATTACCGCCAAGTCGGTGTGTCTTGGAAGGGTGGTAGAACTCTGGCTAGAGAAAATTTAACTTAACTCTAGTTAACTATTTAATGAGAATCGTTGATGGATAAGTCTGCAAATAAATCACATCCTAAAGCCACAAGTGCTGAAGAGAAAGCCAAGCAGCACTTAATTTCAGTTGGACTATATGGAAGATCAGTCTCAATCATTTCAAATGCTTTCAGACTTACATCAATTATCAGGAGTTATGCAGAAAAACATGTTTTTAAGGAATTTAACCTATCCTTTTCTGGCTTTGTTGTTATGTGGGTATTGTGGGTTTGGGGGGATCTTGAGACTGCAAAACTAGCCAAAAATGCTGGCATTGCAAAAAGTACATTGACAGGAATTTTAATAACACTAGAAAAACATGGTTATTGTCAAAGACTAGCTCACCCAAATGACGCTAGACGAGTTGTTGTTCATATCAACAAACCTGGTGAAGAGCTTATGGAAAAAGTCTTTTCAAAATATCATAAAATCGAAGATGTTGCTGTATCCGAGTTAACGAGTGATGAATTCGAAACTACTATAGACAGCTTAAGGACAATGCTTCACACTATGGAAGAATTTACCAACGAGGATAACAGTTGACAGTTGTTCGCCATCATTTTATCTAGGTAAAGTTTCATCTTATTGAAGAAACTTAATCACCTCATCAATATTAGCTTTTTTAAGGATCAGTGCATTATTTTCGTCCCTTAACCAGGTGCACTGGCGTTTACACAACTGCCTCGAAGCAATAACAGCTTTATCAATCATTTCTTGCTTGTCGTAAACCCCATCAAAATATTTCCAAGCTTGACGATAACCAACGCAGCGCATAGAAGCTAGATCTAAGTTCAAATTTTTGTTATTCCTGAGTATTTCTACTTCATCCAGAAATCCATTCTCCATCATTTTCATAAAGCGCTTTTCAATTCTTAGGTGAAGTTCTGAGCGGTCAGGCATGAGTATAATTTTTTTGATTTGATGATCCAGCTTGTTTATCGCCTGATTACCTTGAAGTTCACTCAACGTTTGTCCTGAAAGGTGAAAAACTTCAAGTGCCCGGGTAATTCTTTGTGAATCATTAGGGTGGATACGCTCAGCAGACTTTGGGTCAATTTTTACTAATTGTGAGTGTAATTTTTCACTACCCTTATTCTTCAAAAGATCATTAAAATGCTTTCTCGAATCTTTTGTGGATTCAGGCAATTCAGATAGTCCATGTTCGAGTGCATGGAAATAAAAAGAGGTGCCTCCCACCAAAACTGGCAGCCTGTTTTCTTTCAGCGCTAAGTTGATATGCTCTTTTGCAAGATTGACAAAGTGATTGACTGAAAAACTCTCTTCGGGTTCGCAAATATCGATCAGTTCGTGTGGATAGTTTTCTAGGGTTTTAGGGCTCGGTTTGGCGGTGCCAATATCCATGCCACGATAGATTAGAGCAGAGTCAACACTTATCAGGCAGACATCAAAGCGATCAA
>Ga0209035_10000360_pt1 | contig 17939 bp, 17 predicted proteins | sample MarorgKNORR_S2LV_6_FD_188220 | JGI IMG/M metagenome (GOLD analysis project Ga0209035, IMG submission 188220) | Marine microbial communities from the Southern Atlantic Ocean, analyzing organic carbon cycling - AAIW_A/KNORR_S2/LV (SPAdes) (version 2) | ecosystem: Environmental > Aquatic > Marine... | reverse complement strand
TGGATGCAGGGTTTATCGGACCTGCATGATCCAGAGTCTATGGCCAAAATTGATCCTCACTTACCCATTTATATGTTTTCTGGGTCTAAGGACCCAGTGGGGAATCAAGGTGGTTATGTCGTAGCTTTGGAAAGGGCTCTAAAAAGAGCCGGTGCTCAAGACGTGACTTACAAACTCTACCCTAATGGCCGCCATGAAATGATTAACGAGCCTAACCGGCTACAAGTGATAGAGGATCTTGTGGTTTGGTTGGCCAGAGAATAATATTTTACTTATATAATGTCGAGCTATCATTGAATTAGTTTTTACTAACATAGAATGATAGTTATGCAAAAGTTGAATTCTTGGTCACCGCTCCACTTCCTTGCAGCCTTAGGCGCAGGTGGAATGAGTGTTTCCTTTTTTATGTTTCTCATTTTTTGGACGCCATACCCCGGCCGTTCCATTCCTGTGTTTGAAGACTTAATGGCCTACGCCTCTACCGGCGGCGCTATTGCTCAGTTTGTGGTGTATGGCAGTATGCTGGCGATTGGTGGGTTGGTGGTTAAACATTTCCAGCTCATGTGGTGGAACTGGCGTCAGTATTCTATGGCGAAAGCGGATGGCCGTATCGACAAGATGTTAGGTACCAACGCTCATACTCAGTTGTTAGCGATACCTCTTGCGACCGCCATGAGTGTGAACGCTCTGTTCATTGCAGGCGCTCTCTACGTACCAGGCTTGTGGGATGTTGTTGAATACTTGTTACCTTTGGCGCTGATGGCATTTTTGATTATTGGTGTGTGGGCTCTAAAGTTGTACTTTGGTTTTGTGGCAGAAGTATTTCATAAGAAGGCGTTTGACAAGGAATTAAATAACTCTTTGGCTCAAATGTTACCTGCGTTTGCGTTTGGCATGATTGCCGTGGGTTATGCAGTAATGTGTCGCATGAATTATTTCCGCGACTTGTTGGCGCCACAAACCAATCCGGTTAATCAGTCACCCGTAGCCTTTGCCTTAGTTTGCCCAGGTGTTGCGCTGACGGTAATGGGCCAATTCTTTATCAACAAAGCCTTGGTAACAAGTGGTTTGCTGGTTAAGTTTGGTGTGGTGTATTTTGGTTTAACGGCTATTGTAGTGACGGTTCAGTTGGCGACCTTGTGGCTTATGTTTAGCCTGATTCGTAGGCAGCTTAGTGGCCCTGTACAAGCGGCACCTAGCGCACAAGCCAAAGCAGCATAATTTGGTTACAGGTACAAAAGCTGCGACATTCCTTAACACTTATGGAGTTCGCGGACCCTACAAAAAAAGAGCCATAATGGCTCTTTTTTTGTAGGGAAGTGTCATCTGTCAAGCTTTTTTATTGGCACTGGAGTGCCCCGAAATAAATCTTTACCTATGTGAGAGTAACCATAAAGTGTTGGATTTTCATCACCACTTGGATTACGCTGTCGATCCATCTAGGGTGCTTGGCAAGCGGCTGATCACCGATCATTAAGCCTGTTTTAAGGATAAACATATGACATTAGCTACTTGGCTTTCATTGGTGGCTATTTGTTGTTTGGGCGCCATGTCGCCCGGACCAAGTTTAGCTGTAGTGTTAAGGCATACCATAAGCAATGGCCGCGCTCACGGTATAGCTACGGCGGTGAGTCATGCAGCAGGAGTGGCTTTGTGGGCTTTACTCACTGTTTGGGGCTTAGCGTTGCTGGTGGTTGAGTGGCCGCTTGCTTACACACTGCTGACCTATGCCGGTGCGGGTTATTTGATGTGGATGGGTATCAAGGCCCTACGTTCAAAGGGTGCTGGTACAATGCGTGTTGTACCTGTTGTTGCGCCTATAAATGAGGCGGCTAGAGATGGGCTCATGGTGTCTTTACTCAACCCAAAGCTGGCGTTTTTCTTTATTGCGTTGTTCTCTCAGTTTGTGTCTGCAGAGCTAGTGTTGGCAGACAAGCTCATTATGACCGGCACGGCTGCGGTGATTGATGCCCTGTGGTACATTATCGTTGCGGTGGCTTTGTCTCATTCTAAGGTATTGGACAAATTACGATCAAAATCCGCCACCATCGATAAAATTAGCGGTGTTATTTTGGTGGGTCTGGCCTTACGCGTGGTTACGCTTTAAGCCAGTTGTCGGCTGGGTAGTCACACGTTGCATCCACAAGGTGCAGGGTGAATGCCTGACGCGAGCGGCTAGACGTATTGGCCGCGCTGTAGTGAGGTAGTTGCCCATGCAGTATGATCAGAGTGCCAGCAGGCACTTCTAGCATAGTCAAAGGTTGTTCTGGCCATGGGCTGCTATCTAGCGTCTCAAACTCCGTTCCGCCACTGGCTGCACGCTTAAAGCGTTGCTTAAGTGGAATCGTGTGGCCGCCAGCCATGGCCTGCAAACAGCCGTTGTTAATGGTGGCATCTTCTAATGCCATCCAAAAGCCGATGCAGCTTTTCGGTTGCGTGTACAAAAACGTGGAATCTTGATGTAAGCTGACTTCACCGCCGATACTTGGCTGTTTAAAGATATGCATGGATTGTATGGCTTTGGGTTTGCTAAGGCCCAGTTGCTGGCCTAGGCTCGTCAAATCCAATGCCGCCATCGTGGTTTTGTAGACCGGATCAAGCGCATGCTGCGCATGGCCTATTTTATTGATGGATTGCTGCTTGGCTACGGTGAAGTGACCCTCTTTGTCGATGGCCTTTTCTTCAAAGAAAAAGCGTATTTGATTGCCTGAGCTCAAAAAGTAGTCATCGCTGGTGCGCTCCTGTTCGTCAGTGGTGAACACCGAGCGTTGCGGTGGCGGTTCAAAGGCCTCGATGAGTTGTTTGGCACGAGTCATTAGGGCTTGGCGTTGAGCCATGCTTATAAAGTCTTCGATAACCAAATACCCTTGCTGATTAAAATCGTCGAGTTGTTTAGCGTTGAGCAAATTGTTTTCCTTAACCGCAGCAAAAACCAAACTTTTACACAAATTCAGGTAATAGACAAAGCCTTTTTCATGGGTTGTTGGCTGGGTAGGGGGTTTTTCGGCTTGCAAAATATAGTTACGTATGTAACTATATGCACAAATATAATCATGTGGATACTTTGATGAGCGATTTATTTCCCAACCCAGCGGGCCTTTGCGGTTTTGAATTTGTTGAGTTTGCATCACCTAAGGCAGGTGTGTTGGAGCCGATTTTTGAGATGATGGGTTTTACCCATGTAGCTAACCATCGTTCAAAAAATGTGAGTTTGTATCGTCAAGGTGGTATCAATTTCATCATCAACAGCGAGCCTAATAGCTTGGCGGCATTCTTTGCCGAAGAGCATGGCCCTTCTGCTTGTGGCATGGCCTTTCGGGTAGATAATGCAAAAGATTCCTACGAACGTGCGTTGTCGTTAGGCGCCCAGCCTATAGATATTCCTGTTGGGCCGATGGAATTGCGATTGCCTGCCATTAAAGGTATTGGTGGCGCACCTATCTATTTGATTGACCGGTTTGAAGAAGGCTCATCAATTTATGACATCGACTTTGATTTTATTGATGGCGTTGATAAGCACCCACAAGGTTGCGGATTTTTTGAAATTGACCACTTAACCCATAATGTTTACCGTGGACGTATGCAGCATTGGGGCGACTTTTACGAGAAGCTGTTTGGCTTTAGAGAGTTACGTTACTTTGATATTAAAGGAGAGTACACCGGCCTCACTTCAAGGGCTATGAGTGCTCCCGATGGAAAAATTCGTATACCGCTTAACGAAGAAGCTGGAGGTGGTTCTGGTCAAATCGAAGAGTTTTTGATGCAGTTCAATGGCGAAGGTATCCAGCATATAGCGCTGATCTGTGATGACTTACTCGCCTGTTGGGACAAGCTTAAGGCCTTGGGTGTGCCCTTCATGAAGGCGCCGCCTGATTCTTATTACGACATGCTTGAAGGGCGTCTTCCAGGCCACGGGGAGCCAACCGATGAACTACAGGCCCGAGGCATTTTGTTAGATGGCACTACTGGAGACGGAGAGCCTAAGTTGTTGCTACAAATTTTTTCAGGCACCCTGCTTGGGCCTGTATTTTTTGAGTTTATCCAACGCAAACAGGACGAGGGTTTTGGTGAAGGTAACTTCCAAGCCCTATTCGAATCTATCGAGCGTGATCAACTCAGTCGAGGCGTAATTTAGCGAGGGGTGTAGCATGAAAGTCAACAAAATCCACCATGTGGCCTACCGCTGTAAAGATGCAAAACAAACGGTTGAATGGTACGGAAAATACTTGAATATGGACTTCATTTTGGCCATTGCCGAAGACCAAGTGCCTTCGACAAAAGAGCCAGACCCTTACATGCATGTGTTTATGGATGCTGGCCAAGGCAGTGTGTTGGCGTTTTTTGAGTTGCCAACCAAGCCCGACATGCAGTTAGATCAAAATACACCGGCTTGGTGTCAGCACCTAGCGTTAGAAGTGGACACTATGGATGATCTTTTAACCACCAAAGCGCGACTGGAAGCTGACGGCATAAACGTGGTTGGCCCAACCAATCACACCATTTTCCAATCCATTTATTTTTTTGATCCGAGTGGCCATCGCTTAGAATTGGCAGTTAACACCAGTACGCCAGACATGGATAAACGTTTGGATCAGGTGAAGTGGGACATGCTCAATGAATGGGCCGAAACAAAACAAGCTCCCGGGCATGCCCGCTGGATGCACCAATAAAGGTTTTAACAATGCTTAATGCAACTCATAGCCCTCAGCTCAAAAGCTGGGTAGCCAGTGCTAACTCGCAAACCACAGACTTTCCTGTACAGAATCTACCTTTTGGTGTGTTCACCTCAGCAGCCAACTCCGAGCCCCATGTGGGTGTTGCTATTGGCGACCAAATAGTCGACCTATATCTATTAGCGACCTCTGGTTTGTTGGATGTTAACGCCAGCTTGTTTGCTCAAGCTAACATCAACGCTTTTATGGCCCTTGATCAAACAGTCTGGTCGAGCACGCGGGCGCGATTGTCTTACTTACTCAGTAATGAGGATGCAGCCACGCAAGCGCAAATTGAGCCTCTGCTTGTAGGCCAGTCGACAGCGACTATGTTGTTGCCAATCAAGGTAGAAGGGTACACTGACTTTTATGCGTCCAGAGAGCATGCGACTAATGTGGGTACCATGTTTCGTGACCCGGAAAACGCATTGATGCCCAACTGGCTACATATTCCTATTGGTTACAACGGCCGCGCCAGTACCGTAGTGGTAAGTGGCACTGACGTGCGTAGGCCGTTAGGTCAACTTAAGCCACCTACAGCGAGCGAACCCCATTTTGGGCCTACGCAAAAACTAGATATCGAACTGGAAATGGGAGCAGTTGTGGGTACACCCAATGCCATGGGAACACCGTTAACAGTAGCCCAAGCGCAAGCCAATATCTTTGGTTTTGTATTGCTCAACGATTGGAGTGCGAGGGATATTCAGGTGTGGGAATATCAGCCATTAGGGCCGTTTCAGGCTAAGGCATTTGCCACCACTATTTCACCTTGGGTGGTGACACAAGAAGCGCTTGAGCCGTTTCGTGTGGACGGCCCAGTACAACAACCCAAACCATTGGGCTACTTAGCGCAAAACCAAGCCAGTAACTACGATGTTGCATTACAAGTGGACATTAACACGGCGGCATCTGACGACACACAAACCATTAGCCAAACCAACTTTAAGGCGATGTATTGGTCCAGTGCTCAGCAGTTGGCGCATCATTCTAGCAGCGGCTGTGCCATGCAAACAGGTGACTTGTTAGGCTCGGGTACCATTAGTGGCACTACCAAAGATTCTTTGGGTAGCTTGCTAGAGCTTACCTGGAATGGCAAAACCCCGTTGACGTTAGCCAGCGGCGAGCAGCGTTGTTTTGTAGAAGACGGCGATACCTTAACCTTGCGTGGTCACTGTCAGGGTGATGGTTTTCGTATTGGTTTTGGTAGTGCTGTGGGCAAAATCCTGCCTGCCCATAGCTTATAACCAATCAATAGTCGTTTCGCCCTGAGTGTCAATGTTTAACCATTGATCCGGGGCGTCACCTTCCTGCCATCCTGATGCAACGCATCGTACGCTTGATTGAAAGTGTTCAAAGGCGCCTAGAGCGCAGGCTCTGTCGTCAGCCCATGGCGTGGTGTTAGTATTAAACCAAACACTACTAAAGTTACTTTCAACCTTGTTGAGGGCAATGATTTCAAACTCTTTCTCAGAGCCTGCAAAGGTTGCCCAATAGGCTTGACGTTTAGGGCTTGAGCTCTTTACCGCTAAGCTAGATGTGCAGCTTTCCAACCAAGCCTTTATGGCTTCGGGGCTTACGGACTTAATGTAAATTTCAATATCGGTTTGGGGCGACGTCATAGTTATGACTCCTGTGCCATCAAGCGAGTTAACACGCCAAGATAAACATCCGTCAACTGCTCCAAGTCACTGACTTTCACACATTCGTTAAGCTTATGAATGGTGCCGTTACATGGCCCCAATTCAACTACTTGAGCGCCGGTGGGTGCAATGAAGCGCCCGTCTGATGTGCCGCCAGCAGTAGAGAGTTCTGTGTTGGTGCCGGTGGTGTCTTTAATCGCATCACGGCAGGCGTCAACTAAAGCACCCGATGCCGTTAAAAACGGCAGGCCGTTATAGGTCCAAAGAATGTCGTAATCCACCTTGTGGCTGTCCAAAATAGCTTCTAGTTTGGCGGTTAAGTCATCGGCCGTGAGTTCTGTGGAATAACGAAAGTTACACATCACGTCTACATGGCCGGGTACCACGTTAGAAGCCCCGGTGCCGCCGTTAATGTTGGCAATTTGGAAGCTGGTGGGTGGAAAAAACTCATTGCCTTGATCCCAAGTGGTGGCCGCTAGTTTTGCTAGCGCCGGCGCCACTTTGTGAATTGGATTGTCCACTAAGTGAGGGTAGGCCACGTGGCCTTGAATGCCTTTTGCGGTAATGTTGGCTGTTAACGAACCACGGCGGCCATTTTTAATAACATCACCTAACGTGTTAGTGGACGAGGGTTCGCCCACAATACACCAATCCATTTTTTCACCACGGGCTTCTAAGGTATCAATCACCCGAGTGGTGCCATCCACAAATGGACCTTCTTCATCACTGGTAATGAGCAAGGCTAAACTACCACGGTGGTTAGGATGTAGAGCAATAAATTGTTCTAAGGCCACAACCCAAGAGGCCAGGCTGCCTTTCATGTCGGCAGCACCACGGCCATATAGGAAACCGTCTTTAATGGTGGGTTCAAACGGCGGCGTGTGCCACTGGTCCACTGGTCCACTGGGCACAACGTCGGTATGGCCGGCAAATGCCAGCACTGGTTTTTCTGTGCCGCGGCGGGCCCAAAAATTATCCACTGCGCCAAAACGCATACGCTCCACAGTAAAGCCAATAGCTTCAAGGCGGCCGATCATTAATTCTTGGCAGCCTTTGTCTTCTGGCGTAACGGAGGCTCGGCCCATTAAGTCCTGGGCAAGCGCGATAGTCGGTGTCACTGTGGCGTGTTCGGGCATGGTATTAGACATCTTAGTTATTAGTGTGGAGGTCTGCGTTAAGTTCTACCGCGGTACCGTTAGGTTTCACTTCAATGCGGCCATTAAGGGAGTTACGACGGAATAAAAGGTCCGGCTTGCCTGCTAGGGTAGCGGCTTTTACAGTGTCTATAAGCTCGTTATTCATGTCTAACAAGGCGACTTTAGAACCACCAGTAATGTACAAACCAGCTTCAATGATGCAGCGATCACCAATAGGAATGCCCATGCCGGCGTTAGCGCCTATGAGGCTGTCTGAACCCACTGAGTTAACAATTTTGCCACCGCCAGACAAGGTGCCCATGGTTGAACAACCGCCACCAAGGTCGCTGTTGTTGCCCACAGTAACGCCAGCGGAAATGCGGCCTTCAATCATGCCGTGGCCCAAAGTGCCGGCGTTAAAGTTAATAAAGCCTTCGTGCATTACGGTAGTGCCTTCGGCGACGTGGGCGCCTAAACGAACACGCGATGCATCACCTATACGGATACCCTTTGGCACCGCGTAATCGGCCATACGTGGGAACTTATCGACGGCGTTCACGTGTAGCCACTCGCCACGTAAGCGCGCGTCCATTTGGCGCTGGGTTAAATCATCAATGGCCACAGCGCCTTCGTTGGTCCACGCCACGTTAGGCAATAACCCGAAGATACCGTTAAGGTCCATGCTGTTGGGTTGCTTAAGGCCGGTAGACAGTAGTTGTAACTTAAGGTACACCTCTGGCGTAGTGGTTGGGCCGCTGTCGGTTTCTAATAGTGTTACCACCATAGGTTGGCCTGCGTCAGCCGCTTGAGTTAACCACTTTGCTTGGTCAGCTTGGCTTGCAATAGTGCACGCCTCGGCTAATTGACTGGCTTGTTTAGCATCAAGCTGCACGGCGTGGTTGCCCGCAGCTAACTGGCTACCTAAAACACCGGCAATGGCAGCAACTAGGTCCGCGCTTGGGTTTAAAATAGGCTGTGGGTAAAACACTTCTAACCAATCGCCTTGGCTAGATTGGCTACCGATACCAAAGGCAAAACTAAAATGCGACATGGAACTCTCCAATAAATAAGATGTTAAAATTTATAGTTTAAAAATAGTGGCATATTGTTCGGCTTTAAAACCGACAACTGCTTGTGTTTGTGGGTCACTTTGTAGCAATAACAAAGGCCGTTTAATCATGCTCGGGTGGTCAGCGAGTAGCTGGCAAACGGTTTCTGCCGAAACAGTTTGTTGTTGTTCGGTAGGTAGTTTTCGCCACGTGGTGCCGCGTTTATTAAGTAATAGCTCCCAATCAACCATTCCAACCCACTGTTGTAGTTCGTTGACGCTGGGGGGCTGTTTTTTATAGTCTCTAAAATTAAATTCAATGCCCGCTTCAGTCAGCCATTTCTTGGCCTTCTTTATGGTGTCGCAATTGCTAATGCCGTGCATTTGAATTTGAGTCACAGGGTGTTCTCTATAGTTGTGGTTGTGAGCGTTTAGTGGTGCAAAAAATGGAGCAAATATAGTATCAGAGTTGTAGTCGCTTTAGCTATCTAAGGCGCTACAAATCTCGTCTTCTAATGTTTGCAACAGGGTTTGATCAACAATGCGCTCGCCATTGTCTAGGGTAATAAAGAACACGTCTTCCACACGGCCGCCAATGGATTGAATCTTGGCTTTTTGAATACTGATGCCTAAATGCATAAACACTAGGCCCACCTGCGCTAATAAGCCGGGCCTGTCCGAACTGGAAAGCTCTAAGCGGGTCCAGCTGCGGCCTACGGGATTACTTAAGCTCACAATGGATGCCTGCTTGAATAGCTTGTGGCTTCTAGGCTGGCGTTGTTGTACCACATAGCCAAAGTCATCCGGGAATTGTAAGGCATGGGTTAAGCGTTTTTGTAACTGCTTAAGTAGTGCAGGTGTGTGGTTGATGGTATTGCCATTGGTGTCTAGCACTACAAAGGTATCCATGCTGTAGCCATCATCTGTGGTGATGATGCGGGCGTCTTGGATGTTGAGTTGAAGTTGGCCCAAAATTGCACATAAGGCCGCGAACAGGTTGGGTTTGTCTTGGGTGTAAACAAACACTTGTGTGCCACCCTCAAAGGCATTAAAAGACATCTCGCTAAGTGCCACTACGGGCCCATCGATTTGATGGTTGAGAATAGTGCGGGTGTGCCAAGCAATCGTTTTGGCATTTTCGCGAATGAAATAATCATCCCCAAAGTTTTTCCACAGTCGCCTCATCATGGCTGGGTTGAAGCGTTGCTCCTGTAGCAATTTGCGCGCATCGGTTTGGCTTTGCTCTATTAGCGCTTGGTGATCTACCGGCACGTCTAGGCCTAGACGCAATACGCGGTTAGTAGCGGTGTAGAGTTGACGCAGCAAAGATGCACGCCAGTTATTCCACAGTTCGGGATTAGTGGCGTTGATATCACATACAGTAAGTACGTAAAGGTAATCTAAGTGGAGCTCGTCACCCATTTTGGAGGCAAACTCGTGGATAATGTCGGGGTTACCGATGTCTCGCTTTTGCGCCGTCATGGACATCAGCAAGTGATTGCGTACTAACCAGCTAACCAGGTCTGTATCCCATTTTCCAAGCTGATGTTGGCTGCAAAATTGGCGCACCTCTTCGGCCCCCACCACGGAATGATCGCGGCCACTACCTTTGCCTATGTCGTGATATAGCCCAGCGATGTACAGCAGTTCAATTTTGGGCAACTCATGCACCAAGCGAGCCGCCACAGGAAAGCGCTCTTGTTCTCTAGGCAGCAAGAGTTCGCGCATCTTTTTCACCACCTTCATGGTATGCGCATCAACCGTATAGATATGATACAAATCGTGCTGCATGCGCCCAACAATCTTATTGAAGGCCGGCAGATAGTCGCCTAACACACCTTGGCGTTGCATTTCTAACAGCGTATGAGACATACGCTCAGGTGAACGAAGCAGCTCCATAAAAAGACTGTTGACCCGTATGTCACGGCGATATTTGTCGTCTATTAGTGGCCTGTGAGCTTGAATCAGGCGTTTGCATTCGGCGCCAATGGCGTTGCATTGTGGGTTTTGGGCCAATATAACAAAGGCTTCCATCATGGCGAATGGTTGGCGTAGAAATACGCTCGGGTAGCAGGCCTGTAAGCGGCCGTTACGTAATTCAAACCGCCTGTTGATAGACACGACTTGATCTTCTTCGTGGGCATGAAGAATGGCCTGGTCAAATAGTTGTAATAAGGTTTGGTTTAATTCTGCTAGGTGCATGGCGGTACGATAATAACGATGCATAAACTGCTCAACAGCCAGTTCATCGTTATTGTCTAGATAACCAAAAAATTCGGCTAGTTTACGTTGGTGATCAAACAGCAGTCGGTCTTCTGGACGCTTGGCGATCAAATGTAGTGCGTAACGAATGGTCCACAGGTAGTTGATACCACGTTTAAGGTTGTCTAGTTCGGTTTGGTTAAGGTAGTCGTGGTCGGCCAGTTGAGCCATATAACGCAAACCAAAGTGCCGTTTTCCTATCCAACCAATGGTTTGTATGTCGCGTAACCCACCCGCCGAATTTTTGATGTTGGGCTCTAAATTGTACTCAGTGTCATTGGTGCGCTGGTGCCTTTTTTGCTGGGCTTTGATGCGGGCTTTATAAAATGCTTCGTCACTCCACGCTTTCTCAGAAATCACCCAGTTGAATACTTTTTTAAGCAAGTCTGCATTGCCAATAAGGGTGTGTGATTCCAGTAAGCTGGTAGCAATGGTGATGTCACCGTTAGCTTGTTCGTAGCAGTCGTTGAGGCTGCGTACACTGCTGCCAATTTGGAGGCCTAAATCCCAGATGAAGGTGATGAACTGCTCGGTGCATCTGTGCCAGCTAGATTCCGGCAGATCGTTATCGAGTAAAATGAGTAAGTCGATGTCAGACTGGGGATGCAACTCACCACGCCCGTATCCACCCACCGCAACTAAGGCTGCTTGTTCTGGCCATGGGTATTGTTGCCAAGCTAGGCGGAGGATTTGATCTACCATCCAAGCGCGAGCATGTACTAGTTCATAAACACGTGTTTCTTGGTGTTCGTTGAACAAAGCGTCAAGTTTAGCTTGGCCGCGTTCAAGGGCGGTTTTTAACACATGGGCAGGGTCTTGCTCAGCCAGTTGTTGCTGCAATTGCGTGTGGTTGATAAGCAGTTGTTGCAGCGATTCGCTAACCACAGACACGGTTACACCATTTCTTCTTTACGAATAGTGAGGTTTTCATAGCCGTCGGCAGTCACCAATATGGTGTGTTCAAACTGAGCCGATAAACGCTTGTCTACGGTAGTCACTGTCCAGCCGTCGTTCTTATTCAGCTTCACATGGCGCTTGCCTGCATTGAGCATGGGTTCAATGGTAAATATCATGCCTTGTTTGAGTTCTACACCCGTATTGGGTTTACCGTAATGCAACACCTGTGGGTCTTCGTGAAAACCTACGCCAATACCGTGGCCACAATATTCTTGCACAATGGAGTAGTGATTAGCTTCGGCGTGTACTTGGATTACATGACCAATGTCGCCTAAACGAGCACCAGGTTTAACCAGCGCCATGCCTTTATATAAACACTCTTGGGTAATAGCGACTAAACGTTCGGAATGGGGGGCTGCTTTGCCGACAGGGAACATGCGGCTGGTATCGCCATGGTAACCGTCTTTAATCACCGTGATGTCGATATTCACCCAATCACCATTCTTGAGCGGCTTGTCGTTAGGTATGCCATGGCACACAACCTGATTAACCGAGGTGCAAATAGACTTAGGAAATCCGTGGTAGTGTAGCGGCGCAGGTACAGCCTCTTGCACATCAACAATGTAGTCATGGCAGAGCTGGTTGAGTTTGTTGGTGGTTACGCCCACTTGTACATGCTCGTGGATCATTTCCAATACTTCTGCTGCCAAGCGGCCGGCTACGCGCATTTTTTCTATTTCGGCGGCGTCTTTAATAAGAATATTCATCGACTTCTCAGTGTGTGTTTAGCAAGTGGGCTTTGTTGTACGGAATTATATCAGACATGGAGTAGAAATTAATTACATGGCTTGGCATCGGTGGTAAAAATACGAGCAGCTAAAATGCTGCAGTCATTGCAATTATGTTTTGCCTTTGTGACGTGTTTTATGGTATAAATTGCGCGCCCAAATTCGAACTGCTCTTGTGTAACCACAAACGCAACGTATTTGGAGCTTAACTTAACGTCACACATAAACCGGCACATGGTTCTGGGTGTTGGATGCCTGCTTTAAGGCTTCTGATCGAACTGTGGTCCTTGCTTCTATTAAGTAGAACAAGGCGAGGGTTTATGGAGGCCTAACCCGTACAAAGGAAATTAACATGACTAAAGTAAGTATGCGCGACCTGCTTAAAGCCGGCGCCCACTTCGGCCACCAAACACGTTACTGGAACCCAAAAATGGGCCAGTACATCTTTGGCGCTCGTAACAAAATCCATATCATCAACCTAGATCAAACTTTGCCAGCCCTTAACGATGCCCTTGCTATCGTTGAGAAAATGGCGTCCAACAAGAACAAGGTATTGTTCGTTGGTACTAAGCGCGCGGCAGGTAAGTTGATTAAAGAACACGCTAGTCGTGTTGGTATGCCTTACGTTAACCATCGTTGGTTGGGCGGCATGTTGACTAACTACAAGACGATTCGTCAGTCGATTAACCGTTTCCGTACATTGGAAACTCAGTTCAACGACGGCACATCTGAGCAGTTGACTAAGAAAGAAGCGTTGATGCGTCAACGTGAAATGGAAAAGCTTGAGCGCGCTATCGGCGGCATCAAGGACATGGGCGGCCTACCAGACGCTTTGTTCGTAGTTGACGTTGAGCATGAGCGTATTGCGATCAACGAAGCCAACAAGTTGGGCATCCCTGTTATCGGTATCGTTGATACTAACAGCAACCCAGATGGCATCGATTACGTTATCCCTGCTAACGACGACGCACTTCGCGCGATCGAAATCTATGTTTCTGCTATGGCTGATGCCTGTGCAGCTGGCAAAGACGACGGCACAGCAGTGGCTGGCGAATTCGTTGAAGTGGCTGAAGTAGCCGAAGAAGCAGCTGCTGAATAAGACTAAACCCTTGGTTTAGCTAAGCATTTGCATATAAAAGGGAGCTTTGCTCCCTTTTTTTTAACAACGTCTTACCGTGAGGGTAAGGGCGTTATGAACCCAATTTGAGGATTTTCTAATGGCTGCAATCTCTGCATCTATGGTTAAAGAACTGCGCGAGCGTACTAGCTTGGGCATGATGGATTGTAAAAAAGCCCTTGTTGCTGCTGACGGCAACATTGAGCAGGCAATCGAAGACTTACGTAAGTCTAGTGGTATGAAAGCGGCTAAGAAAGCTGGCCGTACTGCTGCTGAAGGCGTTGTATGTGCAAAAGTTGCCGACGACGGTTCTTTTGGTGTATTGGTTGAAGTTAACTCAGAAACTGACTTTGCTGCTCGTGATGCAGGTTTCTTGGCTTTTGTTAGTCAGGTAACGGATGCCGCTTTTGCTGCTAAGCAAGACGACATGGCTGCTTTGATGGTTGGCGATCTAACTGATGCTCGTGAAAAGCTAGTACAGAAGATTGGCGAAAACATTACCCCTCGTCGTATTGTTATGCTTGAAGCTGCTAACGTTGCCGCATACGTGCACAGCAATAACAAGATCGGTACCTTAATCGCGTTGACTGCTGGCGAGAGCGAGTTGGCCAAAGACATCGCCATGCACGTTACTGCAGTTAACCCGCGTGTGATCAGCCGTGACGACATGTCTGCAGACGAAGTGGAAAAGGAAAAGGAAATCATCAAGGCCCAGCCAGACATGGCCGGCAAGCCTGATGCGATCGTCGATAAGATGATGACTGGCCGTATCAACAAGTTCCTGGCTGAAAACAGTCTAACTGAGCAGCCTTTTGTTAAGAACCCAGAGCAAAAAATCAGCGACTTGCTTAAAGCAGTTGATGCGTCTGTGTCTGCCTTCAATCGTTTAGAAGTTGGCGAAGGCATCGAAGTTGAAGAAGTGGATTTTGCTGCAGAAGTTGCACAGCAGCTAAAAGGTTAAGATTAATTAACCTTATATAAAGCGTCGTCACGGTAGCTAGCCTGCTGTGGCGGCGCTTTTTTTTGATTTTAGTCTAGGGCATAACTTGCTCTAGACCGATTAATACGTCACTATCTTATTGTTTTGTCAGCGCTATCTTATACACATGTCTAGGCTAGCGGGGCACAGTCACTACTCGGAGAAGATGAATGGCAATTCCTGATAAGCGCCAACCTCGCTATAAGCGGATTTTGCTCAAGCTCAGCGGCGAAGCCCTTATGGGTAGCGAAAACTTTGGTATAGACCCCAAGGTATTGGATCGTATGGCACTTGAGATTGGTCAGTTAGTAGGTATCGGTGTGCAGGTCGGTCTAGTCATCGGCGGCGGCAACTTGTTTCGTGGTGCTGCATTGAGTGAAGCCGGTATGGATCGAGTGACTGGCGACCATATGGGCATGCTAGCTACGGTGATGAACGCCTTGGCCATGCGTGATGCGTTAGAGCGCTCAAACATCACGACTCGAGTCATGTCGGCTATTCCCATGAGCGGTGTAGTGGATCATTATGACCGTCGCAATGCTATGCTATATTTATCTCAAGGCAATGTGGTGATCTTTTCTGCCGGTACGGGTAATCCTTTTTTCACTACCGACTCTGCTGCTGCGTTACGTGGTATTGAAGTAGAAGCCGACGTAGTGCTTAAAGCGACCAAGGTGGACGGCGTATATGATTCGGACCCCGTTAAAAATCCTGCTGCGGTTAAATACGAGTACGTTACCTTTGACGAAGCCATAGAAAAGCAGTTGGGTGTGATGGATCTTACGGCCATGTGTTTATGCCGCGACCAAGAAATGCCGGTACGAGTATTTAATATGAATAACCCAGGTGCGCTAGTCAACTTAGTCGTCGGTGGCCATGAAGGTACCTTGGTAAATGTGACATTGCCTGAGGGCGGAGAATAAAATGATTAACGACATTCAGCAAGATGCCGATGCGCGTATGGACAAGAGTATTGGCGCCCTTAGTGAAGCCTTTAAGCGTATCCGCACAGGCCGCGCACATCCCAGTATTCTAGACAGTGTAATGGTGTCTTATTATGGTAGCGACACGCCGTTAAATCAGCTGGCCAACATTTCTGTAGAAGATGGCCGTTGTTTGGCTGTCTCTCCTTGGGAAAAACCCATGGTGCCAGAAATTGAAAAAGCTATTATGAAGGCGAATTTAGGCCTTAACCCGTCTACATCTGGTGACTTGATTCGTGTGCCGATGCCGGCGTTAACGGAAGAGACACGCAAAAGCTTTATTCGTGGTGCACGCGAAGAAGCTGAAAAGGCCCGTGTGTCGGTACGCAGCATTCGCCGTGATGCCAATGGCGATATTAAGGAACTTTTGAAGGATAAAGACATCTCAGAAGATGATGCCCGCCGTGGTGAAGATTTGGTGCAAAAGGTGACTGATGCACACGTGGCTAGCATCGAAGCCGCCCTACTAGCGAAAGAAAAGGATTTGATGGAGGTTTAGCCTGCATCTCGCTTCTTTCTAGGCCCATATTAAGGATGACTGCATGACCGACCCGCGCCAAACTATACTGGCACAGAAACTGGACCCTTTGCCTGAGCATATTGCCATTATTATGGACGGCAATAATCGCTGGGCTAAGCGAGAAGGTTTGTCTGGTGTTGCTGGCCATAAAGCGGGTGTTGACGCAGTGCGTGCCGTGATTGAAACGGCGGTGCACTACCAAGTTCCTGCGCTCACGTTATTTGCGTTTAGTAGTGAGAACTGGCGGCGCCCGCCACTCGAAGTTAAAGCCTTGATGGACTTATTTGTGTACGTGCTTAAGCGCGAAGTGAATAAGCTCCATGAAAACAACATTCGCTTGCGAATTATTGGTAACATTCAGGGCTTAAGTCCAGAATTACAAAAGCTGATTGTATTGGCAGAAACTAAAACTCAAGCTAACACCGGTATGCAGCTTAACATTGCGGCCAACTATGGTGGCCGTTGGGACATTGTAGAAACAGCTAAAAAAATGGCGCTCGAAGTTCAGCAGCAAGGCTTGGATATCGACGCCATAACTGAAGAAAAGTTTGGCAAATACATGAGTTTGGGTGATTTGCCGGCGGTAGACCTATGTATTCGTACCAGTGGTGAGCAGCGCATTAGCAACTTTTTGTTGTGGCAAATGGCGTATGCGGAGTTTGTTTTTGTAGATGCCTTGTGGCCTGAGTTTAAGCACCAAAAGATGGTTGATACACTTGTGGAGTTCGGTCAAAGACAACGGAGATTTGGCCAAACAAGTGAGCAGTTAACTGAACAAGAGTCGAATGCCTAACCACGGAGTGGTAAGCCGCTTTGACGCAATATAAAATAATAATATGTTGAGATCAAGAATTGCTACAGCCTTGGTGCTGGCCCCGCTTACGTTAGGCGCGGTGTTTTTTTTGCCGCACCAAGCGTTCGCATTATTTATGGCCCTCGTTGTACTTATGGGGGCATGGGAATGGACCGCTATGATGCGGTTGGTAAGCCGTAGTCAGCGTACCGTGTACGTGCTGACTGTATTGTTTGCGATTGTGGTGCTACAAAAGCTCATGGCGCAGTACCAGCAATGGGTGTTTGCCGTGGCTGCTGGTTGGTGGTTGGTGGCGACACTGCTGGTAGTGAAGTACCCGCGTTTTTCTAAGCTTTGGTGTCGGCGTCCTAGTAAAGGTCTAGTGGGGCTGTTTATTTTGGTCCCTACATGGGCGGCCATGGTGTCGATTCGGCAGATGGATCAGGGCCCGTGGCTGATGGTGTATTTGTTTTTGCTGGTATGGGGTGCGGATACCGGTGCCTATTTTGCCGGTAAACGTTTTGGTAAGCGTAAGCTCATGCCTAGGGTTAGCCCCGCAAAGTCATGGGCGGGTGTGGGTGGTGCAGTGGCCACTGTATTATTGGTGTCTGCCTTGGTGCAGCCTTACCTACATTTCGCCAAGGATATGTCCTTGAGCATCTATCTTTTGGCTGTGGTGGTGTTATTTGCCTCGGTGATAGGTGACCTCACTGAAAGCATGTTTAAACGCCAGTGTGGCATTAAAGACAGTGGCTCAATTTTACCCGGCCATGGCGGCATCATGGACCGCATTGATAGCCTCACTTCTGCAGCACCCGTATTTGCACTGTGCCTTCTTTTGGTGGGCACTTAAACCCCTGAGGCGTAATGCTTACTACCATATTAACCACATTATTTGCCCTTGCTGTATTAGTCAGCATCCATGAGGCGGGTCATTTTTTTGTAGCCCGTTGGAGTGGTGTCAAAGTGTTGCGCTTTTCCGTTGGTTTTGGGCGCCCCATATTTCAGCGTATCGGCCAAGATGGCACTGAATATGTGTTTGCATGGATACCGTTAGGTGGCTA
>Ga0209035_10000359_pt1 | contig 18013 bp, 17 predicted proteins | sample MarorgKNORR_S2LV_6_FD_188220 | JGI IMG/M metagenome (GOLD analysis project Ga0209035, IMG submission 188220) | Marine microbial communities from the Southern Atlantic Ocean, analyzing organic carbon cycling - AAIW_A/KNORR_S2/LV (SPAdes) (version 2) | ecosystem: Environmental > Aquatic > Marine... | reverse complement strand
ATCAGAAGTTATTTGTTATAATTGTGATGGACATTTAGGACATGTATTTGATGACGGACCAGAAGAAACTGGAAAAAGATATTGCATTAATTCAAAAATTTTAACCTTTACAAATAAATGAAAAGTGTTATTGGAATTGATATTGGAGGAACCATCACAAAAATTGGATTGGTTTCTGAAGAAGCTGTTTGTATTAAAAAAACATCATTTAGAACAAAGGATTTTAATAACTTCTTATCATATATTGATAAAATTCACTTATCCATAAGTGAAATAATTGATGATAAAAACAAAATATTAGGAATAGGTATTGGTGCTCCTAATGCCTCTAAAAATGGAACTATTGAAACTCCAGCAAATCTAAATTGGAAAGGAAATTTAAATCTTGTTGAAAGTCTAAGAAATAAAATAGATATACCTATTTTTCTTTCTAATGATGCTAATTGCGCTGCAATTGGTGAAATGATATATGGTAATGCTAAAGGTTTAAAAGATTTTATTGTAATTACATTAGGCACTGGACTTGGAAGTGGAATTGTGAGTAATGGAAAATTAATTGAAGGTTATGATGGTTTTGCAGCTGAATTGGGACATTTTTCAATTAAAAATAATGGCAGACTTACAGGACTTGATATAAAAGGAGGCTTAGAATCTTATGTTTCAGCTACTGGAATTAAAAGAACTATAATGTATATGTTATCAAAATATATGAATGATAGTATATTTAGAAAAATAGCATTTAATGACTTACATGGAGAAGACATAACAAAAGCTGCAGAAAACAATGATTTTATTGCTATAAAAGCTTATGAGTATACTGGAAAAATACTTGGGGAAGCATTAGCAAATTTTGTTACTTTCAGCCAACCAGAAGCAATAATCTTGACTGGTGGTTTAGCTCATTCTGGAAAATGGATTCTAAATCCAACTAAAAAAACATTTGAAAAAAAATTATTGCCATTTTATAAAGGAAAAGTTAAAATTTTATTGTCCGGCCTAGAAGATAAAGACTCTGCAATTTTAGGTTCAGCAGCATTAGTATGGAAAAACATATAATATTTTTAATTTTTGCTTTAATATTTTGTAAAAGCAACCAAACTTTTTCACAAAAAGTTCAAATATTTGATAAAAATAATGAACCTATTTATAATGTTAGTTTTTATAAAAAAGATCTAAGCAAAGGTGTTTTTTCAAATTTTAATGGTGAAGTTGATCTATCTATTTTTATGTTAAAAGATAGTATTATAATACAACACCCTACCTTTATTAAAATAACAAATACCAAATCAAATATTATTGATGAAAAAAATATAATTCTTAAAGAAAAAATAATAAATATTGATGAAATTATATTTTCTGTAAATAAATGGAATGAAAATCTAAGTGATGTAAGTAATAAAATTCTTAGCATTACTGAAAAAAATATTATAGAATTATCTCCTCAAACATCTGCAGATTTACTGCAAAAAACAGGAGAAGTTTTTATTCAAAAAAGCCAACTTGGAGGTGGAAGTCCAATGATTAGAGGCTTTTCGGCGAATAGAGTATTATTATCATTAGATGGAATAAGATTAAATAATGCAATATATAGAAGTGGAAATATCCATAATATAATTTCAGTAGATCCAAATACATTAGAAGGTATTGAAGTATTATATGGACCAGCATCAGTTATGTATGGAAGTGATGCAATAGGTGGTGCAATAAATTTTAAAATAAAAGATCCAAAATTTAGTATTAGTGACAAACTAAAAATTAATGGATCACAAAATATTAAGTATAATTCATCAAGTAAATCAAAACATTATAATTTATTTTTAAATGTAGGGCATAAAAACATATCATCTATAACAAGCTTTTCATTCAATATTTTTAATGATTTAAGAACTGGATCAAAAAGAAAAATTAAATATAAAGACTTTGGTAAAAGATTAGAATACGTAGAAAGAAATTATATTAAAAATATTGATGAAATAATAAAAAACACAAACCATAATATTCAAAAGTCAAGTAACTACTCTCAAAATAATTTAATACAAAAAATAAATTTTAAAATAAATGATGATATTAACATAGTATATGGCTTATACTACTCTAAATCATCAAATATTCCTAGATATGATAGATTAACACTATATAATAATATGTTATTACCAAAATATGCAGAATGGTATTATGGACCTAATTTATTTCTAATGAATAAAATCAAAATTAATTACTTTGTAAAAAGTAAATTTTTTGATGCATTTAAATTAAATATTTCAAAGCAAAATTTAGAAGAAAGTAGGATTTCAAGAAAATTTAATGATGTTTTTATTAAAAATAGAAATGAAAAAGTTAACATATATACATTTAATTTAGATTTTGATAAGAAAAAATACAATAGCGAATATTTTTACGGATATGAACTATATACAAACAAAGTAAACTCAGATGCTTTTGAAAGAAATATCAATACAAATAAGGAGCAAAAAATATCAACTAGATATCCTGATAAAGGAACAAACTATCTAATAAACTCATTATATTTCTCTTATAAAAAAAATATTAAAAAACTAAATTATAATATTGGATTAAGAGGAACAAATACAAATCTGAAATCAAAGATTTCTAATTCATTTTTTAATTTTCCATATTCTGAAATTAATTTAAACACAACATCAATTAGTGGTAGCTTAGGTGTAAATTATAATTATTCAGAAACCTCATCCTTAAAATTTCTTTATTCAAATGGTTTTAGAGCGCCCAACTTAGATGATGTAGGTAAAGTATTTGATTCTGAACCTGGTAATATAATAATTCCAAATACTGATTTGAAAGCTGAATATGCTAATAATTTTGAAATAAATTTTTTAACAAAAAAAAATAATATTGAGTTTAATACTTCAATTTATTATACAAAATTAAATAGTGCAATCATAAGATCAGATGGGACATTTAATGGTTTAGATTCAATAATGTATGATGAAAGTTTAAGTAAAGTACAAACATTAATAAATTCTGGAAAAGCATATGTTTTTGGATTTAGCTATAGAATAAACTATAAAATAAATAATGATTTTAAATTAAAATCATCACTATCATTTAATCAATCTAAAGATTTCACAACTAACCAACCCCTTAGGCATTCATCTCCAATATTTGGTCAAACTATGATATCTTATTCAAAAAGAAATATAAAGATTAATTATTATCTAGATTATAATGGTAAAAAAGATATTTCTGATTTTTCACCAAGTGAACTGAACAAACTCTATCTCTATACAATAGATGGTTCTCCAGCTTGGGTAACTAATAATATTTCATTTAATTACAATATTAATTACTTGGCTAAAATTAATTTTTCTTGTGAAAATATATTTGATATACATTATAGAACTTATTCATCTGGAATTAGTTCACCTGGAAGAAACTTTAACATAGGATTAAATATGTCTTTTTAATGAAATTAAAACATATAGTGATATCAGGTAATATTGGGGTTGGTAAAACAACATTAGCTCAAAAGCTATCAAATAAATATGATTGGAAAATTCTTCTTGAAGAAGTAGATAACAATCCTTACTTAGAAGACTTTTATAAATCAATGAAAAGTTGGTCATTCCATCTGCAAATATTTTTTTTAAATAGCAGATTCAAACAAATTAAAAAAATATCAAGTTCAAACGGTATAATAATCCAGGATAGATCAATCTATGAAGATTATGAAGTATTTACGAAAAATTTATATGATTCAAAAATTTTATTAAAAAGAGAATTTGAAAACTATAAGAGATTATACAAAACTATACTTGATTATGTAAAAGAGCCAGATTTATTAATTTATATAAGGAATAATAACATAAATAATATAGTTAATAATATAAAAAAAAGAGATAGAGATTTTGAAAAAGAAATAGATACTGACTACCTAAAAAATCTAAATGTCTATTATGAAAATTGGATTAAAAAATACTCAAATAAAAATTTATTAATTATTGATGTTACAAATAAGGATTTTATTAAAAATCCAATAGAATTAAAGAATATTTATAAAGTAATTGAAAATAAAATCAACGAATTAAGTTAAAACTAATTTCTTGATTAAATTGTGATTTTTTCCAAGGTGCTTTGGATTTTTGAGAAAAATCATATAAAATAAATATCATAATTAAAATATATAATATAACAAAGAATACAAATATTTTTTTAGATTTAGACATATGAATATACAAGGAAAATTAATAGAAATTTTTGATACTATCCAAATAACTGAAACATTTAAAAAAAGAGAGTTTATTATTCAAGAAAATAAAAACCCTGAATACCCAGAATTTATAAAGGTAGAACTCATACAAGATAAAGTTTCTCTTCTAGATAATCTTAACATAGGCGATGAGGTGAATGTATTAATTAATATTAAAGGAAGAAAATGGGAAGATAAAGAAGGAAAGATTAAGTACTTTAATTCTATACAAGGATGGAAAATTGAATCAGAAAATGAAGGAGTTAACCAAGATAATAATGATATAGATATGAATCAAGATACATCTGAAGACCTACCATTTTAGTAAAAAATAATTCTATTATTTAAAAAAAAATTACCTTAATAATAATTTCTACCTAATAGAAAAAATATATTTTTCTATATTTTTTCTTAAATTATTATTAGGTATAGACTTAGGTATAGACTGAATAAATTTAGTCCCAATTATTGCACCATTAGAATATTTACAAGCATTTTGAAAAGATTTCTTATCTGAAATACCAAAACCTATTATAGTAGGATTACTTAGATTAAGTTTATTAATAGTATTAAAATATTGTATTTGACTTTTAGTAAAATCGCTTTTTTTCCCAGTTATTGAAGATGATGAAACAACATATATAAAACCTTTAGATAAATTATCAATCTGTCTTATTCTATTAACAGAAGTATTTGGACTAACTAGAGATATATAAGATAAATTTTTCTTATCAAATTCTTTCTTAAAACTATCTAAATAATCATTTAAAGGAAGATCTGGTAAGATAACTCCATCTATTCCACACTCAATTAATTTATTTATAAAATTATTATATCCAAATTGATATACAGGATTAATATATCCCATTAAAATAATTGGGATTTGAGTAAATTTTCTAATATTTAATAATTGATTAAATAATAATTTAATATTCATTCCATTATCTATTGCTTTTTTACTACTCTCCTGGATTATTGGTCCATCAGCTATTGGATCCGAAAATGGCATACCAATTTCAATCATATCAACTCCACATTCATCCAGTATTTTTATTATTTCAATAGTGTCATTTAAATCTGGATATCCAGCTGTAAAATAAATACTTAAAATATTTTTCTTCTTATTAAAAAGTTTATTTATCCTATTCATCTTAATATTTTCCACATTTTATATACGTTTCAAGGTCTTTATCTCCCCTACCTGAAAGGTTAACTACTACTACTTTATCTTTAATATCTAATCTATTAAAAACAGCAAGTGCATGTGCAGTTTCAATTGCAGGAATAATCCCTTCAAGTCTACTTAATTCTATTCCAGCATTCATAGCATCATTATCTTCTACATTAAGATAAATACCTCTCTTAGATTCGTATAGGTGAGAATGAAGAGGACCAATACCAGGATAATCAAGGCCAGCAGAAATAGAATAAGGTTCAGTGATTTGACCATTTTCATCTTGCATAAGAAGTGTCTTACTACCATGTAATATGCCTTTTTTACCAAGTTTGGTTGTTGCAGCTGATTTTTTTGATTTTATACCAAGCCCTGCAGCCTCAATACCAACTAGTTTAACTTTAGAGTTATCTAAATAATGATAATAAATACCAGCTGCATTACTCCCACCTCCTACACATGCTAAAATATAATCTGGATATTCTCTACCTTCAACTTCTTTTAATTGTTCTAACAACTCCTCTGAAATTATAGATTGAAATCTTGCAACCATATCAGGGTATGGATGAGGGCCAACAACTGAGCCTATAATATAGTGAGTATCATCAGGATTATTTATCCAGTGTCTCATTGCCTCGTTAGTAGCATCTTTTAATGTCTTGCTTCCGGATTTTACTGATTTAACTTCTGCACCTAGTATTTTCATTCTTTCAACATTAGGTTTTTGTCTATTAATATCCACTTCCCCCATGTATATAACACATTCCATACCCATTAAAGCACATACAGTAGCGGTAGCTACGCCATGTTGACCTGCTCCAGTTTCTGCAATTATCTTATATTTATTAAGTTCTTTAGCAAGTAATATTTGTCCAATGGTATTATTTATTTTATGGGCGCCAGTATGACACAAATCTTCTCTTTTTAAATATATTTTAGATTTATATTTTTTTGATAATCTTTTTGCAAAGTATAACGGTGTAGGTCTTCCAACATAATTTTTAAGATAATATTCAAATTCATTATTAAATGATTTTTTATTAATTATTGATAGGTAGTTTTTATTTAGCTCTTCAATATTTGAATAAAGCATTTCAGGAATATAAGCACCGCCAAAATCACCATAAAAACCATAATCATTAACATTATATCCCATAGTTTATTTTTTAAAAAGTTTATCTATCATTTTTATATCTTTAAATCCAGGATGTTTTTCAAATTTACTATTAAGATCTATTGCATAGAGATTATTCTGATTTTCTATAAAACTAATATTATTAATATTCTTTAAAGAAATACCTCCACTAAGAAAATAAGGCCTCTTTATTTCTATATTATTTAGCAATTCCCAATTAAAATTTATTCCAGATCCTCCGTACTTTTTAGACTTGTAATCAAATAAAAAATAGTCTACATAATTAGTATAAAGATTAATATTTTTTAAATCATCATTTGAGTTAATAAGAAATGATTTTATTACTTTAATTCCATTATTTTTAAGATTTTTACAATAATCTTCACTTTCATTCCCATGAAGTTGAACAATATTAAAATTATATTTTTCACATAATTCTAACAAATAATTAATATTTTCATCCACAAAAACACCTACCTTATTTTTAATTGATTTTATAAAATTTACATTATTATTTTTGAGTAAATATCTTGTAGACTTTTCATAAAATATAAAACCAAAATAATCTATAGGATAATTTTTAATATCATTATAATTCCTCTCATTTGTAATCCCACAGATTTTAATTTTATAATTTTTCATTTAAGAGAATTTATAAATTTTAGACATTTTTTTGATGGATTATTTGATTTCATAAAGTTTTCACCAATGAGAAAACCATTATATCCACAATTCTTTAATATCTTAACTTGATCTATCGAAGAAATACCACTCTCTGATATCTTACAGAATTCTTTAGGAATTAAATCAGATAGATTAATTGATGTATTAATATCAGTCTTAAATAATTTTAAATTTCTATTATTAACACCTACTATATCTACAAACTGATTTAATGATTTATTTAATTCATATTCTGAATGAACTTCAATTAAAACCTCTAAGTCTAATGACTTTGATAATCTAGATAAACTTACAATTTCTTTCTTAGTTAAACATGATGCTATTAATAGTACAGCATCAGACCCAATAGATTTAGATTCGATTATCTGATATTCATTGATTATAAAATCTTTTCGTAATATTGGAACCGATAAGTTAGTTCTACATTCTAATAAATCATTAATTTCTCCACCAAAAAATTGTTTATCAGTTAAAATTGATACACCACTCGAATTAGCTTTCTGATATCCATTAGTTACTTGTAATAAATTAGCATTTAAATTTATATTGGGATTTGAAGGTGATTTTCTTTTAAACTCAGAAATTATACCAGATTTATTTAACAAAGATTTTTGCATAGAATATGTCTTTCTTTCAAAATAAATAGATTTTTCTAACTTTTGAATTGGAATTTTATTTTTCAAAAACTCTAACTCTTTTTTTTTATTATCTACAATTTCCTTTAAGATATTAATCATTTTGATATAAAAGATTTAAAACACTTATAAGCATTTCCAGATTCTATAGATTCCTTAGCAAAACTTATACCTTCATTTATAGAATTTAACCTTTGAGAACAATAAATAGCTATACCTGCATTAGCCAAAACAACATCTAATTGCTCTTTAGATGACTCATTTTTTAAAATATTAATAAATATTTTTGCTGAATCTTTAATATTATTTCCTCCCTCAAGGTTTTTAGATAATGTATTACTAAGGTTTAAATCTTTTGATGTAAATGTTGAATCATATTTGTTTGAATACAATTTAAAAGGAGAAGTTAGAGATACTTCATCATAACCATCTAAACTATGAACTATACAATAGTTTTTATCTGATTTTTTATAAATATTTGAATATAATTGAAATATTTTTTTATTAAAAACACCTATAAGTTGACTTTTTGGTTGAAGCGGATTAACCATTGGGCCCAACATATTAAAAAAAGTTTTTACAGCTAATTCAGATCTTATTGGAGAAATATTTTTTAAAGAAAGATGAAATAAAGGAGCATGTAAAAAACAAATATTAGATTTTTCTAAGGATTTATTAATATGTTCTAAATTATTGGAAAAATTATGTCCAAAATGAGATATTATGTTAGAAGAACCACAGGAGGAAGAAACTCCATAATTTCCATGCTTAGAAACTTTTATTCCTGCTCCAGCTACTACAAAAGAAGATACCGTTGATATATTAAATGTATCTTTACCATCTCCACCCGTACCACATAGATCTACTAGATTTTCATTATCAACATCTAATTTTAATGCCATTTCAATCATAGCTTCTTTAAAACCATCAAGTTCATCTATAGATATATCTCTCATTAAAAATACAGTCAGAAAAGATGCTATTTGAGAACTATTAGCACTTCCATCTGTAAGGGAGAATAAAGCAGATTTAGCTTCTTCTTTATTCATTATTTTATGATTATATAAATTTTTTAATAACTTTTTCATTAATAAATATTTAGTAAACTTTATAACAAAAAAAAACCCAAGCAGTTCGCTTGGGTTTTATATAAAAAAGTAGCTAACCGCATTAACGAGTAAAACAATTTAACCACCATTTTTTAATATCTAACATAGCACTAATTTATACTTTAGTAAATTAATAACAAATATTTTTTATGAAATAAAACTTCTTATAGTAAATATTTAAGAAATGTATACTTCATTTTAATTTATGATTTTAAATAAATAAACCAATGAGATAGTAAATGTATTAAAATTGGAGATATCAGGTAAAAAAACAGATTTTTCTGACACATCAATAAGATTATCTAAATTATATTGAAAAGAAGAAAGTAATTGAATCTTGTTATTATTGAGGTCAAATGAAATACCTCCTGAAACCATTAAACCATAACCAAAACTATTATCTCTAGAAGAATTATAATCAGCATTAAAAACTAAATCTTGATTTTCAATTAATAATTGATATTCTTTAGAATGATTTAACAAAAAATCAAAAAATGGCCCTAAACTAAATATAAATTTCGTTTTTGATTTACCCAAATACGCATTCATAAGTATTGGAAGATTGATATAAGTAGTTTTTGATTTATAAAAATCACCATCTAAAAAATATTGATTCCATCCTTTACTAACTTTAGAGAATTCTATTCTAAGCCCCACATTTTTATCATTTTGAATTTCAGAAACAAAAGATAAACCATATGATTCAAGTGGATTAGTCTTAATGTTAGATGGAAAAAAGTTATTATAAAAATTGATATTAGAAGAAGAATAATAAGATTTTACTCCTAGAGAAAAAGAATTTTGAGAAAATAATTTAGTAGTATGAAAAAGAATTAAAATTGAAAATAATGAAAAACTTACCTTAAGATTTTTATTTAAAAAAGAATTTATTTTCATTATTAAAAATTTTTTAAATATAAAATTATAAAAAAAAGGTAATCAATATTGATTTTATTAATTTTAAAGTGGCAAGCTAGTACGACCAGCTCCTACTGAATCCCCCAGGTCTGGAAGGAAGCAAGGGTAAGTGGTTGTAGCGGTGCGAATCTGGTTTGCCATTTTTTAATATGTATATTATAAAAATTAAAGGTAAAGCTAAAATACCAGACTATATTCAGTTAAGGAATAAAGACATGATACTTGTGGATTATTTTAGAGCAGATAGACCGATAATTAAATTAAGAAATTATAATATTAAAGATTCAGATGAAAAAATTATAAATTATATAAATTCTCTACCATTTGGTAAATTAGAAAAATTAAAAATATCTTAAGATGACTTCAGAAGAATTTAATATTGTTAATATTAAAAATGCCTCAATTTTTCATCATTATAAAACAATATTAAATAATGTTAACTTAAAATTAAATAAGGGTGATTTTATTTATATTATTGGTAAAACAGGAAGTGGGAAAAGTTCATTATTGAAAACTTTATATTCAGATATACCCTTAAAAATGGGTGAAATCATAATTGATGGAGAAAAAATAAATAAAATTAAAAAAAATCGTCTACCATTTTTAAGAAGAAAAATAGGTATAATCTTTCAAGACTTTCAATTATTTCAAGATAGAAATGCATATGAAAATATAAAATTTGTTATGGATTGTACAGGATGGAAAAATAAAATGGAAATCAATGAAAAAATTAATTACTTATTAGATAAAGTCGGTTTATCAAACAAATCAAAAAATTATCCTTATGAACTTTCTGGAGGAGAACAACAAAGACTAGTTATAGCTAGAGCTCTTGTTAACAATCCAAAATTAATTATTGCAGATGAACCAACTGGAAATTTAGACCCTGAAGTTGCAGAAAATATTTTAAAATTATTAATTGATATAAATAATAATGGAACAACTATAATTATGACTACTCATAATTATAATTTGATAAATAAATATAGAAAAAAAACATTTCAGTGTATAGATGGAAAATTTGAAGAAATGACTTTATAGTAACTTTAATTTATCTGCAGCATTTTCAAATTCAGGTGAAATTTCTAAAGATTTTTCAAAAGAAATTTTAGCTAACTCATTATTATCTTGCTCAGAATATATTAATCCTTTAAGATAATGTAATTGGGAACGCATCAATATATCTTGTCGAGTATCATCAGATTTACTAACACTTACAGACATTTCATTAGTTAAATCATTATTAATAAGAATATCTAAATTTGTTAAACTTTCATTGAAATTTGAAAGTTCAAACTGTAAATAAGAAACTGTATAAAGTATATCCACTCTATCAGTTTTTAAATATAAAGTTTCATATTCATTTAATGCCTGTTGTTTTAACCCTAAATTTTGTAGTGTCACACAGGAAATCTCAAGTGCAATTAAATTATTAGGCTCCAAAGTAAGAATCTCTCTTGAAACCATATATGAAGCAGCCCATTGTGATATTGCAAAATACTCTTTCATTAAAGAGTCCTTAAGTAAAATATTTTCTGGTTGAATAGCAACCATATTATAAAGAGCCGTAATAGCAACATTAGGATCATTATAGCTTTTTGCTTTTTGATAGATAGATTTTTGTATTTCAAAATTATCGGTTTGAGCTAATGGATTCTGAGCTAATATTGGTGAAATACTTAGACCAATACATGCAATTGGAAATAATATTAAATAATTTAATTTCATAATATTTATTTTATTGGTTTCAAACCATGAGACTCACCTAACTTTATCAGTAAGTCTATAGCTTCTTTCTTATTATTTTTAATTTTTCCATCTAAAATTTGTTCTTTAATTTCATTTTTTAATATCCCAACAATTTTAGATGGTTTAATTGCAAAAATATCAATTATTTCTTCACCTGAAACAGGAGGTTGAAAATTTTTTACTTTATCATTTTCTTCAACTAATTCCATTTTTTTTTCAACTATATCAAAATTTTTTAAATATTTAATTGCTTTTTTTGGATTCTTAGTAGTAATATCAGCTCTACACAATAACATTAAATCTTGAATATCTTCTCCTGCTTCAAATAATAATCTTCTTACTGCAGAGTCTGTTATACTATTATTAACTAAAGCTATAGGTCTTAAGTGTAACTTAACTAACTTTTGAACATACCTCATTTTTTCATTTAATGGCAATTTCAAACTTCTAAAAATTTTAGGTACAATTTTTGCGCCTAAATCTTCATGGCCATGAAATGTCCATCCGCTTTTTTCATTATATCTTTTAGTTAATGGTTTAGCTATATCATGTAATATGGCTGACCATCTTAACCATAGTGAATTAGACATTTTAGAAACATTATCTAAAACTTCAAGAGTGTGATAAAAATTATCTTTATGAGCATGATTATTTATTTTATCTACACCATAAAGTTTTTTCATTTCTGGAAAAAAAAAATTTAATAAGTTAGTAGTAAATAATAGTTTAAAACCATAAGATGGGTTATTAGAAAGTATAATCTTATTAAGTTCTGAAGATATTCTTTCTTTACTTATAATATTTATTCTTTCTGCTGAATCTATAATTGATTGAAATGTATTGGGATCAATATCAAAGTTTAATTGTGTTGCAAATCGAATAGCCCGCATCATCCTTAATGGATCATCCTCAAAAGTTTTATTAGGCTCATCACATGTTTTTATGATTTTATTCTTTAAATCATCTAGACCATTTAGATTATCAAATAATTTACCATATTTTTTATTTATAGAAATTGCCATAGAATTAATTGTAAAATCTCTTCTATTAATATCATCTTTAAAAGAACCAATAGAAACTGATGGATTTCTAGAATCTCTTGAATACGATTCTTTTCTTGCTCTCACAAATTCATATTGACAATTATTATTAGAAATTGAAGCAGTACCAAAATTTTTAAAAATCTTTACGGAAGAAAGTTTATTTTCATTAGAAATTTTATTGACTAAATCAAAAGGATCACCTATAGTCATGAAATCAATATCCTTACAATCTCTATTTAAAAAAAGGTCTCTAACATAACCTCCAACTAAATAAGTATCAATTTTTGATTTTTGTATAGTTTTAATTACTTTTTTTAAATTTAAATCAGAATCTAGTTTACTTTCAATATTCATATCCATCTGCAAATCTAAATTATTCATTCTTCTTTTTAATAAAATTAATTTTTATCATCAGAATATCATTATTTGTCTTAGTTTTGTTACCCGTTACTGTACATAAACAATAAACATGTCAAAAAAATATATTTTCGTAACGGGTGGTGTAACATCTTCACTAGGAAAAGGAATTATTTCTGCCTCTCTAGGATTACTCCTTAAATCAGTAGGTTATAAGGTAACAATTCAAAAGTTTGATCCATATTTAAATATTGATCCAGGAACCATGAACCCATATGAACATGGAGAATGTTATGTTACAAAAGATGGAGCTGAAACTGATTTAGATTTAGGTCATTATGAAAGATTTCTAGATATAATTACATCACAAGACAATAATGTAACTACTGGAAGAATTTATAATAATGTAATAAAAAAGGAAAGAGAAGGTAAGTTTTTAGGAAAAACTGTTCAAGTAATTCCCCATATAACTGATGAAATAAAAAATGGATTTTTTAAAATTGGAAAAAATAATGATTTCGAAATAATTATAACAGAAATAGGAGGATGCATTGGTGATATTGAATCTTTACCATTTTTTGAAGCTGTCAGACAAGCAAAACAAGATTTAAAAAAAGATGATTTTTTATCAATTCATTTAACACTAATACCCTATCTAGCTGCATCTGGAGAATTAAAAACAAAACCCACTCAACATTCAGTAAAAAAATTACTTGAAGCTGGAATTCAACCTGATATATTAGTTTGTAGAACAGAACGTAATTTAGGAAAAGAAATAAAAGATAAACTAGCTCTATTTTGTAATGTTGCTAAGAACTCAGTCATCGAATCTATAGATGCAGAATCCATTTACGATGTACCAATGTTAATGAAAAATGAAAAATTACACATAAGAGTTCTTGAATATCTAAATCTTAAAAATAAAAAACCATTAAAAATGAATAAGTGGTCTAAATTTTTAAAAAATTTACATTCATCAAAATATATAATAAAAATTGGAATTGTTGGGAAATATATTGCTTTACATGATGCTTATAAATCAATAACAGAATCCTTAATTCATGCTGGAGCTAATTTAAATTCAAAGATTATTATTACTTGGATATCATCTGATGAGATTACTAAGAAAAATATAAAACACAAATTAAAATCTTTAGATGGAATCATAGTTGCTCCTGGCTTTGGAGATAGAGGAATTGAAGGAAAAATAATAGCCATAAACTATATCAGAAAAAATAAAATACCTTTTTTTGGTATTTGTTTAGGAATGCAATGTGCTAGTATAGAATTTGCAAAAAATGTATTGAAATTAAAAGATTCAGATTCTTATGAATTTAATAAGAAAACTAAAAATCCAGTAATAAATTTAATGGAAGACCAAATAAATATAAAAAATAAAGGAGGAACGATGAGATTAGGATCTTATGAATGTGAAATATCTAAAAATTCAATAGCAAGAAAGGCATATAAAAAATCATCTATAAACGAAAGACATAGACATAGATTTGAATTTAATAATAAATATTTAAATGAATTTATAGATAATGGTATGATGGTTACTGGAATAAATAAAAAACATAATCTAGTTGAAATAATAGAATTAAAAAATCATCCTTGGTTCTTAGCTACACAATATCATCCTGAATATAAAAGCACAGTTTTAAATCCTCATCCTTTATTTATAAGTTTTGTAAAAAAAATTAAAGAAATTAAAAATGGACAATAATAAATTAATAGGATTTACTCTTATAATGTTGTTAATAGTTGTTTACTATTCATATTTCAGTCCTAATCAAGCTCCTATTATAGAAGATGAAATTACTGAAACAGAAAAAATAACTAATGAAAAAGTTACTATTTCGAATAATACAAATGAAATTTTAAATGAAAATTATTCAAGTAACAATAATAATAAAGAAGAAACTATAACTATTGAAAATGAAAATTTAGTAATTGATTTTAATTCAAAGGGTGCAAAGATTCTAAATGTATTTTTAAAAAAATTTAAAAATACAGAAGGTAATCAAGTAAAAATTTATGGTCATAAAGAAAGTAATATTAATTATCAATTAACATCTAAAAATAAAATTGATTTAGATAAAATTATTTTTAAACATTCAACTAGAAAATCTGATGAAGAAATACGGATAACTTTTAAGGCAATCTCTAATGATTCAAATACTATAACTATTTCTTATTTACTAAAAAACAATTCATATTTAGTAGAAAATGATATTTCATATAATGATAATTCATCTAGTAATAAGACATTAAAGATTAATTGGCTAAACAAAATTCATCATCAGGAAAAAAACATATCTAATGAAAAATTACAAACAACCATAAATTATTATTATAAAAGTGAAGACTTTGATTATTTATCAGCTTCTTCAAAAGAAAATCAAAATATCTCAGTTAATGAAAGTCTTCTTTGGATTACAAGTAAACAACAATTTTTTACATCTGGTATAATTAATGAAACTGGATTTGTTAACTCAGATTTAGAATCTATTTATTTAGAGGATTCAAGTTTTGTTAAATCATTAAATATTAATACAGAAATTTCAATGATAAATGAAGGTATATCATTTCAATACTTTTTTGGACCTAATAAGTACTCACTTATGAAAGATATTGATAATGATTTTTATCAAAATATAAACCTTGGATGGATTGGAGTTAATTTCTTTAATAAAAACATAATCATACCAATTTTTAATTTTTTAGAAACCCTAACAACTAATTACGGTCTAATTATATTTTTGATGGTACTATTGATTAGGTTAATAATTACACCTCTTACTTATAAGTCTCATATATCAATGGCAAAATTAAAAGTGTTAAACCCTGAAATAAAAAAAATTAAGGATAAACACGATGGGGATATGCAAAAATCTCAAGCAGAGATTATGGAACTATATCAAAAAACAGGCGTAAGTCCTTTAGGAGGATGTTTACCATTACTATTTCAACTTCCAATTTTAGTTTCAATTTTTTATTTTATACCAAATTCTGTTGAATTAAGAGGTAAATCATTTTTATGGGCTCAAGATTTATCAAATTATGATTCCATATTAAATCTTCCTTTTACAATTCCATTTTATGGTGATCATATAAGTTTATTTACATTACTAATGACTGTATCGACGCTTCTTATAAATCAAGCTAATAGTCAAATGCAGACAATTGAAGGACCTATGAAAACTGTTCAATATGTTTTCCCATTTATGTTTTTATTTATATTTAATAATTTTTCATCTGGATTAACTTATTATTATTTTCTATCAAATGTAGCTTCATATGCTCAAATAATTATTTTTAAAAGATTTGTAGATGATGAAAAATTAAAAAAAGAAATAGAAATCAATAGGAAAAAAACAATAAATAAGAAAAAATCAAGTTTCCAGCTAAGACTAGAGGAAGCTATGAAAGCAAAACAAGAATCAAAAAAAAAGAATAACTAATAAATATTCTTTAAAAAGTTGTATTTTAATACTATATGGGTAAAATAATATCAATTGCAAATCAAAAAGGTGGTGTAGGAAAAACAACAACATCAATTAATCTTGCAGCAAGTCTAGCTGCATTAGAGTATAAAACATTATTGGTAGATGCTGATCCTCAAGCAAATTCAACATCTGGCCTTGGAATAGATTTAGAGGATATAAATAAAAGCATTTATGAATGTATGATTGAGCAAAAAATTGAAAATAAATATATAATAAAAACTGACCTTGATTATTTACATCTTCTACCATCTGATATTGATTTAGTTGGAGCAGAAGTAGAAATGGTAGATTTAGAAAATAGAGAAATAAGAATGAAAACCTGTCTAGAAAAGATTAAAAATAAATATGATTTTATTATAATTGACTGTTCTCCTTCTTTAGGAATAGTTACTATAAACTCTCTTGTTGCTTCAGACTCAATCATTATTCCAGTACAATGTGAATATTTTGCTCTTGAAGGTCTTGGTAAATTACTAGAAACCATCAAACTAATTCAATCTAATCTAAATAATAATTTATCTATTGAAGGTATATTAATGAGTATGTACGATGTAAGATTAAGATTAAGCAATCAAGTTGTTGAAGAAGTTCAGAAGCACTTTAAATCACTAGTTTTCAAAACCATTATCCCAAGAAATGTTCGATTAAGTGAAGCACCCTCATATGGAATTCCTGCTATATCATATGATGCTGAGTGCAAAGGTTCTTTAAGTTATCTTAACTTAGCAAAGGAATTGATCGATAAAAATAAATTAGTAAAAGAAAAAATATAATGAATAAAAGAAAAGCCTTAGGAAGAGGGCTAGATGCTTTACTAGGAAGTTCAACTAAAAAAAATAAAAGTAGTCTTTTTGAAGAAATAGATATAAATAAAATTAAAATTAACAAACAACAACCAAGATCATATTTTAATAAAGATCACTTAGAAGAACTAGCAAAATCAATTTTAACACACGGAATTATTCAACCTATTACAGTTAGAAAAATAAATTCTGATAACTACCAACTAATATCTGGCGAAAGAAGATATAGAGCTTCAAAAATTTCAAATTTGAAGTTTATCCCTGCATTTATTAAAAATGCGAAAGATGATGAAATGTTAGAAATAGCATTAATTGAAAACATTCAAAGAGAAAATTTAAATTCGATTGAGATTGCAATATCATATAAAAAACTAATTGATGAGTTAAAAATTAATCAAGAAAACCTTGCAAAAAGAGTAGGAAAAGATAGATCTACAATTAATAATCATTTAAGATTATTAAAATTACCACCAACTATACAAAAAGGAATAATGGAAGATAAGATCCAAATGGGTCATGCAAGAACTTTAATTACAATAGAAACAAGTGAAATGCAATTAGAAATTTATAAACAAATAATCGAAAAAAAATTATCCGTAAGAAATATAGAAGACCTAGTAAGAAAAGTAAATAAAATTAAAAAATTAAAAAAAGAAGTGCCATCAATAGATA
>Ga0209035_10000358_pt1 | contig 18057 bp, 15 predicted proteins | sample MarorgKNORR_S2LV_6_FD_188220 | JGI IMG/M metagenome (GOLD analysis project Ga0209035, IMG submission 188220) | Marine microbial communities from the Southern Atlantic Ocean, analyzing organic carbon cycling - AAIW_A/KNORR_S2/LV (SPAdes) (version 2) | ecosystem: Environmental > Aquatic > Marine... | reverse complement strand
ATGGCAGCACGGCCAATCATGGCGCCGTCTAATCCGTAAGAATCACGCATTTCTAAGGCTTTTTCCGGACTGGTAATGTCGCCATTTCCAAAGACAGGAATGTGCATGCGTTGGTTGTTTTTCACCTCGGCAATAGGCGCCCAGTCTGCTTCGCCCTTGTACATTTGTGCACGGGTACGTCCGTGAATTGAAATGGCTTTACATCCTACGTCTTGCAAGCGTTCTGCAACTTCTACAATCCGTATAGAATCATGGTCCCAGCCCAAACGAGTTTTTACCGTAATAGGGATGTTGGTATGCTTTACCATGGCTGCTGTTAACGAAACCATGAGGTCAATGTCTTTTAAAATACCGGCACCGGCACCTTTCGAAACCACCTTTTTTACAGGGCATCCAAAATTGATGTCAATAATATCTGGTTTTGTTTTTTCAACAATGGCAACCGATTGCAACATAGAATCTAGGTTGGCGCCAAAAATCTGGATACCTACAGGACGTTCTTTTTCGTAAATGTCTAATTTCATAACGCTTTTTGCCGCATCACGAATCAGTCCTTCCGAAGAAATAAACTCTGTATATACTACGTCTGCACCATTTTCTTTACACAAGGCTCTAAAAGGAGGATCGCTTACGTCTTCCATAGGCGCGAGCAATAAAGGAAAGTCGGGCAGTTCTATGTTGTCTATTTTTACCATGGGGCAAAGGTACTTTTTATTTTAAAACCACCGAACACATTTTTTGAACTAGAAATTAAATAGGACAAAAAGGTCTTAAACTAAATAGATGTGTTAGTTTTGTGTAAAAAGAGCCCATGTTTTCAAAATCGTGTGAGTACGGCTTGCGTGCTATTATCTATATTGCTGAGCAATCGGAAGCCCAACAAAAAGTGAGCTTGCCTACCATTGCAGCAGCCATCAATTCGCCACAACCGTTTACCGCTAAAATTTTACAGCAATTGACGAGACACCAGCTGGTGAAATCAATCAAAGGGCCTTATGGAGGGTTTGAAATATCTGCGGATAAAAGAGCCGCTATTTCTTTAAGCGATGTGGTAAAAGTCTTAGATGGTGACGCTATTTTTACCCGTTGCGGTTTGGGCTTGAGCAAGTGTGATGCGGCATCTCCTTGTCCCCTGCATTTTAAATTTGTAGGCATCAAAGAGCAACTAAAAGAGGTCTTAGAGAACACCACTTTACAAGGGCTTTTAGACGACGATGAAGCGAGCTTACAGTGGTTACAAATATAAAGGAATTTGCCTTGGTTTGTCTTCGAAAGGGAGCGCTTAGGGTTTTGGTGCTCAATATTTTAGGAGAGAACGGAAATAGAGCCACTGAAAGCTTTGTATAGTCTACAGAAAACACTAATTTTGCTTCCGATTTTTAAAGAACTATAAGTTTCAAAGATGAATATTACAAAACAAAGTGTAGACGCATTAAATGCCGTTGTAAAAGTAGATATCGTAGCAGACGATTACCAAGCAAAAGTAACTGAAGTATTAAACGATTACCGTAAGAAAGCAGACATTCCAGGATTTAGAAAAGGACATGTGCCTATGGGAATGGTCAAGAAGCAGTACGGGAAATCGATCATGATTGATGAAGTAAATAAGTTACTACAAGAGAATTTAAATAAATTTTTAACCGAAGAAAAATTAGATATTTTAGGGAATCCATTACCTAGAATGCAAGAAGATTTTTCTTGGGATACCGAAACTTTTTCTTTTGAATTTGAATTGGGTTTAGCGCCAGAATTTGACGTAGACTTAAAGTCAAAAAAGAAAGTAACCGTATATGACATCGTTGCAGACGATGCTTTAATCGACAAAGAAGTTGCGAACTTACAATCGCGTTACGGAAAAATGTCTTCTAAAGAAACAGTTTCTTTAGACGCAAATGTAACCGGTACCTTTGTAAATGAAGCAAGCGACATCAATAAGAAATCGACCATTGAAGTGAAAGACATCAAAGGAAGATCAAACCGCAAGAAATTTGAAGGCGCGAAAGTTGGCGACGTTTTAACGTTGAAAACCAAAGGCTTGTTTGACGACGATCATAAATTAATGGGCGCTTTAGAGTTGTCTCATGATGCCATTCACGGATTAAATATTGAGGTTTCTTTTACCATTGAAGAAATTACAGAAATCGCTTTGGCAGATTTAGACCAAGAATTGTTTGATAAATTGTTTACAGACGGAAGTGTAACTACGGTAACAGATTTAAGAGACCGTATCAAAGCAGACGCAGAAAAACAATTTCAAACACAAGCAGACCAACAATTACTGAATGCAGTAACAGAACACTTGGTAGCAAATACGAAGTTCGACTTGCCTGCTGAATTTTTACAAAAATGGTTGGCAACTGCAGGAGAAAAAGAATTGACTTTAGAAGAGGCAGCAGCAGAGTACGCGAAATCTGAAAAAGGATTGCGTTACCAGTTGATCGAAGGAAAAATTCTAAAAGACCACAACATCCAATTAGACTATGCAGAATTGGTAACCTATGCAAAAGGGTTTATTAAAACGCAAATGGCACAGTTTGGAAACATGAATCCTTCTGAACAAGAATTGGATGATATTTCTGCTAGAATCTTAGGAAACAAAGACGAAGCAAAACGCCTACAAGAACAATTGATGAGTGAGAAATTGGTTGCTTTTTACAAAGAAAACATGGCTTTTAAAACTAAGAAATTAGGATACGAAGCATTCATTAAAGAGGTTTACAAATAGCAAACACTCCTTGGAAGACTAAAAAAACTCCTCTATTTTAGAGGAGTTTTTTTAGCGCTATAAGAGCCCTAATTATGTCAGTAATAGTTCTTATATTTACACATTAAATCTTAAAACCTACAGCAAATGCATTACGGAAAAGAATTCGAAAAATACGCCACCAAACACCATGGAATCAGCAGTACCTATTTAGGGAAAATAACCAGTAGTTTAACGCCATACATTATGGAAGAACGTCAGATGAACATTACTCAGATGGATGTTTTTTCTCGTTTAATGATGGATAGAATTATCTTTTTAGGCACTGGAATTAACGACCAAGTAGCCAATGTAATTCAGGCGCAATTGTTGTTTTTAGAGAGCGTAGATGCGTCTAAAGACATTTCAATATACATCAACTCACCAGGCGGAGGTGTGTATGCAGGCTTGGGTATTTATGATACCATGCAATTTATAAAACCAGATGTAGCTACAATTTGTACAGGAATGGCAGCTTCTATGGGTGCTGTGTTAATGTGTGCAGGAGCACCAGGAAAACGTTCTGCCTTGCCACACTCTAGAATTATGATCCACCAGCCTTTAGGAGGCGCTCAAGGACAAGCATCAGACATTGAAATTACCACCAGAGAAATTTTAAAGTTAAAAGATGAATTGTACGAGATTATCGCCAAGCATTCTGGTCAAACCGTCGAAAAAGTACACCAAGATTCTGATAGAGATTATTGGATGAAAGCCGATGAGGCAAAAGTGTACGGTATGGTCGATGAAATTTTAGTAAGAAAATAAAAAAGGGAGCACTCGCAACCAACAATAGATAAAGAGCAAAAGATGTCGAAAGAAGAAAATTTACAATGTTCGTTTTGTGGAAAAGACAAGCCAGAAACCGATTTGTTAATCGCAGGAATTGATGCGCATATTTGCGATCAATGTATCGAGCAAGCGCATGGAATTGTTGTTGAAGAAATGAACGACGCCAAAAGCAATACGCTTTCTAAAGATGTGATGCTGAAAAAACCTTTCGAAATCAAATCTTTTTTAGACCAATACATTATTGGACAAGATGACACTAAAAAAGCCATGGCCGTTGCCGTGTACAATCACTACAAGCGTTTGTTACAAGAGAAAGATGCCGAAAACGATGTAGAGATTGAGAAAAGTAATATTATTTTAGTTGGAGAAACAGGTACCGGAAAAACTTTGGTAGCAAAAACCATTGCCAAGATGTTAAACGTACCATTTTCTATTGTAGATGCTACGGTACTAACGCAAGCCGGTTATGTAGGAGAAGATGTAGAAAGTATTTTAAGTCGCTTGCTACAAGCCGCAGATTACGATGTAGAGAAAGCGGAAAGAGGGATTGTTTTTATTGATGAAATTGATAAGATTGCCCGCAAAGGAGACAATCCATCCATTACCCGTGATGTTTCTGGTGAAGGCGTACAACAAGCCTTGTTGAAATTATTAGAAGGTTCTGTGGTAAATGTAGCGCCAAAAGGCGGAAGAAAACACCCCGATCAAAAATTTATAGAAGTCAATACCAAAGATATTTTGTTTATTGCTGGCGGAGCCTTTTCAGGTATTGATAGATTAATAAGCAAGCGATTAAACATGCAGGCAGTAGGCTATAGTGCTTCTTTAGATGAAGACAAAATAGACGAAGACAACTTGTTGCAATACATTATTCCATCCGATTTGAAAGCCTTTGGATTGATTCCAGAGATTATTGGAAGACTCCCTGTATTGAGCTATATGAACCCATTAGACGCACCTACTTTACGGGCTATTTTAACAGAGCCTAAAAACGCATTGGTCAAACAATACACCAAGTTGTTTGAAATGGATGACGTTGCTTTTTCATTTACAGAACCGGCCTTAAATTACATTGTAGAAAAAGCAGTGGAATACAAATTAGGTGCGCGAGGATTGCGTTCGTTATGTGAAGCTATTTTAACGGATGCGATGTTTGAAATGCCAAGTACAGACACCAAAGAGTTTGAGGTGAGTAAAGCATACGCAGAACAAAAAATTACCAAAACGGCACTTAAAAAATTACGTGCAGTTTCTTAATATCAATTCACCGATTACCAAATGATAAGCAGACAAACTATTGACCGTGTTTTTGAAGCCGCTCGTGTAGAGGAGGTCATAGGGGAGTTTGTGCAATTGAAAAAAGCAGGAAGTAACTTTAAAGGTTTGAGTCCGTTTACGGATGAGAAATCACCTTCCTTTATGGTCTCTCCAGTAAAGCAAATTTGGAAAGATTTTAGTACCGGAAAAGGAGGGAATGCCATTTCATTTTTAATGGAACACGAGCATTATTCATATCCGGAAGCCATTAAGTTTTTGGCAAAAAAATACAATGTCGAAATCGAAGAAACTCAGCAATCTGATGCAGAAAAGCAACAGACCAATGAGCGCGAAAGCATGTTTTTGGTGTCTACTTTTGCCAAAGATTATTTTCACGATTTGATGCTCAATTCGCAGCAAGGAAAAGCGATTGGTTTGTCTTATTTTAAAGAGCGTGGTTTTACAGATGAAAGCATTGCGAAGTTTGAGTTGGGCTATTGTAAAGACGAGTGGGATAATTTCACCACTGCTGCCTTGGCAAAAGGCTACGATCTTAAATACTTGGCTTCAACCGGCTTAAGCATTGTTAAAGAAGCCACCACACCAGGAGGAAAAGGAAAACAGTTCGACCGTTTTAAAGGCCGTGTCTTGTTTCCTATTCACAGTATGTCTGGGCGTATTCTTGGTTTTGGAGGTCGTATTTTAACCAACGACAAGAAGGCTGCAAAATACCTCAATTCACCAGAAAGTGATATTTACCACAAGAGTAAAATTCTCTACGGAATTTACCAAGCCAAAAAAGAAATAGCCAAACAAGACACTTGTTTTTTAGTAGAAGGTTATACAGATGTGGTTTCTTTTCATCAAGCAGGGGTAGAAAATGTAGTGGCCTCTTCTGGTACGGCATTGACTTCCGATCAAATTCGCTTGGTACGAAGATTGACCCAAAATATTACTGTGTTATTTGATGGAGATGCTGCGGGTTTACGAGCTGCTATTCGAGGAATCGATTTGATTCTGGAACAAGGGATGAATGTAAAAGTGATTTCGTTTCCAGAAGGAGAAGATCCAGATAGTTTTGCAAAGAGCCGTTCGAGTGAAGCATTGAAATCGTATTTAGAGACAGAAGCACAAGATTTTATCAGCTTTAAAGTGTCGCTGCTCTTAAAAGAAGCGAAGAACGACCCTATTAAAAAAGCGACGGTTATTCGAGATATTATTACCAGTATTTCTAAAATACCCGATGGCATTCAGCGTGAAGTATACGTACAAGAGTGTGCTCGGTTGTTAGAAGTTTCAGAACAGATCTTGTTTAGCGAGCTGGCACAACTCTTAAAGAAAGGGCAGGCGGCTGCAGGAAAACAACAGACAAGCGCTCCGGGATTGGCAGTGGTTAAAAAACCAGTGGCAGTGCTCCCGAAAGTAAATGCCCTGTTTTTATTAGAAAAAGAAATCATTCGTTTGTTGCTTCTGTATGGAAATCAAGAGGTGTCTTTGCATACTTGGGAAGATGAAACAGACAGCAATGGAACCGTAACTAGTAAGAAAGTGGAATACACCAATACCGTTTCTAACGAATTGTACTTGCATTTACAGGAAGATGAAATTGCTTTTTCAAATGCCGATTTTAAAGCCATCTATTTTGAGATTATCCATCAGCTGAATCAGGATGAGAAAATTTCGATAGACACGTTGATTACGCATCCAAATTCTCAAATAGCCCATTTGGTTACGAGTATTTTAATGGATGAAGAAAAGTATGCTTTAAGTGATTGGGGGCGTAAAGAAATTTATGTAACCGATATTTCAAAAATACTTCCCAAAGCCATCAACGACGCGGTGTACAATTTTAGACGTATTTTAATTGAAAAGAAAATCAATGAAATTTTAAGCGATGTGCAAGCAGAAAAAGAGTCGCTAGACTTGGAGTTGATTGCCAATTATACCGATCTTAAAAAACGCTTGTTCGAGAAATTGAACCGCGTAGTGTAGCTCAACACTCTTCCCTGAAATCGTGTTTTTAACGTGATTGTTTATTTTTTTGTATCTTAGCTCTTGAAAAAGAAAAAGTATATTAGTTATGAAAAAAGCATTCCAAATCTTAAAGGTTTTTGGGCTATTGGTGTCACTGCCAGTTACCTTATTTATAAGCTCTAAAAAACAGGCCTACAAAAACATTAAAAAGACCTTACTTGCCGCAAATTTACTATAGTACTACATTTTAGGGCGCTCTGCTAGTTATAGCCGAGTTCTTTAATGCACACTATTTACAGATGAGGTTTTATTCAAGCCTCACTTCGCTATCGTAATACTATTCAACGATAAGCGCTTGTTGTGCTGCAATAAATTCAAAAGAGACTTCAGAAAGCGTTTTGCCTGCGATCAATGCATCCCATGCTTCGTGTTCTTGGTCTTGTAAGGTGTAAAAGGCGTAATCGACTCCGGTTGCTTGGTACGTTGTTTGTAGTGCTACTGCATTGCTAAAAGGAACAATAGCGTCTGCTGTTCCATGAGCAATTAAAATGGGAGCGTCATTTGTGTCAAGTCGTTGAATTTGGTACACTTGTTCTAAAGCCCGAACATAATTTTCACTGCCCCAAAAGTCGAGTATGGTATGTATTTTTGAAGGCTGCCCTAAGTGGGTTGTTGCTAAAGTTGGGTCATCTACGAGCGATAATTCATCGGTAAAATCACCTGCTTCGGTAGTGCCAAGTGTAACACTTAAAAAGGCACCAGCAGAGTTTCCTCCAGCCGTGATGAAATTTGTGTTTATATGGTAGTTTTCTGCATTAGCATACAACCATCGCACCGCTGCCTTTGCATCTCTATTTGCAGGGTATATTTTTAGCGCATCTACAATTTCTGTCTGCGGAAGATGTGCTACGGCATATTGTTCCCACAATGCAGGAACGGTTCCTTTATTTCCTCTAAGGCGATAGTCTAATGAGCAGACCACCCAACCTCTCGAAGCAAAGTAGTCTGCCATGGCTACAATGTTTGTGTTTGTTCTTGAGCCACCATTGAGGCCGCCTCCATGAATTAACACGAGTGCAGGTCTGTTGATTGCTGAGTTTTGCGGAACGTACAGATCCAACTTTAAAGCCATTATGGTTGTTGAAGCACTGTTCCATGTGGTGTGGCTTAACCCTTCTGCATAGGTAATACCTGAGGTTCGACTTACCGTATATGTTGCCGCTTCTTTCACTGTAGGAATCGTTTCAGGGCCCAAAGGAACTGTTGTGTCGTCTTTTGTGCACCCTAGTGCAACCAGAATCCAGATGCATCCAATAAGTATTGATTTTGAGTGCGTCATTACGATTTTAGTTTTTCTGAAATTTCACAAACAGGAATGGGTCTCATTTTATGTTGGTTGCTACGGTGTAGTTTGGTGTAAATTTGAAAGACTTCCAATTGGCGTCCTGTAAAATGCGTTGTTTCTTTCTTGGCGTCATACATTTTCATCGCCCATTCCAATTCGTCGTACGAAGCACCTAATTGCTCTTCATCGGTTCTGCTGTCGCCAAACAGTCCGTCTGTTGGCGCTGCATTTTGTATAGATAATGGCACTTCTAAATAGGCTGCCAATGCAAATACTTCAGATTTTAACAAGTCGGCAATCGGACTTACATCCACACCGCCATCTCCGTATTTTGTGTAAAAACCTACACCAAAATCCTCTACCTTATTTCCAGTTCCTGCAACTAATAAGCCTTCTAACCCCGCTAAATAGTACAAGGTCGTCATGCGTAAGCGTGCTCTGGTATTGGCCAACGTGAGTTGTAGGGTAGAAACATTAGCGCCTTGAGGAACCGTTGTTTTAAACGCTTCAAAAGTGGTGCTTACATCTACTGTGGTACTTTGTACATGTGGGTACAATGCCTTTAAATGCTCCATGTGTTCTTGAGCTCTGTCCACTTGGCTTTCCGCTTGGTGTATCGGTAATGCTACACATAAAGTGTTTAATCCGGTTCTGGCACACAAGGCAGCAGTAACGGCCGAGTCAATCCCTCCAGAAACACCCACTACAAATCCGTTTACACCGGCATTTACAGCATATTCCTTTAACCAAGCTACGATGTGTTCTGTTACTTTTTTTACATCCATTACCAAACTATTTTAGTATTTTTGTCGTTCTATTATAGAAGTGTAAAGATACAAAAATACATGCGAAACATCTTGTCCTTTCTTTTTCTCCTCCTGGTGGTTTTCTCTTGTAAAGAGTCAACGACAAATGAAGCGATGCCTCAATTGTCTTCGCCCTTACAATTGGCGCGTTTTGATGTAGATTTCTACCAGACAAGCCCACAAACATTAGCAGCGACTAAAGCTGCGTATCCCTTGCTATTTCCTGCAGGTGTTTCAGACAGTATTTGGGTGCAAAAAATAAACGATTCAGACGAACAAGAGTTGTTTGCAGAAACACAAAAAGTGTTTCCAGACAATGCTTTTTTAACCGCAGCTTTTACGGGTTTGTTTGCAGAGGTAACACAGCGCAACCCGAAGTTTAAAGTACCAAAAGTAATTGCATTGCTGTCTAATATTGATTACGAAAATCGTGTCATTTATGCAGACAGCCTATTGCTCGTTTCTTTGGACGCTTATTTAGGCGCTTCGCATCCGTTCTATGAAACCTACCCGAATTATATCGCAGTAAACAACCACAAAGACCATTTAATTATTGATGTGGCTGAGGTGCTTATAAGTAAACAAGTACCCAAAAACACCCAACGTACTTTTTTGGGTAAAATGATTTACGAAGGAAAAAAAATGTACTTGCTAGACCAGTATGTGCCGCAAAGTTCGGCCATGGAGAAAATGGGTTACTCGAAAGAAAAATACGCTTGGGCAGTTGAAAATGAAGTGCCTGTATGGATGTATTTTATGGAGAAAGAATTGCTCTATAGTACCAATACAAAACTGGCGCCTCGATTTTTAAATCAAGCCCCTTTCTCTAAGTTTTATTTAGGAGAAGACACCTTGTCTCCAGGGCGTATAGGTGTCTGGATTGGCTGGCGAATTGTACAGTCGTACATGGCACATAATTCGGTATCTTTGCAAGAATTATTTCGAATAGACCCTTTAGAACTCTTTCAACAATCTCACTACAAACCCAAAAAATAATGGCTGTAAAACACACCTCAAAAATTACCTTTACTGTAGAATTAGACGAAAACAAAGTACCCGAAGCAATTACTTGGGACGCTGCAGATGGCGGTATTAAAGATGCAAAATCAAAAGCGATTATGTTATCGGTTTGGGACCATGAAGCAAAAGATACTTTGCGTATGGATTTGTGGACTAAAGACATGCCGGTAGATGAGATGAAGCAATTTTTCCACCAGACACTGGTTTCTATGTCGGGTACTTTTGAACGCGCAACCAACGATGATAAAATGACCGCAACGATGCGTGATTTTTGTGCGTATTTTGCAGAGAAATTAGAGTTGGATAAAAAGGACTAAGCCTGTAAGATGGTGTTTATCACCTTTTTGTAATCGGCAGGATTGTTGACAAAATCGAGATCAGAAACATCAATCACCAAGGTGTTTAAGCCTTCTTGTGTTTGGATAAAACTGTGGTAGCCATCGTGTATTTTTTGCAAATACCCCGCTTCGATATTCTGCTCGTATGATCGTCCTCTTTTTTGAATGTTTTCTAACAACCTTTCCGTGTTCTGGTAGAGGTAGATGTACAAGTCTGGTTTTACAATATCTTTGTAGAGTACCGTAAACATTTTTCGGTACAAAAGATACTCTTCTTTAGGCAAGGTTACTTGCGCAAAAATTAGCGACTTAAAAATATAATAATCAGACACCACAAAATTCTTAAAGAGGTCGTACTGTGCTAAGTCATCTGTTAGTTGCTGGTAACGATCGGCTAAAAAACTCATTTCTAAAGGAAAGGCATAGCGCTCTTGGTCTTCGTAAAACTTGGGTAAAAAGGGATTGTCAGCAAAACGTTCTAAGACTTTTCGCGCATTAAAGTCATCGGATAGTAAGTGTGCTAGCGATGTTTTTCCAGCGCCAATATTTCCTTCAATAGCAATGTAATTGTATTTTTCTGAAATAGGAATCGGCCGTTGTAAGGTGTCTGTCACAAGACTTGGACTGCTGCTATCTGTACAGTCTTTTAAGCATTGAAATAGTTGCTTTTTAGCAACAGGATGCACGGTGTTTTTCGCAATATCTGTAAGTGGTACAAGTACAAACTTTCGTTGTAACATATGCTGGTGTGGCACCAGTAAGGTTTTAGAAAAGATAATTTCGTCGCCAAAGAGTAAGATGTCAATGTCGAGTATTCTATTTTCGTAGGCTTTATTCTCCTTTTTTTTTCGTCCTGCTTGTTGCTCTATCTGTTGCAGTGTTTGCAGCAGTGCTTCAGGGGATAGGTAGGTAGAAACTTGGACGCAGGTATTGTAAAAATCTTCTCCATCAAAACCCAGGGCACTTGTTTTGTAGACAGGTGCAATTTTAAGAACGGTCCCTATTTTATCAGCAATACGATCGATTGCTTTTTGTAGGTTTTCTAGTTTGTTGCCTAAGTTGGTTCCTAAAGAGAGGTATGTAATGCGTTGTATTTTCAAAAGTGATTTTCAGGTGTGTAAACACAATTACTGTGTCTATACAAAGTAACAGAAACTATTGTGAAGAGTTGGTATAGATTTCTTTTAAATGCATAAAAAAAACCTTGATTGAAACAATCAAGGTTTTTAAAGGGTGTAAATTTCTAAAGAAATTTAGTATCTAGTCTCTTCTTCGGTTGTCACGACGATTGTCACGACCTCCTCTACTGTCTCTAGAATTGTCTCTTGGTGGTCTTGCTACATAGCCTTCTGGCTTTTCTAACAAGGCTTTACGAGAAACTTTTTCTTTACGTGTTCTAGGGTCTTGACCAAAGTACTTTACATCAAAAATATCGCCCATGTTTACAACATCGGTTACATTTTCTGTGCGTTCCCATGCCAATTCACTTACGTGTAATAACACTTCGTTTCCTGGGGCGTCCATGTATTCTACTACCGCTCCAAAGTCAAGCATTTTAATTACTTTCACTTGGTACGTCTCACCTACAGTTGGTTTGAATAATAACGAGTCTATTTTTGCCATTACAGCATCAATACCTGCGCTACCTACTCCTAAGATTTCAACAATACCTTCTTCAGTCACAGGATCTTCGTTAATAACGATAGTCGTATCTGTTTCTTTTTGCATTTCTTGAATTACTTTTCCTCCAGGTCCAATTAATGCGCCAATAAATTCGTTTGGTACACGTCTAGTAACCATAGTAGGAGCATGCTCCTTAACTTCTGCGTTTGGAGTTTGAATAGTATCGGTTATCTTACCTAAGATATGTAAACGACCGTCACGTGCTTGTGCAAGTGCAGATTCTAAAACATCGTAAGACAATCCTTTTACTTTAATGTCCATTTGACAAGCAGTAATACCTTTTTCAGTACCAGTCACTTTAAAATCCATATCTCCTAAGTGATCTTCATCCCCTAAAATATCAGATAATACCGCAAATTTACCAGAATCAGCATCAGAAATTAATCCCATTGCAATTCCAGAAACAGGTCTTGTTAATTTAACACCTGCATCCATTAACGCCATGGTTCCTGCACATACAGTTGCCATAGAAGAAGAACCGTTCGATTCTAATACTTCAGATACAACTCTTACTGTATACGGACAATCGTTTGGAATCATTCCTTTCAATCCACGTTGAGCCAAGTTACCATGTCCAACTTCTCTACGGGAAGTTCCACGAATAGGTCTTGCTTCACCGGTACAAAAAGGAGGGAAGTTATAGTGTAAATAGAAATTCTCCTCACCTTCGTAAGATGGCATGTCTATTTTGTTTGCATCTCTAGAAGTTCCTAAAGTAACTGTTGCTAATGCTTGTGTTTCTCCACGAGTAAAGATAGAAGAACCATGTGTTGATGGTAAGTAATCTACCTCACACCAGATAGGTCTAATTTGATTTGTTTGACGTCCATCTAAACGTAAGCCCTCATTTAAGGTTAAGTCTCTAATGGCAGCTTTTTCAGCTTTGCGGTAGTAGTCAGAAACCAACCCACCATAGTCTGCTAATTCTTCTTCTGAAAAAGTAGCTTTAATATCTGCTTTAATTTCTTTAAATGCAGCAGTTCTTTCATGCTTAGCTGATCCAGCTTTTGCAATAGCATATACTTTATCGTATGCCATGTCATGAACTCTTTTTTCTAAGTCTGCATCTGTTCTGTCTGCTTCGTATTCACGAACAGGTTTTTTTCCGAATGCTTCTGCTAATCTTAATTGTGCAGCACATTGTAATTTAATTGCTTCGTGTGCAAATTTAATTGCGTCAGCCATTTCTTCTTCAGAAATTTCTTCCATCTCACCTTCAACCATCATTACAGAATCAGCTGATGCTCCAATCATCATGTCGATGTCAGATTCTGCTAATTGTGCTCTTGTTGGGTTAATAATGAATTTACCATCGATACGACCAACTCTTGCTTCAGAGATTGCACATTCAAATGGGAAATCTGATAATTGTATTGCTGCTGATGCTGCTAAACCTGCCATAGCATCTGGCATCACGTTTTCGTCATGAGACATTAACTGAATCATTACTTGCGTTTCTGCAGTATAATCTTTTGGGAATAACGGACGTAAAACACGGTCTACTAAACGCATGGTCAATACTTCTCCGTCACTTGGTCTTGCTTCTCTTTTGAAGAAACCACCTGGGTAACGTCCTGCTGCAGCAAATTTTTCTCTGTAATCTACCGTTAAGGGTAGAAAACCAAGGTCTTTTTGTTCGTAGTTGGAAACTACTGTACATAACATCATACATTTTCCTGACTGAACAACAACAGAACCATGTGCTTGTTTTGCTAATTTTCCTGTTTCGATAGAGATCTCTCTTCCGTCTCCTAAGTCAATGACTTCTTTAAATACTTTTGGAATCATAAATTTTAATTCTAAATGGTTACTAAATACGGTTATGTGTGTTGTTGTGTGTGTTTTTGCTCAATGGAAAAGTACTTGCGTACTTTCTGTAAATAAAAAAGAGGTACCTGTTGAGTACCTCTTTTTTGTAGAAATTATTTTCTAATTCCTAATTCTATAATAATAGCACGATATCTATTAATTTCTGTCTTTTTTAAATAGTCTAATAAACTTCTACGTTTACCTACCATTTTAACTAAAGAACGCTCTGTGTTAAAATCTTTACGATTCTTTTTCAAGTGCTCTGTTAGGTGGTTGATTCTAAATGTGAACAACGCAATTTGACCTTCTGAGGTTCCGGTGTCAGATTTTCCTTTACCGTGTTTTTCGAAGAGTCCTTCTTTTACTTCTTTTGTTAAATACATTCCAATATTATTTAAATGATTCTTATGTACACAATGATCTTTTCATTGAAGGGGCAAATATACAATTATTTTTACTTGCCAACCAAGTAGATTTCAGAATTATACAGGACGATGAAACCTTTTTAGATTCTGACACTCAAAGGGATAGGTGTATTTGTGTAAAATAAAGAAGGAGTGTTTTGAAAAGACCTAGAAAAGGATTGTCTTTGCAGGCTTACTTTTTACAAGAAGCGATGCTTTTACCAGTTATTGAAACAAAAAAAACCAGCAATAGATTGCTGGTTTTTGTTTTAGGCTCTTATCGGTTGATTCTGTATCAAATCGATGTATAAGTTTACTTGTTTTTTCAATTCTTTTCGTTGGTAGATTGCATCTAAGAATCCGTGTTCCAATACAAATTCCGATCGCTGAAACCCTTCTGGCAATTCTTTTCCAGTGGTGTCTTTTATCACACGAGGTCCTGCAAAGGCAATTAATGCATTGGGTTCTGCAATGTTAATGTCTCCTAACATGGCAAAAGAAGCCGTTGTTCCTCCTGTTGTTGGGTCTGTACATAATGAGATGTATGGGATGCTAGCATCCGCCAGTTGCGCCAATTTAGAAGAGGTTTTAACCAATTGCATCAACGACAAAGAAGCTTCCATCATACGGGCGCCACCTGATTTAGAAATCATTAAAAATGGCACTTTCTTTTTGATAGAAACATCAATTGCACGGGCAATTTTCTCTCCAACTACAGATCCCATAGAACCGCCAATAAAGGCAAAGTCCATAGCTGCAATTACGATGTCTTTACCGTTCGATTTTCCAATAGCCGTACGTACAGCATCTTTTAGGTTTGTTTTTTCTTGTGCTGCTTTTATACGATCTGTGTATTTTTTAGTGTCTTCAAACTTTAACGGATCTTTAGAAGTCAACGATTCATTGAGCTCTTTAAATTTGTTGTCGTCAAAAAACAACTCGAAGTATTCTGTACTTCCTACACGAACGTGGTACCCATCTTCTGGACTCACGTAGAGGTTTTTCTTTAACTCATCCGTATCAATAATTTTCCCACTAGGAGTCTTGTACCACAAGCCTCTTGGTGTGTCTTTTTTGTCTTCTGTAGAGGTTTGAATCCCTTTGTCTGTACGTTTAAACCAAGCCATATCTAAAATGTTTGTTTATAAAGTATTTATATTGTTTAAGTCTTCAAAAGCTTTTCGTAAACGCGCTTTAAAAGTTAATTCTCCTTCTCGCAACCACTTTCTAGGGTCGTAGTATTTTTTGTTTGGCAACTCGGCACCTTCTGGGTTTCCAATTTGAGTTTTAATGTACTCTTTTTTCTCCAAAATATATGCAGCAGTTCCTTTTGTAAAAGCAAACTGCATGTCTGTATCTAAATTCATTTTTACAACACCGTACTCAATAGCTTCTTTAATCTCTGCTACGGTAGAGCCAGACCCTCCATGAAACACAAAACTAATGGTGTTATGAGGTACCTTAAATTTTTCTGAAATATACGCTTGCGAATTTTTTAAAATTTCAGGCGTTAATTTTACATTTCCTGGTTTGTAAACACCGTGTACATTTCCAAAAGCTGCGGCAATGGTAAATTGCGGACTAACCTTCATCAATTCTTCGTAGGCAAATGCTACTTCTTCCGGTTGTGTGTATAATTTAGAAACATCAACATCGCTATTGTCTACTCCGTCTTCTTCTCCTCCGGTAATACCGAGTTCAATTTCTAAAGTCATCCCTATTTTACTCATACGAGCAAGGTATTTTTTACAGATTTCAATGTTTTCTAAGAGTGGTTCTTCACTCAAATCAATCATATGAGAACTGTATAATGAGGTACCTGTTTCTTTGTAGAATTGTTCGCTGGCATCTAACAAGCCATCAATCCAAGGCAATAATTTTTTGTTCGCATGGTCTGTGTGTAAAATAACAGGAATGCCATACAACGCTGCCATGGTATGCACGTGTTTTGCACCGGCTACAGCACCTGCAATCGCTGCTTTACCATCTGCATTCGACAAGCCTTTTCCAGCATTAAAAATAGCACCGCCGTTAGAAAATTGAATAATAACAGGGCCATTTACTTCTTTGGCTGTTTCTAAAACAGCATTTACAGAACTAGAACCTACTACATTTACTGCAGGAAGTGCAAATCCTTTTTCTTTAGCCAAGCTAAATATTTTTTGTACTTCTTCTCCGGTGGCAACACCTGGTTTTATAGAATGATTCATGCGTTTTTTTGTAATTTTTGATTAATCAGAAAACAGGCTGTAAAAATAAGTAAAATTTTATTGGTGGTTTCTTTTTATGCTTTAAATTTTAAAAAGGATAGTTGATCCCTACGTTGTAGATGATTTCGTTAAGCGTATAGTGCTGAAACCATCGGCTGCCAGTGGTAATATAAGGTTCGTAGGTTTTTAAACCGGCATCGAGTCGGAGTACTAAAAAATCGAAGTCATAGCGAAGACCAGCACCGGTAGCAATTGCACTGTTTTTTAAAGAGCCTATTCCGGTAAACTTTTCTGAATCGTCTACAAAAGAGGTACTAGAAATGTCCCAAATGTTTCCGGCATCTACAAACAGCGCTCCTTTAAAGCTCCCTATAAGATTGAATCGGTATTCTAAGCTGGCGACTAATTTTAAACTTCCAATATTGTATTCCAATCCTGGCGCTCTAGAGCCCGGACCCAAGTCATACGTTTTCCAACCTCGAATGTCATTAGAGCCTCCTGCAAAATAACTTTTTGTAAACGGAATAGAAGAGCCTCCGTAAGGCACAATAGCCCCTAGAGAAGTTCGAAACCCAAGCACCGCATTGTTGCTTATTTTCCAAAACCGTTTGTATTCGATATCTGTTTTAAAGTACTGCGCAAGGGGGGTGTTAAATAATGTGGTGTGTCCGTTGTTGTCTGTTTTTTTTGAGAGCGCTCCTAAAAAATTTCCCGAATTGGCGAGTCGTATTTTAAAATGTGTAAAATCAGTGTCCTTAAAATTAGACTGGTCGTTATAGGTGTAGGAATATGCAACGGTAGGGATGATAAAATTGGAGGTAATAATTGCATACCTATTTTTAATGTTTAAGTTTTCTTGAAACGCAGTATTGTTCGCCGCAGAGAAATCGCTGTCTTCGCTTACGGTGTTCATGAAATTCACAATTTCTTGAAAATGTGCAGCGCCTGTAGGCAATTGATAACTGGTGTCATTATAATAAGCTTGTGCAATGCTGTTGAGGCGTAGGAATTCTGAACTGTAAATACTAAAATAGTTTTCAGTGTTTAGGTTTTTAAGGTACTGTGTATTAAAGAGTTCTACTTCAATTTTTTGTTTCGGACTGTACTGCCACTTGTAATCGATAAGTGTTGTGTAGGCTTGTTTGTCGAGTCCAATGTTTTTTTGCAAGCTGGTTCCTACAGAAAATAAGGTTTTAGGAGACATGCTTTTAGAAACCAATTTACTCAGTCCAAAAGGCGCGATCAGTCTCGGAAATTCTAAGGAAGCATCCACCCCAAATTCCCAAGAGTTGAAAAAATCATTATTATTACTGGTGGCTAATGAGGTGTTGAAAAAAGACCCAATAAAAGAAAGATTTAGCAATTCAGCCCCTTTAAAGGTGTTTCTGTTGGTGAGCGAAAACTTTCCAGAAAGACCTAAATTTCGAATATTAGAGTGGGTTACTTCTGTTTCTAAACCTACTGTAAATTTTTCGATGGGAGACAAGTAGATCGCAGCAGTTAAAGTACTGTCGTTTATCGCTGTAAATTTTAGTGTTGTGGTCTTAAAGTTTTTGAGTGACCGTAGGTGCTTCCGCGTAAGGTCTCTCAAAGAATCGCTATACACCGTTTGGGGCTTTATAAAAATAGATTGCGCTAAGTATTTCGGTTTGTAGGCTAGTTTTTTGTGACTGTAA
>Ga0209035_10000357_pt1 | contig 18066 bp, 16 predicted proteins | sample MarorgKNORR_S2LV_6_FD_188220 | JGI IMG/M metagenome (GOLD analysis project Ga0209035, IMG submission 188220) | Marine microbial communities from the Southern Atlantic Ocean, analyzing organic carbon cycling - AAIW_A/KNORR_S2/LV (SPAdes) (version 2) | ecosystem: Environmental > Aquatic > Marine... | reverse complement strand
GTAGTTATTCATTATGATACTAGGTAATTTTCCCTTAGTGATCGCCCATTGTTGATCTGTATGAAGGGGCGCCCAGTCTCTGCTTGTAACTGCACCATTTTGAATAGACTTAACTGACACCTTATGAATCGCAACTTTTAGTTTTGTTTTTGGTATCAAAAGATTACCATTCATTTTTCATATCCTAAAAAATGTATATTTTGTTTTCCGACTAAATTGTTCAATTCATTTCTATAGATTACTTCAATGACCCAGTATCGGCCTTTGCCTAATTTAGTATTAACTTCGTCGCTAATACTCATCAGTTTTTGTTCAGCAGATATCTTATCTCCATGAACAACTGGATCATGAAATTCAATTTCAACCTCTGTAACAATGCCTAGTGGTAAATCTAAAGCTTTTTTTATTAAAAAATGTAGTTCCATAGGCATCTTTCTTTCTCTATCTGGATGCCATTCGAAATCATGTAGCCATGATGGCAATAAAGCAGGGTGGGCTATTAATTGTTCGTTATGCTTACTTGCTTCTGAACGATCCCAGTATAGTGGATTTGAATCTTCAATTGCTGAGCAAAAATTCTGCCAAAGTACGCTTTGGACTTCAAATAGAGCAGGTTCTTTTCTTACAGTTTTTCCAATCCAATTCTCTATTTGTGGTGGTAAAGCATTTTTATTCATAGATTATCTATAGAGGTAGTTTTAAAGATTTTTTAGCAATCGTATTTTTTTGAATTTCAGTCGTTCCTGCTCCTATAGTGTCAACTAAAGTACTTCTATACGACCACTCCCACTTGCCATTAGCATGAGATTGTTCATACTCTTTTGTAAATAATCCTTCTGGACCCAATATATCCATTGCAGTGTTCGCTAAACGTTGGTGTAACTTTGTACTAAAAAGTTTAAATATTGCAGCTTCCGTTTGTGGCACTTGATCTTGGATAGCAATAGATAGAACCTTTCGTTGCAATACCTTCGCTTTCTCAACATCAGAAGCTAAATAAATAATCTTCTTTCTTATTTCAGGTATTTGATTTAGAGGCACCTTATCTCTAGAGAGGGAATTCACTAACTCTACCAACTCTTTAAATTTTTGTTCCAGAGGTGCAATAGTATAGAAAGTAAATCTTTCATAATTTAGTGCTTCGCATATATACACCCAGCCATTATTAACGTCACCTACCACATACTCATCTGAAACCCATACATCTGTCAAAAATACGCTATTTGTTGCGTGCTCCCCAACGGTTTCGATAGGGTGAACGTCAATACCAGGGTCATTCATATCTACCAAGAAAACACTGATTCCTTTGTGTTTAGGAGCCTCGGAATCTGTCCTTGCAGCTAGCCAATACCAATCAGCAACATGACCTGAGGAAGTCCATATCTTTTGACCATTAATTAGCCACCCATTATCCTTGCGTTCAGCTTTTAATTTTAATGAGGCAAGATCTGATCCAGCCCCTGGTTCACTGTAACCTAGGGCAAAATCTATCTCTCCAGCAAGAATTTTAGGCAAGAACTCATCTTTAACTTTTTGAGATCCGTGGTGGATAATAGTTTGACCAATAGATCCAACGCCTTTTCCAGGGGAAGGGGCACCAACTCGGCACAGTTCCTCGTTCAGTATGTAATCATAAATACCATCCTTTTCTTGACCTCCATATTGTTTTGGCCAAGACATACCAAGATAACCTTTCTTTGATAAAGTTTTCATGAATTCACGTCTAGCAGGGCTATCAATTTTAGTTTGAGCGTCTGCCTCTCTGTTTGGAGCAAATACATCATCTGCGTTAGGCTTTAATTTTTCCTTATCTATGAAGGCTTTAATCTCTTCAATAAATATTTCCTCTTCAGGGGTAAAATCAAAGTTCATATAATTAATCTCCAGGTGCTAAGACTTTATCTCTGTTACCACTCTCATGGTCAACCCTTAGATTTCTTTTTACAATCATCCAATTCCCATCAAACAACTCCCATTTATCTTGGTATTCACCATACATTTCATAGAACTCATGTTCATTTGGAGCTAGTCCTACATGATAAGCTCTGACGTAACATTCGCTTGTTGCTAACGTTGTGTTTATATTAATTCTAAAATTGCCAAGTAAGTGTTGGGTTGTTCCACATCCGCCAAGACTATCTTTGCACATCTGCAGAATTTCATCTTTCGACTTAGTCTCGATCAGAAAATTAATATTTTTATTACCATAAGTTGCAACAGCATGCTCATGAAAAATATCATTTAAATGATTCCAAGTTCTTGTATCCAAAGCAAATGCGTACTGAATAAGTTTATTTTTTATTATTTCTTTAGAATTATCTGTCATCTTTATATATTGCCTAACCTTTAGTCTAAGTTTAATATAAAAACACATATTTTTTACAATCGAGCACTAGAAACATATCTAATGGAATTAAATTTCAATGAAGAACAAAATATCCTCAGGGGAACCGTAGAAGGTATATGTAAGAATTTTTCAAACCTTAAAACCTTACGGGAAATTGAGGGCACTAAATCTGGTTACTCAGATGATTTCTGGAATCAATTAATTGCTTTAGGTCTTACCGGTATCGCAATACCTGAAAAGTATGGAGGTTCAAATATGGGATTGCTTGATATTGCAATAGTATTTGAGGAGTTTGGTAAATCATTGGCCTTGTCTCCACTTTTTATAAGCTCAATTATGTCTGCTTCTCTTGTAAATTCCATGGGTACCCCATCTCAAAAAGAAAAAATTCTTCCTGATATCGCATCAGGCAAATCAATCTATACCATAGGTTTGTTAGAAAGAGGTTCTAGCTTTGCTAAATCAGGGGTTAATATAGAGATAGTAAATAAGAGTAATTCTCTTATTTTAAATGGTTGCAAACAAATGGTTCCATATGCATCTATGGCACAAAAAATCATTGTTATTTGCAAGTATAAAAATTCCATTGCGGCCGCTATTGTCTCAATGAATCAAACCGGGGTAAATCATACCTATCAATCCAATCATGCAAAAACAAGTATGTACGAGGTAGAATTCAGTGATGTTCAAGTTGATAAATCTATGTTAATTGAAGAAGATGATTTCTGGTCACTATGGGAGCTAGTAAGTTACAAATGTCAGATATTAATGGCTGCTGAAGCTGCCGGAGGATCGGAAAAATCTTTATACCTAGGGAGAGATTATGCTCTTGAAAGAGAGGCATTTGGACAAAAAATTGGTTCTTTTCAATCCATAGCCCACTATCTAGCAGATGGTCTAGTTGAAGTTGAGGCAAATAAATTAATGACATATCAAGCAGCCTGGGCTCATGATATTAAAAGAGACGTTTCAAATTTATCTGCTATGGCAAAATTACAATCCTGCAAATCTTTTAGAGAAATTTCTGCAACAACGATACAAATTTTTGGCGGCATGGGTTTTACGGTTGAAGCGGATCCTCAGCTTTATTTTAGACGAGCCAAGCATTTACAAAATTCTCTATGGGACGAAGGATACTTAGAAAATCAACTAGAACAGAACTTTTTTAACTAAGAGGTTAGCGCATTGAATTACTCAACAATTGATTATCAGGTTAATGATGGTGTTGCTACACTTTTGCTTAACCGGCCTGACCAATTAAATGCAGTTAACAGTCGTATGTCTCAAGAACTACCAGATGCTTGGAATAAGTTTAACAACGATGATTCGGCAATCGTTGCAATTATCTCAGGCTCCGGTGATAAATCTTTTTGTACGGGTGCTGATTTAGCCGATCTTCCTGATATGAACGATAATCCTGGTGAAGCAACAATTGAATCTATTAAATGGACTTCCTTGCAGAATCAAATATGGAAACCTGTTATTTGCGCGGTTAACGGAATGTGTTGTGGTGGAGGTCTCCACTTTGTTGCAGATAGCGATATTGTTATTGCTTCTGAGCATTCAACCTTTTTTGATACACATGTAAAGGTTGGTCTAGTAGCTGGTCTAGAGCCAGTAGGGTTGAGTAGAAAGATTCCCCTTGAAAGCGTTTTAAGAATGTCTTTAATTGGTGGTGGTGAGCGATTGGGTGTAGATCAAGCGCTAAATATTGGATTGATTAGTGAAATAATAGCGCATGAAGAACTCCTAATCAGAGCAAATGAAATTGCCAATATGATAAAAGTTCACTCTCCATCAGCTTTATCAAAAACAAAAAAAGCAATCTGGCATTCTAAGGAAACTGGCTTAACAGATGCGTTGAATTATGCATGGAATTTAATTTCAGAACAAAATGTACATGCTGATTTTAAAGAAGGCACAACGGCATTCATTGAAAAAAGATCTCCTAAATGGAAACCCTACTCAGACAATTAAATGTATTACGAGCACATTATCTACCATGAGGAGAATACCCTTGCAAAAATCTACCTAAACAGACCAAACAAGCTAAATGCTTATACTCCAGATATGGGAGATGAAATTATCCATGCTTTCAGGCACGCAAATATAAACGCCGACATCTCCAGCATTGCGTTCTTAGGCAAAGGTCAATCTTTTTGTGCTGGCGCTGATAGAGAATATTTATCAGGAGATAAACTTAGTAAGTTAGGCTTAAGAATTGGAGAGGATGAATTTATTTCATCTTTTGTTACTGAGCTTTCTTCTTCTGAAAAAATACTTATCGCTGGTTTGAAAGGCTCTTGTGTGGGTATTGGAATCACTATGGTTCTTCCTTTTGATATAAGAGTTGCTGAAACAAATGCTTTACTGTCCTTTCCCTTTGTAAAGCTCGGGATTTTGCCAGGTCTCGCAAGTACTTATTTTTTACCTGCATTAGTTGGCGCTAATAAAGCTAAAGAAATCATTTTAAACAATGCCAAATTAAGTGCGGACGAGGCCAAGGAAATTGGTTTGGTTAATGAAGTTGTGGATCTAGATAATTTAGAGACTAGAATTAATGAACTTGCCTCTGCCATGGGTGAGATGAATCAAAAAGTTCTGTTTGCTGCAAAAAAAGCTTTCCAGGTTAATTTGGAAGAAGAAGTGCAAAGTGCTATAAAGAGAGAGAAAAATCTATTAAAAAACATTAAATAAAGCGTTGTTATATAAGGGGGTAAGACGTCATGGAGATTAAATCATTGGGTTATATTGGGTTTGGGGCTAAGAATCCATTGGAGTGGTTAGAATTTGGTACTGAGATACTAGGAATGATGCCAGCAAGAGCCGTGCCCGGAGAAAGCTGGGGATTTCCACAAGATCCAAATTTTAAAATTGCCAGTGGCGGCAAGGGAATTGCTGATGATGGATCTGTATATTTAAAACTTGATGAATACCAATGGCGGATTGGAATTCATCAAGATGATGCCAATCATGGAATTTTATACATAGGTTTTGAAGTTGATAATGTATCAAAGCTTTCCGAAGCAAAGGAGCATCTAATTAGCAATAAGATAGATGTTCTCGATGGTTCCTCGGAAGAAGCTCAAGCAAGAGGTGTAGGAGGGTTAATAAAATTTAGTGACCCCTCAGGGAACCCTATAGAAATATATCATGAACCAACGTTAGATTATAAGTTTTTATCACCCGTTCCTAATCAAACTTTTGTGGCTAGTAATTTAGGACTTGGCCATTTAATGATTTTGTCTGCAAATAGAGAGCAAACTTATGATTTTTATACAAAAATTCTTGGTTTTAAGCTAACCGATTATATAAGCTTTGAAGGCGGTGATGGAGCTTGGTTTATGAGATGTAATGCTAGGCACCACAGCATGGCCTTATCAAAATTTGGAGAAGCCAATGGAATGCATCACATAATGTTTCAGGTAGATTCAATAGATAGCGTCGGAAGAGCTCTTGACAGAATCAATGCTGCTGGTGTGAAAATTAGTTCTACCCTTGGCAAGCACATTAATGATCTTACAACTAGCGTTTACATTAAAGGACCTAACGGATGGGATGTTGAAATAGGAGCAGAAACTGTCAATATTCACGATGATGACAAGTGGATACCAAAGCAGTTTGTAGAAGGCGATATATGGGGTCATCAGGGAATAATGGATTCAGTTGCTGAGGTAAGCGCAGATTTAGCTAAGGATAATGATGGCAAAAATTAAATTCACATCAGATGCTATTGATATAGGAATAGTAACTACAAATAACATTGAGATGCTTAATTTCTATCAAAACATATTAGGACTGGAAAAAGATGTAGAAATACCGTTTCCGGGACTTGGACATGTTAACAAGCTCTCATTTGGTTGTGGGTATATAAAAATTCTTGTTCTAGAAAATGATCCAGCTAATATAAATCCAACTGGTGACTTTTCAACATCTAATGGCATTAGATACATCACTATCAATCTTAGTAATTTGGATGAAATTCTCGAATCTTGTAATTTACATAATATAAATATTATTAACTCTGGGACTGTTATTCGTCCAGGTGTAACCGTTGCTATTATCCAAGATCCTGATGGTAATTTGCTAGAATTAATGCAATCTGAATAATGTCTAAAGTAGATCTTGAATACACGCTTGATGATAAATATCTTTTGGATGAAGGAAAGGTTTTTTTATCAGGAACTCAAGCGTTAGTTAAACTTCCGCTTATTCAAAAAAAAGTAGATGAACTAAATGGTCTAAATACAGCTGGCTTTATTTCGGGTTACCCAGGTTCACCTTTGGGGGGTTATGATCATGCTTTGCATCAAGCCTCTAGCTTCCTAAAGAAAAATGAAATTGTATTTCAACCTGGTATAAACGAAGACCTTGCAGCTACTGCACTTCATGGGTCACAACAAACAACCTTAGTGGAGAATCCAAAATATGATGGTGTATTTGGTTTATGGTTCGGCAAGGGTCCTGGAGTTGATAGATCTGGAGATGCATTAAAGCATGGAAATTATGCTGGATCTTCTAAACATGGAGGGGTCTTAGCTCTCGCTGGTGATGATCATTCCGCTAAGTCATCTACTACAGCCCACCAAAGTGACCATGCCTTTATACACTTTGGCATGCCCATCCTGAACCCAGCAACAGTTCAGGATTATATTGATTTTGGACTTATGGGAATTGCAATGTCTAGGTATTCAGGCTGCTGGGTTGGAATGAAGTGCATAACTGATACCGTTGAAAGCGCTGCTTCTGTAGATATTGGATTCGATAGATTTAATCCAAAAGTACCAGAGAAAACATTAGAAGATGAAGACCTGCATCTCCAGTGGGGATATATACCTGCTTTATCTGAAAGTAGGTTGTATCAAAAAAGACTTCCTGCCGCACAAGCTTTTGCAAAACTAAATTCTTTAGACAAAGTCATATTCCAGGGAGAAAGGAAACTTGCAATTGTAACAAGTGGAAAAGCTTATTTGGATGTAAGGCAAGCTCTTGATGAGCTCGGATTGGATGAAGCTACATGCATAAAAATTGGTGTTTCTTTATACAAGGTTGGAATGGTATGGCCTCTCGAGCCAGATAATATTATTGATTTTGTTAATGGCAATGATGAGGTTCTTGTTATTGAAGAAAAAAGATCCATTGTTGAAGATCAACTGATGAAATATCTTTTTAATTATGACAAGAGACCCTTGGTTATTGGTAAAAAAGATGAGAATGGTAAATATCTTATTCCCTCTGAAGGTGAATTATCACCAAGCTCATTGTCTTTAATAATTGCAAATAGAATTCAAAAGCTATCATTAGACATTGACTTATCTCAAAGAATTCAAGAGATAGATAATTTGATTTCAAATATTAATTCTGCCCCAGTATCTGATTTATTTAGATTGCCAAGTTTCTGTGCTGGCTGCCCACACAATACATCGACAAAAGTTCCTGAGGATAGCTTTGCTTTCGGTGGGATTGGTTGTCATGGCATGGCGACTTTTATGCCTGAGAGACATACATACAATTTAGGACAAATGGGCGGAGAAGGTGTTATGTGGACAGGGATTGCACCATTTACAGAAACTAAACATATTTTTCAAAACCTTGGTGATGGTACTTATTATCACTCAGGCATATTAGCTATTCGTGCGGCTATAGCTTCTAAAGCTAACATTACATTTAAAATTTTAGTTAATGATTCAATTGCAATGACAGGTGGTCAAGATATTAGCGGAAAGGTACAAGTTGATAGTTTAAGCTGGCAAGTACACTCAGAAGGTGCAAATAAAATTGTTGTAATGACGGACTATCCTGAAAAATATCCATCTAATAGTTCATTCGCACCAGGTGTAAAGATTTATCAAAGAGATGATTTGGATAAGGTTCAAAAACAATTACGTGAAATCAAAGGTGTAACGGTCATTATTTATGATCAATACTGTGCCACGGAGCTAAGAAGACGAAGAAAAAGAGGGCTTGCAGATGAACCAGATAAAAGAATATTTATTAACCCATTAGTGTGTGAAGGATGCGGTGATTGCGGATCACAATCTAACTGCATAGCTATTGAACCTCACGAAACAAAATTTGGTAGAAAGAGAGAAATTAACCAATCAGCTTGTAATAAAGACTATTCTTGCACCAAAGGATACTGCCCAAGCTTCTTAACGGTCACTGGAGGTTCTCTTAAGAAAAAGGGGGCAAAGACTAGTAATCAAAATACAGCCTCCAATTACTTACATAATGATCTACCAAGTCCTGTGGTAACTGATTTAAATAAACCTTTTAATATTCTTTTGACAGGAATAGGTGGCTCTGGAGTTATTACCTTGGGAGCAATAATTGGCACAGCGGCTCATCTAGAAGGAAAGGGAGCCTCAACATTAGATGTTGCCGGGCTAGCACAAAGAAACGGACCTGTTACCAGCCACTTAAGGGTCGCAAATTCACCATCAGAGCTTCATGCAACAAGAATAGCAACTGGTACAGCTGACTTAATCGTTGGATGTGACATTGTCGTCACAACTGGAATTGAGTCACTTTCTAAAATTAATAAAGATAAGACTAATATGGTTATCAATAGCCACGTTGCCCCAACAAGCACCTTTACAACCAATCCAAATCTTGACCTATCTTCCGCAAGAATGATTAAAGGATTAAAGGAGGTTGGCTCTAACGAATTAATACATTTGGTTAATGCGACTAAATATGCAACCTCCCTGATGGGAAATGCAATAGCTGCAAACCTATTTTTAGTTGGTTTCGCAATACAAAAAGGTTTGTTCCCAATTTCATTGGCTGCAGTGGAAAGGGCAATTGAATTAAATGGTGTTTCCGTTGCAATGAATAAAGAAAGTATATATTGGGGTAGACTTGCTGCTGTTGATATTAAAAAAGTCGATTCAATAGCTTTTATAGGCAATGAAACGATCAATGCAGTTGAGACAGTGGAGTCAATTATTGACGATCGATATGATTTCTTGGTTGGCTATCAAAATATCAAATATGCTGAAAAATATAAATCTTTAGTTCTGCAAATGGTTACAGTTGATAAGAGTATTTCAAATCAACGAGAAGATCTCTCTATTGCCGTTGCAAAATTTTATTTTAAATTGATGGCATATAAAGATGAATATGAGGTAGCAAGACTCCATACGGGGGATGAAATTAAAAAATATATTGGAGACAGACTAGAGGGTAACTATAAGATTGAATACTCATTAGCTCCTCCAGTGTTTGGTGGCAGGGATAAGCAAACTGGCAGATACCCTAAGCGCAAACTTCCTTCTATTACATACTACCTTTTTGCGATAATGAAACACTTTAAATTTCTCAGGGGCACGGTTTTTGATATATTTGGAATCTCTTCTCATAGAAAAACTGAGAGGGCATTGATTGGTGAATATGAAGAAATGATGGGTGAGGTGATTGCTAAGATTAATGCCAATAACTATGATACTGCAATTAAAATAGCCTCATTACCAGATCATATAAAAGGCTATGATGTCGTAAAAGAGTTGAATATAGAGAAAGCGAAATTATTAAAGCATCAATACTTCAATGAGCTGAGTGGCAAAAATATTGAGATTGTTAATAAGTTTCCTAAGGCTGCAGGTGATCAATCATGAGTGATGATGTGTATATCCTAGGTATTGATATGATTAAATTTGGAAGATTTCCAGATAAAACAGTTCCTGAACTTGCTGCTGAATCTATTTTATTGGCTCTCGACGACGCTAATTTAAACATGGGGGACATAGAAGCTTTCTATTGTGGGAATATTAAAGAAGTGAACAGAATGGTGGGTCAAAAAACTCTGCAACTTATAGGTCAAACAGGAATTCCAATCGTAAATTGTACAAATGCTTGCGCAACGGGTGCTACAGCATTCAGAGAAGGGTGGATGTCTATTAAAGCTGGTTTGTATGATGTGGTTCTTGTTTCAGGAGTTGAAAAAATGGGTACAGGCCTACTTGGAGGAGACTCAGGTGAGCAAGGAATTCCTCTTGAAGGATTACTTGGATCTCAAACAATGCCAGCAATATTTTCTGAAGCAGGGATGGAGCACGCCAGAAATTACGGAACTACCTTTGAGCAATTTGCAAAAATATCAGTAAAAAATCATCACCATTCAACCATGAATCCAAAATCAAGATATCAAATTGAAACTCCTTTAGATCAAGTCATGGAGTCAGAGATGATCGCTTACCCTAATACGAAGCTCATGTGCTCTGCAAATGTTGATGGCTCTGCGGCGGCTGTATTAATTTCAGACAAAAAGGCTAAAGAACTCGGAATGGGCCGCACTGTTAAAGTTAAGGCATCTATTTTAACCAGTGATCCTTATGACGATCGCAATCAAGCAATGCCAAATATTAATACGCTAACTAGAAATGCAGTTAAACAAGCATATGAAATGGCCTCCTTGGGTCCCGATGATCTTGATTTAGTTGAATTGCATGATTGCTTTGCCTCTGCTGAGATGCTCCATTATGGCAATTTAGGTTTATGCAAAGATGAAGATTCAGGAAGATTAGTTGATGATGGTTATTTTGAGATAGGTGGAACACTTCCGGTTAATTTATCTGGTGGATTATTAGCCAAAGGTCATCCAACAGGCGCAACGGGAGTGGCAAATCTTTATGAAATATGCACTCAGCTAAGAGGCGAAGCTGGAGCAAGGCAGGTATCAAATGCAAGGATTGGTCTTGCACATGTTATTGGTCTTGGCAGCGCATGTGGAATTCATATACTGGAAAAGGTCTAATTATACTAGAGAGCAAAAAAACTCTTAACTATCCAAATATGAGATTTTTTATATCATTGTTCGCTCTTTCATTTGTATTTTCATGTTCTGAAACCGATTTTGATTTGTTAATTCTTAATGGCTCTATTGTTGATGGGTCTGGCGATAACCAATATATAGCTGATATAGCAATTATTGGTGATCAAATTGTTAGAATAGGCGCGTTATCAGATTTTAAATCAAGGCACACTATAGATGCTACTGACTTGATAGTATCTCCGGGCTTTATAGACTCCCACACTCATGCCATCAGAGGTATCTTTGATGTACCAACTGCTGAAAGCTCATTGCTTCAGGGTATTACAACTCTAACAGATGGAAATGATGGAACTTCTCCTTTTCCCATCGGCGCACATTACAGAAAGATAGAAAAAACTAAGATTAGTCCAAATTGGGCTGTATTTGTTGGCCAAGGAACTGTTCGAAAAAATGTCATGGGTTTAGGGAACCGTAGTCCAACGTCTGATGAATTATCTAAGATGAAAACTATGGTTGCTAATGCGATGAAAGATGGAGCACTGGGCATATCCACAGGTTTATTTTATGTGCCTGGAAGTTTTTCTACCACCGAAGAGATCGTTGAGTTATCTCAAGAAGCTGCTAATTATGGGGGTATTTATATTTCCCATATGAGAGAAGAGGCCGTTGATGTCTTAAAATCAGTTAATGAAACTATAAATATAGGCATTGAAGCAAATATTCCTGTTCAAATTACTCATCACAAAATAATAGGTAAGGGTAATTGGGGTCTTTCTTCCGAAACTTTAAAGCTAGTTGATATCGCTATAAGCAAGGGAGTAAAGGTTAGCATCGATCAATATCCATACACAGCGTCACAAACCTCGATTACAGCTCTAATACCTCAATGGGCTCAAGCTGGTGGCAGGAAAGAACTCTTAAAGCGAATAGATTCTTCTAAAACTCGTCAAATCTTGGTAGATGGAATTGTTGAGAGAATATTATTTGATAGAGGTGGCGGCCATCCTAAAAATGTTTTTATTTCTAAAAATACATGGGACACCTCGATGGAAGGTAAAAACCTAGCTGATTTGTGTATTGAAAGGGGTTTAGATCCAACCCCACACAATGCTGCGATGGTAGTTTTTGATATTATTAAAGGAGGTGGAGCTTCTGCTGTATACCATGCTATCGACTCTGATGATGTTGATTTAATTATGCAGCATCCTATGACTTCTATAGCTTCTGATGGACCTTTAACAGTTTTTGGGGTTGGCTCTCCTCATCCTAGAACATATGGTACTTTTGCCCGCGTATTAGGGAGTTACGTCCGAGAACGTAATATTTTAAGTTTAGAAGAAGCTATAAGAAAAATGACTAGCTTGCCAGCTCAAATATTATCTATAAAGAAAAGGGGCCTTATTAGAGAAGGCTATTATGCTGATATTGCTATATTTAACCCCAATACTATTATTGACAAAGCAACCTTTAAAGACCCTCATCAATATGCAGTAGGTGTTAACTCAGTAATAGTAAATGGTTCAATAGTGGTTGAAAATGGAGTTCATAATGGAAGCAGACCCGGAAGAGTTCTTCGTGGTCCAGGATACAAAAAGACTAATTAGATGACCTTGAATACCGAAACCCATGTTAAAAAAAACGAAGATGCAATCATCTATGTGAATGGAGAGTTTCTTCATAAAAAAGATGCAACAGTGTCAGTCTTTGATAGTGGATTTATGATGGGAGATGGAGTCTGGGAAGGTCTAAGATTGGTTAATAACAATTGGTTATTTTTAGATGAGCATTTAGATAGATTATTTGAAGCTGCTAAAGCAATTGATCTAGATATAGGCTTATCACGACAAGAAATAACTACAGCTCTTAAACAAACCCAGTCTGCCAATCGAATGACAGATCAAGCTCATGCACGTCTCATGATAACCAGGGGAGTTAAAAACAAACCATTTCAAAGGCCTTCATACTCAGTGTATGGTCCTACTATTGTAATTATTATGGAGCACTCCGATGATTCTATTCAGAATGATCCTATCACTCTTGCAACTGTTCCACAGATAAGAGGAACACCTATGATGCAAGATCCAAAACTAAACAGCCATTCAAAACTAAATTGTATATTAGCTTGTATTCAAGCTGAAAAAGCAGGAGCAGATGAAGCTTTAATGCTAGATCCATTAGGTTTTGTAAATACTACCAATTCGTGTAACTTTTTCATTGTTAAGAATGGTGAAGTGTGGACAAGTACCGGCGACTATTGCATGAATGGGATAACAAGAAAGAAAATTATAAGTTTATGTAAAGATAATAATGTACCGATTTTTCAAAAAAACTTCTCTTTGGTAGATACATATGATGCAGATGAAGCTTTTGTTACAGGAACTCTTGGTTCATTAACACCTGTTAAGGAAATTGATGGTAGGAAAATTGAAGATAAACGTAATCTGAAGGTAACTAAAAAACTTCAAGACCTATACTTTCTATTAACCTCAAGTGGCTAATAGAATTAACATTGCAATGTGGTCTGGACCACGAAATTTATCAACTGCATTAATGAGAAGTTTCGGGAATAGAAAGGATATTCGTGATGTATTCGATGAGCCATTTTATGCAGCTTACTTAAAAGCAACAAAGAAAGAGCACCCAATGTTTCAGGACGTGATAGATAGCCAAGAAACAGATTGGAGAAAAGTTATAGAAAACTGTGTTAGAACTGAGGATGATGGTATCTGCTACCAGAAACACATGGTCCATCATCTCCTGCCAAATTTTGATAAAGAATGGGTTTTAAAATGCACAAATTGCTTTTTAATCAGAAAGCCAGAGCAAGTAATATCCAGTTTTTTAGAAAAATGGCCAGATGCGAAATTTGAAGATTTTGGCTTTCATGACCAAATTAATCTATTTAACTTTATTGCCAACCAAACAGGGGAGATACCAGTTGTTATTGATGCAACTGACTTATGCAATCATCCCGAGCGCAGTCTAAGAAGATTATGCAATAAATTAAAAATTAGCTGGGATCCTAATATGCTTCAATGGAAGGCTGGTCTCAAACCATATGATGGAGTTTGGGCCACTCACTGGTATCCATCGGTTAAGTCCTCGACTAACTTCAAAAAAGAGAGCGGTGAGAATTATTACTCACAATTAGTTTTAAGTTTTGCAGATCAAGCTTACGATATATATTCCGAGCTCTTAAAACATAAACTTTAGCTTTAATTGCAACAACAATTCTTAGACAACTAAGAGCTTAACGAAGAGCTTTAGACAGACAACTCTTAAAGACTGTCATCGTCTCCAGCAGTCTCTTGGTCTCTGAGTTGATCAAGAAGGTCACTCCATCTTGGAGATTCATAGATCAATTGTATATACCCCTTACCTCTGCTCACACCCTTAATCTTCAAAGTTATCGTACCATCCATGCCCTCAATCCAGTAGACCGTATGATTGCCGCATGATTGATAATTCAAACATTCATAAAACTCATCTGAATCTTTGTATAGCTCTGTAGCCTCCCACTCATAGGTGTTTGTGGGCGCACCATACTTTTTCGTTAACGAAGTCTTTAATGCCTCATATTGGGCCTTTCCGTCCGATCCATATGGGTCATCTGTAATATCCTTTCCGAGCATTGTAACTTTCTGAAGACCCTCACCAGGAACAAAAAAACCCTGGAAAAAATCCGCCTTGGAGAACTTCTTTGGCGAGGCACTGAATTTACATATTCTAATTGGAAGGTCTGTTGCATCACTGCATGTAGAATCAAAGCCTTTTGCCCGAAGGTCCGATACTTTTTGATCCCACTTAAATCCAAAAGGTGCTTGCACCTCTGTGGCTGCAAATGAAGTTGAAGTAAATACTGCACATAAGAATATAATTAAAAATTTTTGTATTCTCGCAAAAGTAGGATGTTTTAAATTAAAAATTCCAGATCCCATAATAATCTCCTCTAAATATTATTTACTTTATTGATATATTATTCACTTAATTAATTTTTTTCGCAAGATAATATAAGTAATTTATATATTGATATATCTATGATTGCCAGGCTAGTATGTATATATGAATTGTTTAATGCGTACCTTAATTATTGTTCCTCTTTTTCTATCAGCTCAAGAGTCTGTTTCTGGCTTTCATGAAGGTGATACAACAGGAATTATTGGTGATAAATCTGTGCAGCTTTATGGGTGGGGTGATGGAGACATCACCGGAAGCATAGGAGAGGACGAAGTTAATCTATATGACTGGGGCGATGGAACAATTACAGGAACAATAGGCGATGAAGATGTAAACCTTAAAGATTGGGGTGATGGAGATATTTGGGGAACAATAGGGGAGAAGGATGTCACCCTCTATGACTGGAATGATGGTGATGTCACTGGTACGATTGGTGACGAAGACGTTAATCTATATCAATGGCCTGATTAACCTTCAATATTATAATTGAGAAGATCTGCTCACACTCTCAATATGCTTCATTTGCTAACACTTGCTAAATAAATAAATATTAGTTATTTTTAGATGCATAGAGTCGTTATATTAGTGACGTTTATATATTCTTACATCGGAGATAAATAATGAATAATTATAAAGTTGTAGTTTCACTTTTTTTCATCTCTTTATTAACTGCATGTGGGGGCCCAGTTAATATTGAAGGGGATGTATTTTTAGTTAAGGGAGATGGTAAACCCCAACCGGCTGCAGCCAAACAGGTTATTTTTATTGAAGGTGAATCTCTTGAGAGCATTCTGATAGATGCGTATCTAAGTTCCATTGAAGAGTTAGCAGAAAAGAATTCGACTATAATACGCGGGCTTTGCAAAAATTCATCGAATAATTGGATCGCCGCCCTAGATGAAGGGCAAGATACTATTGATCAAGCAATTGAATCAGCAAAAACAAATGGAATAACAGATCCAGATGGAAGTTGCTCGATTATAGATTTAAATGCAGAAGACTCTAAAGTGATAGCCCAAGCGAAGCAAAATAGTTTTCTTAGCTTAATTAACCAAGAGCAGGTAAAAATCGACCAGGCAACTATTAGCTTGTCAAATCTAAATAAAATACTAAACACCAAAATTTCTGAGCGCGAGAATGAGCTTTATGAAAATTTTGCAAAAGGAATAGAGATCACTTTTTCTTACAAGAATGCTACAGGTTCAAATAGGGGTAAGGGGTTTAAGGCTGATGTGATTGTTAGTAATAATACACAATACAACATTAGACTAAATGATCCCATATATCTTGAAACTTATAACGTTGAAGGTGATCCTGTGGGATCTCATTATCCTTCTGGTCTTTATGAGTGCTGGTTTAGACCAGGAAGTATGATACAACACCTTGAAATCGCACCTAGCGGCATTAATAAATCATTTGGTGTTGATGAATTCGGATTTGCTAAAAGCAGTTTTCTCCCAACGGGCTCTTCTGCTGTTGCCTCTCCGAACAACTATTATTGTAATGGAAAGAGCCTTACATCATCACAACGTCTCAAAATGTCCAAAAAATATGGTAACAATGAAAGTGATTGGCCTAATCTAGATGTGCCAGATCTATCAAAGGACTATAAAATTCTACCTAACTCTGGTCGCTTTATTCCCGTTTTGCCTGAAGTGAGAACTGAAACTGGCGATGTAGTGACTTACGAGAGCATGGAGGTTAGCTTTAGGGCTATTGCTGCCCAACAAAATTGGGCAGAAACCGAGCTTATTGATATAGAGGAAAAGATAATCAATAAAGCCAGAAAGGAAATTATAAGAATTAGATCTCAGTTAGCAAAAAACCCGTTGATTGCAACCATGCAAAACGATCAACGTGCTGCAGATAGCTGCTTAGCTCATCAAGAAGAAATAATTGCTCAAAACGAAACGCAAGCTTTTGCAAACCAAAAATTGGATTCGGTGAATTCGTGTGACGTAAATAATCTGAGTATTATGGACGATTTATTATTAACAGATGATTTAGATTTTGAAAAAAAATATCGTATTTTGGAATTTGACTATGCAAGTGATGCCAGCCTATCAGCCATGAGCATATTTGCTAACGCCAAATACAAAGCATCAACAAATATTGCTGGACATTATGTAATGAATGAGTTGCCAAGAGGTCAATATATTGTGATATCAAGCTATGCTGATAATTTTCTAGAAGGTATTTTTTTGGCCAATGAAATCATAGATGCAGATAGGTCTTTAGATTTAAACAACTCTCAATATTTCTCAATTCCCTCCATACGCACTCTTATTGATAGCTTTTATGCTCAATGTTCATATGAGCTCTGCACAAAAGAAACTCTTAAACATTCATTAGATCTGCAATCAATTGCAGACTATTATGACTAAAGCTAGAAAGACTAAAAAGCCTCAGCCCTTTTAAAAACGTCGAGTAAAGGGCATAGAGATGAATAAATTCAATAAATGGCTTAATTAACTTCGCATAATAACTACTTAAGTAAATTAAACTAATTTTATATTTCTAATTAAGGTTATCTAAACTATTGACATTATATATGTCAATAGTTTATGTTGTTATAATTATTTATAGAGGTTTAAAATGAATAAGTTAATTTCAATTTTATTTTTCATCACAATTTTTTGCATAGGGATCTTTCAATACTCAAGAAATTCAGAAGTTAACGTTAACTATGATAGGTTTAATTTAGTTGCTCCAGGCATATTAAGAACACCAGAGAAACGTTTTATAGATCTAAAAGATTACCCATTTGAAGAGAATTATTTAACTATCGGTGATACTCGCATTCATTATTTAGATGAAGGCCCTAAAGATGGAGAAATTATATTTTTACTTCATGGCGAGCCTGCTTGGAGTTATTTATTTAGAAAAATGATTCCTACTCTTACGGAAGCAGGGTATAGGGTGATAGCTCCTGACATGGTTGGATTTGGAAAATCTGACAAATACATCTCAATAGAAGATTATTCGCATC